>Ga0315284_10006219_pt1 | contig 17012 bp, 16 predicted proteins | sample YL17G09_16_MG_FD_203696 | JGI IMG/M metagenome (GOLD analysis project Ga0315284, IMG submission 203696) | Sediment microbial communities from Yellowstone Lake, YNP, Wyoming, USA - YL17G09_16 | ecosystem: Environmental > Aquatic > Freshwater > Lake > Sediment | place: USA: Wyoming | collected...
CTACTACTTTAGGATCAGGATACTCTCCCCGAAGATCACCGCCTGCTCTATTAGAATCACAATGTTCATTATCAGATGACATGTTATTTATTTATAAAATATTTTATAAATAAATAACATGTCATCAGTCTAATTTTTAAATAATATTAATTTTTCGTTAATTTTATTATTTAAAAATATGTACCATTTTATAGTAACCGAACAAACAACTGGTAAAGAAATTCTAAATACTGATAGAAATAAATATGCGGTATTTTCCTTCGATCAAGAAGGAAATATCGATTATTTCCTTCTTGAATATTTATTTCCTTCAAAGAAAATAAATATTTATACAAATAAAAATTATGATATACAAATTAACAAAGATGATGAACAATCACTTGAAAAGCTAACTAAAGGTAAAAAATTCGAATTGATTGAAACTATCAAAGGTACAGAAGGAACAATTCAAATTAATTTTGGAAAAAAAAGAAGAAGATTATGATATTAAGATTACAAAAGAAAATTCTCCTTCTAAATCTCCTCCTCAAAGTAAAAGAAAAGCTCCTGCAAAAAATGTAACTAAGATTCCAAATGGATATTATGATACACAAAAATCTTTTTCTCAAATTTATAATAAAGATTATTTATACTATAGATGGGTAACTCCTCAAGAAGATCCTGATGAATCTGGTTATTTCGAATTTTTATATCAAGATGGTAAAGACGAAAGTAAAAATCAAAAAATTATTGTAGATACTTCAATGTTAGGTAATCAAGAAAATAGTACCCAAGAAGTATATGATGGAATCGATAATATTAAAATAGGAAAAACTACATTTAATATTCCTAATATAGCTGTTGGTTCACTTTTTAAATGGGATTACACTGAAAATTTTTGGGTTTATAAGGTAACTGGAGGGAAGAAATACTTCAAAATTCCTCTAATAGTCGATATTTTCATGTATACTTTTGAACAAAACTTATTATCTAAAAATATCGACGAGAAATTACTCTCCTTTAGATTGATTGAGAAGACTAACAATGATGCATTAAATGCTGCAATGATCTTGAAAAACACATTGGCTTCACATCAACTCAATGTGGTCACCGCAGAATCTCTAACAGCTGGAATGATAACTAAAATTCTTGTCGACATTCCATCAAACGGTGCGACTGTATATGGAGGTTTTGTTGTATATGACACAGATGCTAAAAGAAAATTTCTGGATGTGAAATCTGAAGGTGTCTATTCTCATAACACTGCCTTTCAAATGGCATGGGGTGCATTAGAAAATTCACGAGCAATGGTATCAATTGCTGTTACTGGAAATTCTATGCCTACACCAGATGATGCTGAACATATTGGCAATGTTTATATTGCCATAGGTTTTCGAAAACCAGACAATGCAGGTAGAAAATATACTATTTTTACAAAGAAATATAATTTCTGTGAAAAGATACCCAAATTATGTAGCGATTGGAAATTTTTACATTCAAGAAAAACATCAAAAGACAAATGGGAATTTGCACCAATTCAATTAACAAGTACCATTTCAGATTTTATCAGATTAAGCACAGTAAAAGAAGCTTGTAGTTTAGCAACATTCTATATTAATAAGGTGGATGAAGATAATTCTATCAAAAATCTACGTAATATACCTCTCGAAACTTGGGATACCTATTGTAAACCAAGTTGGGTATTAACTGAACATATTGATAATTCTAATGCTCAATTTACTGATAGAGAATGTGATAGTTATGAAAACAAAAATTATGATGCTGATATTGTTATTACTAAAAAGACATCATCATCGAATCTTCTTGGACAAAACAAAAAGAAATAAATTTCTGCTATTACAATGATTAAAAGAAAATCTTAATTTTTATTTCGTTAATTTTATTAACGAAATTTTTATTTAATCATTGTAATAGTAAACCCTTCACTCTTCTCAATGCCAATATCTTTTGCTAATGCTCTCAAACTTTCACTCAACGATCTAGTTTTCTCATATTTCTCCTGTTATATCTCGGGGATCTTCGGGAAGAAGATCCCCGTCGATAAGAGAAGGAGAGGATGAAGAAGAAGATAAATAGATTACTATTAGTAACAGTCTATAATTTTGTTAATTTAAATTAACAAAATTTTTTATTTTTTTATAACAATCCTTTCATCTCATCTTTTTCAATTCCAATATCTTTTGCGAATGCTCTCAAACTTTCACTCAACGATCTAGTTTTCTCATATTTTTCGAGTATAAAACTTAAAATACCGGAATGAACAGTAATCCAATCTATATAATCACTTTCTTGGTTAAGCCTATTTAATCGACCAAGTAACTGGTCTCGACTAGATTGATTTGAGAACCAACACCCAGTTATTCCAATTCTTAATAAACTTAATGTGTATCCTTCACAATGTCGTATTGTTGTTATTACTACATCAATATCTATTTCATCTTCTGGTCCAAGAGTTATTTGATTTTTATTAGTTATCATAAATACTTCATATTTCTTTAACTTGGAGGCAATATACTTCTGATTATCTACATCTTTTGCAACAATAAATACTTTCTCTCCTTTTTTCAAATATTTTTTTGCTTGATTTATTATTTCTTCAGTCACGGCATCATAACTCATTTGCAATGCTGCTCGAAAGTTAATCTGTGATGCCGTGCCTCCTAAACTAGCCGGTACAATCTTATAATAATCTTCATCTTGTTCAACTTCCACAAATTCTCTATTCACAACAACATGAGTTTCTGCTTTTCTTGATATTAAAGCTCCAACAGCCACCCAATAATTATCTTTAGTTACTTCAAACTCACATATTTGTTGTAACCATACAATTAATTGATCAACATCGTTATCTTTTATAATAGTTCCACTCAAACCAATAAAATCATAACTTAACTTTACAATATCGAGAGTTATTGATGTTCGTTTAGTTTTATTCATAGTTTTATGAAATTCATCTACAATAAACAAAGTATTAGCAGCACATTCTTTTAATTGTTCATCAAAATCATTTAATCGCAAATGATCGTGACGTACAATATTTATTACACCTTTTTCTATTCTAGAATCTTGATGTTTACGACAATCTAATAATTTATATTCTAAGCCTGCCATTTCTATTTCTTGACTTATTGAATCGATTGCAGAAGTTGGTAAAGTCCAAATTACATATTCTGGCATTTTCTTTTCTTTTATTAAATAACGAATATATTGAGTAACACACATACTTTTTCCACTTCCCATTTGCATCCAAATTAAATGACCTTTCTTTCCTTCTTTATTTCGTTCTTTCATTGTGTTTACAATATCAACTTGATGTTCCCACATTTTACGTTTATCTTTCTTAATTTTCCATTCTACTTTATCTACTTCAGTTAATTCTGCAATCTTCTCATTAATTAAATCTCTCAATTTCCAAAACAAAGGTCCATTCTTAATCGAGAATCCAATCCCTTCCATCTCTAATGCAGCAGGAAATAAATTACACATTATACATAAAGCTCTAAATACTTCTGTATCATAATTGTATACAGTATAATCAATTCCTTCTCCATCTCGACCAATCTTTTGTAAATTAATCTTAGTTGCCATTCCTGTTATTGTTGTTAGTAATCTTCGTAAAATAAAAGGTTGCATATCTGAAATTAATTCATCAAACCAATCAAAACAATATTCTTCAATTCCATGTCCAGTTGTTCGAATAGCATCTTTAATAGTTTTATAAAAATCTCTATAAATCATTTCGTGTTTCTTAAGCTCTACATTTAATTGAATACAGTCTTCCCAATCTTGCCATTTTTTGTTTTTGCTATTATCAGTCGATAATAGCAGTCGATAAACTTCTTCTTCATTATCATATTTAACTTTAGCATCTCTAAATAAATCTAAGCAGGGTGGACACTTACTCAATTTAACTCCTTTCTTTAATATTTCTACCGCACTGCTAATGGTATCTTCTTTTTCTTCTTCTGTTAACTCTGGAACTTTGTCTGTTCGTGAAGGCTTCTTAATTGCTGTGAAAGTTGTTATATTATCTGTTCTTAATACTACAAAGGCATTTCCAATTTGTATGGGTCCAATTAATCCAGCTAACCAACTTTCGTCAATTTTATATTCGAACTTAAATACAGGTATTTCATTTAAAGATGAAATACCTGTACTTCCAGAAGCACTAGTGCTTCTGGAAGTTTTTTCGCTATCGCGTTCTTCATTAAACGAAGAATCTACTGGTCCAAAATTTCCTACTATTCTATCTACTTTTTCTTCATTATAAAATTTAGCAAACATACATAATTTCTGAGCTATCTTTATTTCCTCTAATTCATTTGAATTAACAAACTTTCTTTTTCGTGGATTAAACCCTGAACTTACATCCCACATTTTCTTAAATAATTCTGGATAAGTTAATGTTTCCCTTCCTTCATAAGGAAAGAAATATGCTACTTCTGGATTAGTATGATGATCTATTGCTTGATGAACAAAAAGATTATCCATCTTTCCATTTAATAAAAACTTCTTATTCTTCTTTCCTTCAGTTGAGGCAATAAATCTTACCATATCAATATCACTTTGAAAAGATTTAATATGCTCTAAAACCATGGCACAGGCACTCCAATCATCTACTTCAGTATATTCATATTCTTCACCAAGTTGCCAAATAAAACAGCTTCCTTCTTGTTGTGCTTCTACTGCTAATGTAAATAAAGTTTGTACGAGATCTGCAGAAGGTATCCAGTTCTTTTCTCGTTGTGCTAAAGCCGCACCACAATATAATCCAAGTAAAGCTTTCTTTTTCTTTGTCCAACTATCTTCACAAATTGAAACAGCAATTCTCTTAAATGCTGATTCCATACCGCTAACAAAACGTTGAATATTTGGTACAAAAGCTCCAGGATGCATGATAAGATGACTCACAACTGCGAGTAATGTTGCTTGAGCGTTAAGTTTTGCTACATATTCTACATCATTAACTTCATCTCTTCTTTCTGTAATTCTTTCATCTTCTATCTTAATTCTTTCTTTCTTTTTATTATATGAAATTGTATATTCATTGTATTCACTTTGAGTAATAATAAAACTACATGTATCTGCTCTAAATCGAATTATTTTCTGAAGTAAAGATTTAAAGAATGCTGGTGAAATACTGAATTTACTTAATAAATCTTTTGCCATTATCATATCAGGTTGTAATTCATTTGGAGCTAAGCCAATTAATTCATCCCATGTATATGCTTCTTTTCGTGGAATATATACAATTGCAAAATCTGGTGCTACACTATTTGCGTCTTCAAATATAATTAGACGCTTTTCCTCTTCATCAGAGATATCTATTTCACCATCTTCTAAATATGCTTTAGATTCTAAATTAAGATATAAACCATTCCATTCTGTTTTTCGTTCTTCAACTGATATACAGAAATTACCTGGCCTAAAAATTAACGTACTTCGTCCACGAAGTCCTTTACTTCCAGGTTTAAGCGGTACCATCTCTTCTAATTCTCTGATAGTAAACCATTCATCCGGAGAAACTTCTGAATAATATTCTATCATAAATGCTCCTCCAATTTTAATAATTCTTGCTTCAAATGGTTCATCTCCCCAACAATTTTGGGGAGATTTTGTTGATTGTTTACTTTTGGGTAAACAACCAACATCACTAAGATACAGATCATTGTTTTCAGTTGCATTTTCTTGTAAATATTCTAATCTTTCTTTTGGAGTCATATCTGTAAAGAAATCTATTAATCTAAGTTTATGTGTAATATCAGTTTGTGATAGATTTGCAATTCCTAGTAAAGATGGCGGATAAACTAAATCTGGTGATGAAGATTTCTTTTTTCTTATCTCCATTAAACAACCTTTATTTTGTTTACCGATTCCTTCGATAATTTGGCCTGAAAATATTCCTGTTGAATATAGTGGTATCCCAATACTCATTTTATTTAATTAAATTCTTAAAATTTAATTAAAACTCATTTTTACATTAAAAAATTATCTATTTTTAATAACCTGACGTAATACTTTTCTCAACACTTTATCTAAACAACTAAAGTGTAAATCTAATTCTGTTTTATCAACATTTCTCATATGACCTCTTAATTTAAGCATTTGATAGCCTTCCTGTAAACCGATAGCATAAGTATCTAAACAATCGACACAAAATATAAAATTTTCTTTATTGAAATTTTTCTTTGCTAATTCAAATGCATAGTTTTCACAATTAGTAGAATTTGTTGCGTCTAAAATTTCATAATATATACGATCATTGTTTCTGTATCCACAAATACCAGTTTCTTTTTCTTTTGAAAAAGAAGCATCACAAAAGACATATTTATCCATTTAGATGGATATTAATTTATTAAATAAATTAATATCCATTTAGATGGATATTAATTTATTAAATAAATTAATATATTAATTTATTTAACGATGGAAATTTATCTTCTAAATTGGTATATAATAAATAATTTAATTTTACAGATTTTTTATTTTGAGATTTATTATGTGATAATTTTTAAAATGATAATATTTTTTATATATAAAAAACAAAAATGATCAGAAATCAAACAATATGGATTATGTCCATTGAGAAAAAAAAACGGGATTTCTGTACGATACTAATTGGTATCGTCCAGCAATTTCCTGTTTCGATGAAACAACTGCTCTTCATGGGGCAATTTAATATTTTTAGAAATAAGAATTTATAATATATTTTCGTTAATTAGATTATAAATTCTTATTTCTAAAAATATTGTTAAAAAAATAAAAATTTATAATCCCAGTTTTAAATCTCATGTCTAGTAAGAAGAAAGTCATCAGTCCTAAAAAAGTTGTTAGTGAAGAATTAGACCTACAAGATATTGATGTAAATAGAATATCAGGTGTTAGTGCTTCAAATAAATATTCTAAAGTTAAACCATATACATTAGCTGAGTTAAAAGAAATTGGTAAAGCTTTAGAAATCGATAAATACTACAAAATGACAAAAGAAGAATTATCCGAAAGAATTATAGCTAGATTAAATGACGAAGAAGAAGAGGAAGAAAAGGAAGAAGAAAAAATAAATGAGAAGTTTCTAGCTAAAATTAAATTAAGTCGAGTTTCAGGTGAACGTACTGATGTTAAAGATATAAAAAATAATCCCTATACTTTAGCTGAAATGAAAGAAATAGCTAAAGAATTAAATATGCACAAAACTTCTAAATTAACAAAAGAAGAATTAGCTGAAGCAATTAGAAAACGTGTGTTACAATTACGAGGGGAAGAAGAAGAAGAAGAACAACCACTTTCTAAGAAAAACAAATCTCCCGCTAAGAAATCTGTAGTTAAAAAATCTCCTACTGAAACAAAGAAACCTGTAGTTAAAAAATCTCCTACTGAAACTAAGAAAGTTTCATCTAAAAAGTCTGTATATAATGAAATTAAAGTCGGTAAACATACTGTAAAATATAATGACACTGATATATCTGACTGGTCTAAAAAAGAAGCAGTTAAATATTTAGAAACATATTTAACTGCTTCAGAAAATCGCGATGAATTAAATAGTTTTCTCACTGAAAATCCTTCACCTGCTTTATTAGCTTTAATTATTCGACGAGCTGAATTAGTAGAAGTTGTAGAACAATTAGAACAATATATTGCGGATCAAATATCTGAGGATGAAAAAGAATAATAATATTTTATTAAACATTTCTACTTTTGAAAAGTAGAAATTATTTTATTATGTTAAACTTTCATACATTTTGCTTAAACCAGTATTATTCTTAAATGCTGTTTCAATTAATTCTTCAATATCATCAACATTAATATTTAAATAACTTTTCATCTTTGATATAAACATTTGTTTAATTTCAGTCTCGACAATTTCACCAAATATTTCATTATATAATTCGAATGCTGTTCTATGTGTAGTTCTTGGAATGCTTTTGGCAGCAATATTAGATTTAGTATTGTTAACTAAAGTTGATTTGTTACCAAAATGTTTAGTTAAAAATTGAGTCATAACGAAAACATTTTCACATGTTACTAATTTATCAAAAATAATCTTCAAAATAAAATTAAGTCTCTTTAAACTTGCATTATCAATTGTAAAATTTTTAGCATCTTCACGATCTGTTAAATAATCTTTAATTTCTTCTTCTGTAAGAAGAGAATACTCAATCATTGGTTTATCAATATTTTCTTTTTCTAATTTAGTATATAGGATTTTTAATTCTTTATGTGTGTGTGTAGTCATTTTGCCTTATTTTGAATAAGACAAACAAAATCATTTTTTGTTTATTCATAAAAATCGTAATGATGAATATCGATATCTTCATATTCATCATCTTCATCTTTCTCAACTATATAATAATTATTATTAATTATAGTGGTATTAGGAGTTGTAGCAACAACTGCTGCTGCCGCTCCAGCAGCATTAATATCACTTGACTTTGTTGCAGCATTAATATCACTTGATTTTGTAGCAGAAGTTAATGCTGTAACAATTAAACCTGCACCAACAATTGCACCAAAAAGAGCATAGGGATTATAATATTGATTATAATAAGGATATCGATTATATGTATTTCTGTTATATGGATATCTGGAATTATAATTATAATTTGATTTATGACCATTATAATAAGCAGGTCTATTATAATAAGAGGAAGGTTTTGGACTAGAAGGTCTATTATTTATATTTGATTTAGTTGGACTAGAAGGTTTTTTAGTTGGACTAGAGGGTCTATTATTTATATTTAATTTAGTTGGACTAGAAAATTTGTTAGATTGAGAAGATGATTTCGGACTGGAAGCTCTTCCAGTGTTAACTGAAGTAGTTTTAGAATTTAAAGGTTTATTATAAGTAGATCTAGTTGGTGAATTAGATCTAGGACTAGAAGGTCTATTATAAGTAGATCTAGTTGGTGAATTAGATCTAGGACTAGAAGGTCTATTATAATTACTTCCAGCATAAGAAGATCGTGATTGAGAACTATTACCGGCTGATCGATAAGACATTTACATATATTTTTTATTAAAATATATACTTATTAAATTATTTTGTTAATTTAATTAACGAAACTTAGATTTTAATGTTTTGTAATACGTTGTATTGTTTTATTGATGCATTCTTTCAAAGAATTAACAATGAAAGAAATATCCTATTCTACAATAAATTATAATTTCTTTCTCATTTCTACTGTTATTATCAACTCTAAATTTAATTAATTGAATATTAATTAAATTTAATATATTAAATTTAAATGTTTTATGCTGTAAAAGTAGGTATTAAACCTGGTATATATTTAACTTGGGATGAGTGTAAGAAACAGGTTACAAATTATTCTGGTGCAATATTTAAAAAATTTGCTACTCGTAAAGAAGCAGAAGAATTTATTTTTGGTAAATTTTCAAATCCGTCAAACAGTAATAAATCAAATGAAGTAATAACTAAAAAGAAATTAACCCGTGAAAATGAAGAAAAACTTCAATTATGGACTGATGGTTCAGCTAAATTAGGAGTTAATGCTGGATTCGGATATGTAGTAGTTAATGGAGATGATGTTTATGAAAGATATGGAAATATAAATAAACCGCCATTTTCTGCACCACAAGCAGAAGTTATAGCTATATCAAAGGGAATTAATTTTATTAGAAAATATTTTATTGATGAAGATGCAACTTCCAATGAATCTCAGCCCGATTTCGATGTTTATTGTGATTCACTATATGTGGTTAACACACTTACAATTTGGGGTCCTCAGCGTTTGAAAAGAAAAGCTGATTGGAACCAGTATGAATATCATAGTATATTAAAACCGTTAACACAATGGATCATGGACTATGAAGGTACAATTAATATTTATCATGTTAATTCTCATACTGGATTAAAATATAATGAATTGGCAGATCAATTGGCCGAAGAAGGTAGATTATCTACGTAATTCAAAATTAATATATTTCGTTATTCTGAAGTAACGAAATACTTATTCTTTAACAAGTTTAGCACATATTTCTTTTATTTGTGTAATTAATTCTACAGTTAAATAGTTAATTTTTATATTTATTACCATTTAATTGGTGGATTAAGCATCGAGTTAACTATTTTGAAGTGTCCACATCCAAAGAAACCTCTTGATGCAGATAAAGGGCTAGGATGACTAGCAATCAAAATTCTATCTTTACGACCTTTAATATAGCTCATACATTGCTGAGCTGTTTTACCCCATAATAGATAATAGCAATCTCGGTTAGCTTTACCAATTGCCTCGAGGATTGGAACTATAAATGACATCCAAATGTTAAACTTAGAATGTCCAGCAGCATCACCGATTGGACAAGTTAAACAAGTATTGATAAGAAAGACACCCTGTTTCGCCCAATGATCAAGGTTACCACTATCCGGTATTTCATAATTAGGAATACAATTAGCAATTTCTTTATAAATATTTCTTAATGATGCTGGAATTGGATTTCCTTCTTCAACACTAAAAGCTAGCCCATTTGCAACACCAGCAGCAGGATACGGATCTTGACCAATTATTACAACACGAACACGAGATTTTGGTGTTAAATAAAAAGCTCGAAAAATATTTTGATTAGATGGAGTATATTCAACATCTTCACTAGCTTTTATAAGATTTTTAGAAATAATTTTTAATTCTTTATCTTTAGCTTTAAATTCAGTTTCCCATCCAGAAGGTGTAAATTTAGTTGCTACTTCATAAACATCAATGTCTGAAGGAATATTTGGATATTCAATATCATTATCATCTATTGATGAATTATCATCCTGGTTGAATTTATCATCATCATCAGAATCATTATGGTTAAATTTTTCATCATCTGAATTTTTATTTTTTAAAATAAAAGAAGATGATTTTTTCGTTAAAATATTAATTTTAACTTTAGGTTTGACTTCACATGGAATATCACCATCACGGATCACGATTTGTGGAGTTTCATTATTATTCTTAATTACAATTTGAATCTTTTTCGAGCTCATTTTTATAAATTAACATTTGCTGGAATAATTAACAATTTTATATTAAAACAATGATATAATCAAATTTATTTTTATGTGTTTATCAAAAATTATTAAAACATATAAATTAAATCTATAATATAAAAATATGGAGCTCGGAAGTGCACTGATTATATACTTAATCCTCGTTATAATAGCTATAATTATTTTTTATAAATTAGGATTAACAATTTGGGGTAGTTTTCTATATGCTTTTGTAATTGGTTTAATTATACTATTAATTATAGTTCCTCCTTCAGATATTGATCCTTGGAGCACAGGTTCAGAATCTACAAGTGCTATTTATCTATTAATATTATTTGTTACTCCTATTTATATTGCTGTTTATGCTTTGATAGCAGCTTGGAAAAATAAACGTCCAAAATCTCTTCATTAATATATTTAAATATATGATTCTCATATTTTATATGAGAATTAAATCAAAAAATAATAATATTTTTATTTATAATGAATTTGGAACTAATACTGGAAATCTCTATTTTTCATTTTACAACTTTTTTACATTAGTTTTAAATTCGTCAAAATTTAAAAATGCGAGAAAAAGGATTGAAAACTTGAGAAAATGGAAAGTATATCGTTTATCTTTTCCTTTATTTTATTACTAAATATTGTTTAAAAATAGAAATTCTTGTAATTACAAAAAGATATATCTTCCTTTATTTATTACTAAATATTCTATAATCATAAAGATAGTAAAATATAGATATTAATAGTATTTTTAACCTAAATAGATTAAAAATAAATATTATAATAAAGAGTAAATATTTTTTACTATATTAATGAATAAAGAACTATAATAAGGTTTATAAATTTTAATGAAAAATGATTTTATTTTAAAATTTTTCATTAAAATTTATTAAATGTCGAATACTCAAGTCAACGTAATTATGTGTCCTAATTTTAAAAGCATGACTTCAACTGAGTTAAAATCTCAATTGGAGTTAATGATTAACTCCATTAATTCATACACTCCATCTAAAAGAATTTTGGTAACTGAAGTAAACAAATTTATGAATATCTTAAGAATTTATAAAAATAATCAGAGTATTGTTAATTTAACAATTCAATTATATTTGAATTGTCAAAAAAATAATACAAATATATCAACACAAGTTTTAGGAATATCAACTTGTTATACTGGTGATGTCGAAAAAGCAATGATTCTTCATAGAGTTATTTGCATTATCAAACTCTATAGAAAAGGACCGAAATATTTCAGTGAAATATATGGTGTTCATATTTGTGATAATAAAATTCTTATTTTTATGGAGTCTTCAGGATGGACCTTTTCTAGGTTTAAAAATGATGTTGATAAATTAAATCTTCTTTTTAGAAGAATGGCCAGTTTTATTACTAGGAGTAAGCTATATATAAAACATTGTAATATTAATAATTTTATTATTACCGATCCGTTTGATTGTAAAATCAAACTTCAACTCGATTTTTTAATTAATCGTAATTACGATGATATCTCTGAATTAGGAAAATTTGTAACATCAACTATCATTGAAAAACCAATTCATTTCATTAGCGAAAAATTTAATATGACAGAAGAGGGATTCGTAAATTATTGTGTTTCTTTGAAGAAAGCTAATTTTGCAAATCTTTTTAGATTTGCATATCGATGTGTTCATCATGATAATAATAATAATGCTTTGCAAATTTTTATTGATACTAATGAATCTCTTTTAGAAAAAAGAGAACCTATTACTAACAATGATAATAATAATCAATCTGTTTTAGGAAAAAGAGAATCTAGTAATGATAATAATAATAACAATGATAATAGCAGCAATAACAACAATAATAAAAAATTTAAAATTGCTCTTCCCCCTAAAAGTATAAAATTAGCAGAACAGGTTAAATATAATCTACAACAGAAATTTGTTGGAACTATGTATTTTCATATCGATAAACGATTGGGAGATAAAATTTGTATGTGGCTATCTAAAGTAGAAGAACTTCTTCGACAAAATTCAAATAATAAATTTACTAATAAACATTTAGAAGCAGATATTATTGTTTTTTGTGTAAACAATACATTTCCAATTGGATTTAGCGTTTCTCCTAAGAAAGAATGTGTAATTATTACTCTTATGTTTGATGGAAATACTAAAAACTTACCTGAACGTTATAGAAATAACATCATTGACTTAGCTGATCTAATTTAGAGAAATTGGTTATTATTAAAAATATTCTATATTTAAAATATAGAATAAAATTATGAAATAATAAGATTATGAAATAATAAGATTATTTTAACCTCCTCCACCTCCTCCCGATCCTCCCACTACTACAGTAGGAGCACTCAATGTGAGCAAATAATTTGCGCAAATGGGTTTTCCATTATTAGAATCTGGACGATAACCCATATTTTGACATGCTTGAGATGGAAAGTCACAATATAATTGTGGACAATAAGAACTTTCATTCTCAAGGCATTTATTGTAATTTTGTATCATAATAAATGCCCAAATAAAAAATCCAATTACCAGGGCTATTAATATGAATAGTATGAGATATACAAATTCTTTCTGCATGTTTTATATATTTTTATTTAGTATAAAATTTCTATTTAAACAATAAAATTTATTAAGAAAATAGAGAAATTTCTCTATTTTCTTATAGAATAATACAAGTTTGTTTTCCTGTATCACCTTTTGATTTTACAGTTTCTATTCGAACACTATTATTTCGTCTATTTTTAGGTTTTTCATTGTTATTATTTGTTAATTCATTATTTTGTGGAACCTCGATATGTATACCTGTTTTTTCATCAACAACACTTATTTCTTTCTTAATGTTATTAATAAATTGTTTTCTATTATTAATAATAATTTGTTCTAATTTAGTTGATAATAATTCCATTATTTTCTGAGTCTCATCTTCTTCCCGTTGATCTAATTTTTTAGCATATTCTGATTTAGTTCCACCATCATATTCTTCAACTATTTTAATACCTTCTTTCTCGGAATTAAAATTAAATAAATAACGTGTATATTCTATCTCTAATTTTTCACTATTAAATACTCTGACTAAATTTCGACCATATTTATCTGATTTCTCGATATTTTTCCCAGTAACAAATTTTATCCACACATGTCCATTTAATCGTTGATATAAATCGACTGTTAATGCTCGAGCAAACATTCCTTCAGGAGTATTTTTCTCCATTGCATCACAACCATCAAAACGACATCTTATTTTAGGAAAGAATCCAGCATCTAAATTCTGAGTATGAAGAAAAGATCTTACTCCTCTTTTGCTATAATATTTATACTCATGTCCATTTGCCAATGCTTTTAATGGAACATACATTACTACATCAATAGTATCTCCATCTATAACATCTGCTACTACCGCCCAACCTTCTAAACCATTAATATGAAAACCACATAAAGAATGAATAGCCGATTCAGGTAAATCACGAGGATCTTTAGATGTAGGTTTAAATGTTGGTTTATCAACATCATTTTGTTTACATACATCATGACAATCTTTAATAAAAACATTAGAAAGATCTATACCTGCAACTATATTATTTTTTTGATTTAAATTTCGAACAGGTAATGTTTTATTAGTTAATTTTTCAACCATAATTCCGTATTTTTTATCGTCATCTTCATTATCATCAACATATTGTTTCTTTTTTACATTTTTATTGTCATTAGATTTAATATTTTTATTTAAAGATGAAGTATCTAATGAATTAATTTCACAAAATTCTTCAAATTGTTCTGGAGTTGACCATATATACGGCCCTTCTTCTCCCATGTCAAAAAGAGTTCCTAAATCATAGGCTAAATATCCTTTTTGAGGTTTGATATTAATTCTATTAGTTCTTATATTAACCCTGCAGTTAGAATCCATAGCTGCAGGGTTGAGAGGATTTTCATTTAGTGCCAGGAGATCAGACATTTTTACTTCGTTACCACGACAACAAATCAAAAATCAAAATGTTTCATTATTTCATTAAAAATAATGAAAAAATTTTTTATATCATATAAAAACTCTTCAAGCTATGCAACAGAAAACGATATTTCATCCTGTCATTATTAAAATTAAAAACTTATGTTGATATGAAATACATAAATTTATATGAAATATAACTGAATTATTTCATATAAATTTATGTATTTTGTTAAATGACAGAAGATTCACCAAATACTTATACCAAAGTATATACACAGGATCATATTAATGACATCCCGGTTTCCGAAAAAATATCCAATGCTGTTTACTCAGATAAAGATATTATCAAAGAATATAACAATGGTAATTTAATAATTTATCCATTTAATCGTAATCAAGTGGGTAATTGTAGTTATGATGTAACATTGGGAGAATTTTACTTCTCACCATCAAATAAATGTTCATATCTTAATCCATGGAATGCAAAATCTATAACTAATTTTTGGGGATCTGTTAAAAAGGCAACTTATTGTATGGCAGATGATGATGAAATGGGAGTAAAAAAAGGTAAACAATATATTGTTCTTCAACCTCATGAAGTTATTTTGGCCCATACTCAAGAATTTATTGGTGTAGTTAAAGGTGCTACAACGATGATGAAAGGTCGAAGTACAATGGGTAGATGTGGAGTTAGCATCTGTAAAGATGCTGGATGGGGAGATGTTGGATATTTTAATAGATGGGTGGTTGAAATCGAAAATCACAACAAAATACCTGTTGTTATGATAGTTGGACAAAAAATTGGACAAATAGTGTTTATTTCATGTGGTGAAATTAATAATTCTTATTATCAAAGTGGAAGTTATCAGAAAGGTTCGACATTAGAAGAAGTGAAAGCAAATTGGAAACCTGAAGATATGTTACCTATAGCCAAATTATTTACTGATACAAAGTAAATTATCTAAATATTTTCGTTAATAGAATTAATGGATTTTACTAGTAATTATGGAGAAATCAATTTTTTAGAAAATTGATTTCTCCATAATTTTTAATTTTAATCCCAAATTATAATGTCGAATAAAAAATGTTCTTATAATGAGTGTCCAAATAAAGCAAAGTTTAATTTTTTAGAAATTAAACTTTGCTCTAGATGTAAAAATAGCGGATATTGTAGTGTAGAATGTCAAAAGAATGATTGGAAAAACGGGCATAAAAAGGTATGTTTTGATCCATCAACAAAAATTGATGAATTTCATCAATTTCTTGATGAAGTTATCGAAAACAAAATTGGTGATAGATCGTTAAAATTTCCTCGTCACTATTTTATCAGTGGTTATGGGAAAACTTATTTCTCTTCAAAATTTGGAGAAGGAGATGAGCCATTTATTGTAGCTAAAGTGGATAGATTAAATAAAACCGTTGTTTTTAGTATGGATTCACAAGAGATACAATTACATAAAAATAAACTATCATCCCTAGAAAAAATATGTATCGAGAACTTAAAAAGTAATTTTCTAGTTTTATATTATGATATCATAACAGGATTTTCTAGAGTTGAATCATGTAAAAAACCGCCATGTCGTATAAATGTAGAAGATCATCCAGGTAATACTTTACATTTAGAATAAAACTTTTCGTTAATTAAATTAACGAAAAATTATTGAATTTCAAAGTGATGTTTATCTGCTGAATTACCAGCATATTTCTCATAAATTAAACGTTTAGTTTCAAAATTATTTCGAAAATAAATTATTTCCATATCAAGATCGGTGATAATTTCATGATATTGACCATGTATAAATTTAATTTTATTATCATTAATAGATACACATTTCAAACGAATAATATCACCATCTATATAATTAATATCCTGAACTTTGAATAATTTTCCACCATCTATGTTATTCTTTTCATATTTTTTAAAAATTTCAACATATTGATGTGCATTTATACCATCAAAATTTATAGAATTAGAAGGTGTAAGTGATGATAGACAAAAATGTAATTTTTCATTTTCAGAAACTATTTCATTTTTAATATTACGTTTTTGTATTAATTTTTGTAATTCATCATAAGT
>Ga0315284_10006221_pt1 | contig 17008 bp, 20 predicted proteins | sample YL17G09_16_MG_FD_203696 | JGI IMG/M metagenome (GOLD analysis project Ga0315284, IMG submission 203696) | Sediment microbial communities from Yellowstone Lake, YNP, Wyoming, USA - YL17G09_16 | ecosystem: Environmental > Aquatic > Freshwater > Lake > Sediment | place: USA: Wyoming | collected...
CGACCAGCATGACGGGACGGTGCTGGTGTCTGTTACCGATACGGGACCCGGAATACCCTATACCATGAAACCGACAATCTTTGACCGCTTCCTGCTGGGTTCGGACAAGCGCAGCAGTTACGGGCTGGGCTTAAACATCGTAAAGATGCTGATAGAAGCTTATGGGGGCAGCATCCGGGCTGGTGACCGGGTAACGGGACACCCTGACCAGGGTGCAGCCATCCGTTTCACGTTAAAAAAAGCATGAGAGGAGAGGATTCATCAGGTTTATAGAATTTTTCTGGTTCTGTTTTTTTGGTTCCGTATCCGGCACCAGGATCTTTTTTTACCCGTGCTGAAACCCCGGTTCTTTTCCTGGAATGTGCGATGAGGACCCTGAACCAGCGCCGGATAAAAGAGTAATTATTTCTCATGTAAATGACCGTTCTGCCCGATGCACGCTCAATACTGTTTTTTATTGGGCACGGCATGTATTGAGAGGATTACAAAAGAGGGGCAAAATACTTAATAGGTGAGGAGAAAAAGTATTTTTCAATGGAAAATGCAGTTGAACATCCGGAACTCCGGATGTGGATCTTCTTTTATCTTATTGTGCTTTCCGCACTTTTATGGGCAACATTCCTCTTAACGAGGGGGGAGATGGTGAATTCAAGTGTTGCAGTTGCCGTTATCGCTATCTTCATGTCATCGTTTTCCTTCGTGTTCACCAAAAAGTTCCGGCCCTATATCTACCTGAACCTGATCATCTTTGCTGCCGTTCTCTGGGCAACATTCCTTCTCCTCCAGGGCGTTATGATTGTCGTAAGCCTGTTTATGTACACCGTTGCCGGCGGTATCAACATCTTTTCGTTCCTGTGGGTTAACCAAACTGAAAAAGCAGAATAAGTATTCAGCCAGTCCGATAAACGCCCGGAGGGATGAATGGATTTTTCTCAAGTGCGCCAACTGGTGAGGCGGGAAGCGGCTGAATAGTTACGATTTTCGATATCACCGGCATCACCATCTGCGAAGACGGTGAGAGCTGGGAAGAGAGCACGGTTCGGGATTACAGTACCGGAAGGGGCGTACCGGTTCACAGGTACCGAGGAAAAATAACCATGTCGTATCCCGATTGGTGATTTCACAAACATCCATATTCAGATATGATATCAAATGATTCAGAGAGAGGAATCCTTACATCCCGTGTTACCATAGCCAAAGCCGGCATCTTTTTAAAAAACGCAGGTCAATGATTATTTTCTCTGCATAACAATGATCCGGATTTTGCTTACCATCTCCTGATCTCACTTAGTCAAACCATAATAGTATTAAATTCAGAAATTAATACTAATAGTCTGTGAATAACGAATATCTCATCCGGCTTATCCATGAATACAACCCGCAACTGGTGGGGCGTCAGTTCGAAGTTGCGGAGTTCCGGCGCGACCTCTACTTGGAGATCGAGCCCTGGATTGCAAAGAAGCAGGCACTGGCAATTGTGGGTTTGCGCCGGACCGGCAAGACCACGCTCATGCGCCAGCTGATGAGCGGCATGGAACCCGGCACACTCTTCTTTTCCTTTGATGAAGAGGAGACGCAGAAAAAAGAAGTACTCATCTTTGTTGTTGACTATGCAGTTAATGTCGTGCACGCGACCAGCATCTTCCTTGACGAGATCCACTATGTAAAAGACTGGGAAGGCGTGCTCAAACGGTACTACGACCAGAAGCACTGCAAATTCATCCTGTCCGGTTCCGAATCGCTGGAGTTGTCAAAAGCAAAAGCAACTCTCGCAGGGCGCCTCATCACGTTCCAGCTGGATACACTCTCGTTTTCGGAATATCTCCGGCTCAAGGGTGCAGCGGTCCCGGAAACCACTGGCGCATTTGGGGATTTTTTCGCACTGGAACAACTGTACAATACGTGCCTCGTTCAGAAGGAATACTATGAGCACGAGTTTCTGGAATATCTGTACAAAGGCGCATTCCCGGAGCTGATCCGGGAAGAGGACAGCACCATTATCCGCAGGTATATTGCCGATCTTGTGGTCAGGAAGATCATCTACCGGGACATCCCCGCGATCTTTGACATCCGGCGCCGGGATCTCCTGTATGACCTCTTCTTGTTTGCATGCAGCACAACCTCATGTCTCTTTGACATCCAGAACCTTTCCCGCACACTTAACGCGAGCCACGAGACAGTGACCAGTTACCTCTTCTTCATCAGAGCCGCGTTTTTGATACGCGTTGCTGAACCCTACTCAAAGAGCCCGGCAAAAAGGATGCGCCGGCACAAAAAGGTCTACGTCGCCCATCCCTCCATCGCATGTGCCGTGCTCGGATATGACCGACCCCAGCTGATCGAACCGGTGCTCGGTCCGTTTGTCGAAACGCTCTTTGCCGGAAAATTTTTCTGGCGCGACAAGGAGAAGAACGAAGTGGATGTGATTGTCGAATCCACGGGGCTCATTCCCGTGGAAATCAAATACCAGAGTCAGATCAGCCCGGCAGACACAAAGAGCCTGCGCCGTTTCATGGAGATTCACACCGTCGGGAAGGCGGTACTTGTTACAAAAAATATCTTTGAGAGAAGAACCGTTGATGGCAACGAGATCCTCCTCATACCCGCGTGGCTCGCCCTGCTCCATCCCCCTTCCGGCACCGGCAAGAGTGCCCGCATCTGAACGGTAAGCGAGGCGAGTCCCCCGTTGTGTTCAGCACCACTATCGGGGGACAGATGTTTCCCATTATTTTCCGGCAGAAGGTATTGGCTGGAACGTGCCCGCTCTGCAGGTTCAAAAGGGCTGTGGGGATCATCCATCACGGGAATCTGGAGTAGGGGGTGAGTCCTGGTATCGCCTGGCAAGGAGACAAAACACCCCGGTTGATGCGTAATACCTCAATGAAATTTTGATCACTACCCTTTTTTACATGTTTTTGCACAGATTCACCTTACCCGTACTCACGCCGTGACTGGGCCTCTTGTTCCGAAAAAAAACCGACAGACCGCACTCCGGGAACAAAAAGAGAAACGCAATTGAGTGAGCAATTCTCCCCTCCGCACAAACCCTTTTTTCTCTTATCCGAGCCGTGGATTCACCGGTTCTCTGCAAAACGCTCTCCTCAAGGAGTGCCCGGGCACGAGTGTTATTACACCCGGATTATTCAATACAGGAGTTTTTTTCCGAGTACTTTTTTTTAGAGTAACGGGTAGCCTGACTACTCCTGTCTTCAGACCTCCCGGATCAGCCGAACCGGCAATCCTCCCGAAGTCCGGCATAAGGGCAACACACATCTCCGTTTCATTCACGAAAAAAAGGGACATGGTAGCAGGAGAGACCCATGAGCAGGCAAAAAGCGGGTACACCCCGTTCTTTTTATCACCCCGCCGCCTAATATTCCATTATCGGTATGGCAGCCTTCAATTGTAACAGGTGCGGGAAATGCTGTGCGTCCTATGGGGAGTTTATCAGAATCGAGCGACAACTCACCAGCCGCGATTATTACTGCCGTTACGGGATAAAAAACGAACTGTTTCTCGCCCACATTGAGGGTGATTTCGCTGACAGTTATCCCCCGGATTCAAACGAGGGCAAACCAAAAAAAGGCTGCCCGTTCGTGCAAAAAAACCCGGCCGGGGAGGGATTTGCCTGTGCTATCTATGCCACCCGCCCGCGGATCTGCAGGGAATTCCGCTGTTACCGGATGCTGGTATATCACCGCGACGGGCATGAATGCGGCAGGATTTTGGGACAGGCCGATCTCAAAACCACGGACGTGACGCTTGAACGGATCTGGAGAGAAGAGATCTCACCACTGCGTTCACACGATGATGCCCGCTGGGAAAAATCGGTTATCGCTGCACTTGCTGCTCACGGGTACCGCGGTGAACCTGCGGGATAGAGAGGAAAACCGCGATACCGGGCATGAGCCACCAAAATGAGAGTTACGGAAAAATCCAGAGCTCCTGTAGTGACACCACGCAATAAGACCCGGTCATTGTCCGACAGTGACGAAGAGCTGCACCTCTCCCCGGTCCAGCGGATGCGGCAAAAGATCTCCCTTTCAGATCCGGAAATTATCCGCCGTATTATTTTTGATCCGTCTCTGGAGCCGTAACAAAATGGTGGTCAGGCCCGGGAGTGACGCGACAATTTTCAATGATGCTAATATTTTCTTACATACCATTCCCGGGGCTGGAAAAAAATCCCCTCTCAACTCCCCTTACACCACCCTTTCAAATCCACTATTTTTTCAGAGTTCCACACCTCTCCAATCCGGGCACATTACGGCCTCCGTTCCCAAACAAACTCTAAAATGAACCCTGTTTGAGCTCAGATCACCCCCTGTTCGATGCGTTCCTCCTGGATATTTTGCATGAAGAGGGGGTCCGGAATGAATGGTGAAATTCACGCCGGTGTCCGACGAGAGGATTATTCGATCCGAGCCCCCAAACAGCCCTTCTTTTCCCAGCGACCGTGCTACCCCCCCACCCCCCTTGAGTTTTGCCTCTGGATAGCGTCTATTAGCGTACATTTCCCTGCCCGTAAAATGCGTATTTCGGTTTGAAAACGGAGGATTGCACCCGGTTTAAAAATGTGTGCCGGAATTCCACGAATGTGGCACCAAATAGTGGTCATGACTCGACCCGGGAAGATAGTCTCCGACGGAGAAGTGAGTTGAGCGGAGTGCAGGTCTTCCATGATCCCGTGATGCGATTGAGATCCCAAATGTTCACGATCCGCAAACATTTTGTTCATGGAACGTGAACATATTGTTCAGGATCCATGAACGAGCAACACAATCTGCCTGCATTATTCCGGTCAGAGGAACGCATCACCCTGCTTCGTACGGCTCTCACTGTTCCGGCATGCACCGTGCAGCAGCTCGCAACAAAGACCGGGGTGTCAAAAGGACTCGTATCCCCATACCTCGCCCTGCTGGAACGCGAAGGACTGCTGGAGAAAAAAGACCGCACGTACCTGCTGAAGTTTTCACCCATTACCGTTGCTGTCAAACGTCTCCTCAATATCGATCTCGTCACCGGCGTTTTCAAAAAACCGGCGTGGGCATCCGGTATTGGCATGTACGGGAGCTGGGCCGGGGGAACGAACATGGAGACGAGCGATATCGATCTCTGGGTATACTGCAAAAATCTTCCTCCCGGAACGATGGTTGCAGAGCTGGAGCGGGGGATTTCGCGTACGCTTTCGACCGAGGTTCATGTCCTCATTCTTACCCATGACAAGATCGCGGCTATGAAAAAATCCGATGAACCGTTTTACCTGTCGTTTGTGAAACAATCGATTACCCTGGATGGCGAATCACCTGACACGGCTTGACGAGTGATACGAGCGCGGACTTCTGCGAAAAGTTGCAGCCTCAAACGATAAGGCGATGCAATCACTGGCACAGGCACGCGAGTGGGTAAACGAAGCCGGGTACGACTGTGATGCAGGTTCGCTCCGGTCAGCACTTATGGCGGCTTACATGGGATATTTCCATGCAGCCCGTGCTGTTTTATTCCGGGACGGGGTCAGGGAGAAGAGCCACTACTGTATTGGTGTGTATCTCGAATCCTATCGCGAAAAGGGATTGCTGGAGGACGTTTGGGTCTTACAATTCGATCATATGCGGGGATTACGGCAGAGCGATCAGTACAGTCTCGATGCCCGGCCGACTCTTGCGGAAGTCCGGCAATCAGTAACTGATGCCGGTATCTTCATCGAACGGATTGAGCGTCTGCTGAAGACTCCGCGGTAATTTTCTCCGCTGCACCGGAGCCCCAATTTCCCGGACGCATAAAAAAAATTCCGGCTCCCGCACCCGCCCGGAAGGCAACGATCCGGTGCAGCCTCTGTGTCACGGGGTGCCCGAATTATTCAGGAGATGGGTGCAAAAAGACATGATCACTATATATTTTGACGGATTATGCAGACCCAAAAACCCCGGTGGCGTAGCAACGTACGGATACGTGATTTACAAAGATGGAGAAAAAGTGAAAAGTGGATTTGGTGTAGTTGGTTCTGGTGCCGGGATGACGAACAATGTTGCGGAATATTCTGCATTGAAACGTGCGGCGGAATGGGTAAGCCGGAATGGTGGTGATGACGAGATCGTAATCAAAGGCGATTCTCAACTTGTCATACATCAGATGGACGGTACCTGGCAGATAAAATCAGCAACCTCAAAAAAGTTTGTCCCGGAAATCCGCAGGTTGCTGGAAGGCAGGAAAACGAGATTTATCTGGATACCAAGAGAACAGAATGCGGAAGCCGACCAACTCTCGAACGTTGCATATAGTCAGCAAGGCAAAGAACCAACAGATAGTGCGATAGAGTTTTCTTAGTACCTTTGTAGTTGAAAACTCACCGGCCTTTTTATTTTCACACCCTGCTCCTCACCTATATCTCCCAAACGGGCAATCCCTGAACAGATTTCTCATGATGCTCACCGACATCCTCATCCCCGCCATCGCCTTCCTCCTCGGCATCGTCGCCGCGTACCTCTTCTTCCGCCAGCAGATCAACGCAATCGATGGGCGGGCACGAAACGATCTCGAACGCTGGAAGATTGAATGCACAAACGATATCCGGAAGGATTCCGTTAACCGCTCACGCTCCACGCTGAAGGGCAGGATCTCCGAGCAGATGGCCCCGCTCCTGCCGGAGTTTCCTTTCTCTTCTGCTGATGCCCGGTTCATCGGGAACCCGATTGACTTTGTTGTCTTTGACGGGTACACTCAGGTAAAGGACGACAAGGGGAATACGATCAGTGTCGTGCTGGTGGAAGTGAAGAAGGGGAAGGGAAAACTTACGCGTGAAGAGACGATGATCAAGCGGGCGGTTGAGGAAGGGCGGGTTTCGTGGAGGACGGTTGTAATGAAGGATGAAAACGGTCAGGAACCGGATAACGGCTGATACAAAAGCCACGTCTCTTTTGAACGGGGATACCTCGGGTGATAACGGGGGTACCAGATCCCCGTCACTCGCCTTTCCCTGGGAAAAACCCATTCAGCACTTCATGCAACCTGACCATCGCCAGCGTATCCATCTTACAATATTCTAATAAGGCTGCACGTTTCCTTTCCATCTCACCGGTATCCATCTTCCCCTGTGCCATCAGGGCAAATGTCACCAGTGCCGTATCGCCATCGGCAATCTCCAACCCTTCATAGGAAAGGTCCGGAACGAGCACGGGAAGAACGATCTTTATGGATGTTCTTCCACAGAATTCAGGATGATTGATGCATTTAATGCACTGTTCGAGATCAACAATACGGTCGATCAGGGATTGCAGTTCATCAGAAAGGTCGGGAAATGTTTTACTCAGTTTTGAGATGGTGGTTTTTTCAAAGCTGCTGTAGGTGATGATTGACCCTTCCCCTTTGAGATCCTCTATAAGCCGGTTGGCGAGTTCATATCGACAATCCTGGTGCGGGTCTGCAAGATAATCACTATGCCGGATAATTTTTCCACACCTCTCGCAAATATGGATAGAATACTGGATTGGGATCTGTTCGTACGGTGCAATATCCGGCCAGAGTGGGATTGCAGTCATCATTGTCTCAAAATCAAGGTACCATGCAGGCCAGCGGATTGTTGCTAATTTTTTTAAAAGATCCGGATCGATCTGCATTTTGCCGCATTTCACACAATCGACAACACGTTTCTGATGTTCCGTCAGGGAAAAACCATCGGGAATTTCATGGATGGTGGTGATACCCGAGGCAATGAGCTGGTCAACTGCCTTCTGCTGTATCCGGGGAATTTCAAAGATGTGTGATTCAATCTCCTTTCCCAGACATTCACTGAATTCTCCGCATTGTCTGCAATTGAACGTCAGCTGCGGTTCCGGCTCATCCGGCGTGCTGGATACAGAATCAATGAGACCAGCAAGGGTTTTGAATTCTTCGACTCTGGCAAGCACCTGCTCTGTCATGTCAGCTTTTACAAAAAGGTGTTCGGGAGGCATACCATAACGATAATTCTTATCGATGAGAACGAGGCTTATCGCAGAAGGGTAAAAACCGGCGGCTTGTGCAACCAGCGCGGTATAGGCCATGTCATCGATGAATTCTTCCTTTGCGACCATGCTGGATTTTACTTCAATTAGTTCCCATGATTCTGCATCCCGGACAAGAATATCTGCCCTCGCAATGTAATTTCCAGCAAGAAATGTCGCTTCGAAGAGTACACAGGTTTGTGGTTTTTTTAAGAGATCACGGGTACGGCTGGCCGCGGCTTCTGAACGTAATTCATTCACAAAAATACCGTCAGGATACCGCTCACGGGCCAGCCTGCCGATCTCTTTACCCTGCTCCATCCGGAATAATTCACCAGGTGAAAATTCTGTCCGGATTTTTTCATTCCGGAGTCTCCATCCCAATGTGCTGCAAAATACTGTATTGATGAATATATTCTTGGTAACGGGCTGCATGGGTTCACCGGAAGTTGGATCTGGAACAAGTGAACCTTTTAGTTTATGGGAAATAACAATTTTGGAAAGTATCCCGGTTATTAAAAATCCTTCAGGTAAAACCAAATACGATTATTAAAAAATGAGAAGTATGCTTCTTTTTGTCGATACGGAAACAACCGGTTTGCCAAAACCTGCATCAGATGATTTTGAAAGGTGGCCGAGAGTTGTTCAGTTAGCCTGGTCATTATACGATCACGATGGCTTTTGTGAAAGTGCAAACAGTTTTATTATTTATCCGACAGATTTCGTAATCCCCCAAGATGCTGCTTCCATTCATGGAATTACCACCGACCGGGCAAAAAAAGAAGGTGTATCGTTGCAAAAAGTACTTCCCCGGTTTAACATGGATGTAAAAAAAGCAACAACGATCATTGCTCATAATGCTGAATTTGATCTGCCAATAGTAAATACCGAATTTATGAGGTGCAAACTGGAAACAGATCTCTTAAAAAAACAAAGGTTCTGCACCATGAAAACACCGAAAATTATCTTGTATTGCAGACTCCCATCACCATCTGGCAGGGGATATAAATGGCCCACCCTGAGGCAGTTACATGTACAGCTATTCGAAACGGAATTTACGGACAGCCATAATGCAGGTGCCGATGTGGAAGCCTGTGCAAAATGCTATTTTGAGTTACGCAAGAGGGGAATTATCGAGTAGGGATATCATACTACGAAATGCCAGTTCAATCAGTCTTTTCTCGTTTTTATCCTGTTGCAGTTCGCAGTATCTATACCTGTCACTCTTACTTCCTCACCATCGCCGCTTCCGGACAAACCTCTGCAAACCGACAACTCAGACACTCCCGCTGCGAAGGTCTTGCCGGAAAATCCCCATACTCATAACCTGCGTTCATCGCCCCAAACTCCTTTTGGATCATCTCCTCCACCTCGTGTAACTGCTCCTCATAGAAGGAATAGGGCTTTATCGCGCCGGTTTTCAGGAAAACGAGCTCGGTGCTAATCTCATCGGCACTTTTCCGGTAAAACTCCTTTGCCCACAGCACATACGCTGCCATCTGGAGTTCTGTCTCGTACTCGTCATCGTCCCTGCCAGTCTTCCAGTCGGTGAGGATAAGAGTGCCGTCCGGCAGTTTGCCGACAAAATCCACTTTGACCGTTACCCCGACATCACCGATACTGAAATGGTCGAAGTCCTCGTGCCGCAGGCATTCCTGGTCCTGGTAGCCCGGCCATTTCTTAAAGAAGGTTTTCAGGCACACCTTTCCATTCGCATCAATGGCAGAAAAAAATGAATCGGGGATCTTCTCACCGTTATGGTATTCGGTGAATGTCTCGCCACCCACATTTTTGTATAGTGATACTTTTTTCGAAAATGCATTCATTGCTTCGGTCAGGTCCATCGGTTTGTTCTCGCAATGGAGTTGAATCTGCTGATCGATAATATTGTGAATGAGCTGGCCTTCGACGACAAATTTGGAAGTGAAGTTTTTGAGCCAACGGATTTTTTCAGGATTTACTACTACCGCGGATTTGATGTATGGGGCGATATATTCAAAATAGTACTGGTGCTGGCACCGGTTCCAGACCCGGTGTCTGGTAAAAGACCAGGAATTTATTTTGAAGAAGAAGGGATCGAGATCTGGCATAATGATGTGTCTGAGTATGTTGCGATATACATTTGTTGCTCGGGGAAATCCTCGTAATATCCCGAATTCAATTCATTCAATTGCATTGAACCAACCTTTGAATGATTGAGAAGTCATTCAGATGGTTATTTTCTCCAGACCGGGTGAGTTCTGGCAACCCTCACACATAATCAACAAGAAAAAAGAAAAAAGTCTAGTGCCTTACGCAGAAGTATCCGCCACGGAGATGGTGCTTTGTAAAGAGTTCACAGGCCGGGCAGAAGCAGCCTATCTCTCTCATTGACGAGGCCGAGGACGTTTCGCATCCGCAGAAGAGTTCGGTGGGCTGGTATTTTTTGAGGGAATGACGCTTCTGGTTTTACCCCAAAAACAGCAATTCTTTCTCATTTCCCTAACCCACCCCCCTTGAGTTTTGCCTCTGGATAGCGTCAATCAGAGTACATTTCCCTGCCCATAAAATGCGTATTTCATCTGATTGAAGACCTTTCGCAAGCTTTATCAGTCATCGTTCTGTTTATACTCTCATCGGGAAGGCATGTCCCAACCCCGATATCGCACTGAGGAAAATTAACCATGACTAAAAAACTCCCGCCCAATCTCACCCTTGTGACGTATCACAGAGTATACGCAGACGCACAGGGTGGTTCGCACTTTGATACGGTAACGGTCGAACAGAGTCTCGCGAGTGGAGCGCCCCCCGCTGCCCCGTTCTACATCTCCGGGGACAGACCCGCGTCGAAGTATCGCTTCTATTCGTTTCAGCCCGGCTGGATCGGCGACTGGCACCCGTGTCCCACCCGGCAGTTCCTGGCCCTGATGTCGGGTGTAGTGGAAATGGAGACAACCGACGGAACGGTCAGGCGGTTGGGGCCGGGGGACCTCGTCCTGCTGGAAGATACCTCGGGCAAAGGCCACGTGACGAGGAACATCGGTGACGGGTACTCCATGTTCCTCGTGGTCCCCGTTCCAGTGGCCTGATAAAAACCGTGACTGGTTCCAATGCCGCTACTTTAAAGTCCTGTGGCATAAGCGGTTTTATTCATTTTTATTTTCACGCCCCGCTGCTCACCTGTATTGCCCCCTCTGCCAACCTCTCATCAGAAATTCCCTTGTTCAATCCCGACTTTATCCTCATTGCGATAGCCTTCCTCCCAGTCATCATCATCGCGTACCTCATCATCCGCGTACTGGTTAGTGTGGACGAAGAGCGGGCAGGAAACGATCTCGAACGCTGGAAGCTCAAATGCACAAACGAGATACAGAAGGACTCCATCAGCCGCTCGCGTTCAACGCTGAAGGGCAGGATCTCCGGGCAGATGACACCGCTTTTGCCGGAGTTTCCGTTTGCTTCTGCTGATGCCCGGTTCGTCAGGAACCCGATTGACTTTCTTGTGTTTGACGGGTACACTCAGGTTAAGGACAACAAGGGAGTTGCGATCAGTGTCGTCCTGGTGGAAAAATTAAACCGTTCGCACAATTAAGTTCGGATATTGTAAATTGGAAAATTGTTTAGTACCTCATTATCGGATCGGGCTAATCGAAAATCCTTCAACAAAGTCTGACTCTTGAAATTGATTTACCATTTTTCACCATTTCTGTCTGCCTATCCGGCTCAGCTTTGCGGCAAAACAGGTTGTCGCAAAAATTACATTCCCGAATATTCCCGCACGATAATCACTTGCTCCAGATGAAAAAATTATTGCGAACCTTGCCGTAAAAGTTTTCACATTTTTTTTAAGCGTGATACGTTCGCAAACGAATTTTTTTCGGATCTCCCGGACCATGAGAGAATATTTTTACACGATCCCACCAGAACGAAAAATCCTTTTACAACCCCTTAAAATTACCTCCCAAAATCACTATTTTTTCAGACTTCGCTACCTCCCTAATCCGGGCACGTTTCGGCCTCCATTCCCGGATAATACCCAAACAAACCCCAAAATGAGCCCCGTTCGAGATCAGATCACCCCCTGTTCGATCGAAAACTCCTTTGAGTATTTGCATGAACAGGGGGTCCGGAAAGAGGCGTGAAATTCACGTCGGTGTCCGACGAGAGAGTTATTCAATCTGAACCCCAAAACAGGCCTTCTTTTCACTTTGACCGTGCTACCCCCCCAGACACCTCCGGTTTTGCCTCCCAATAGCGTACATTAGCGTTTTATAGTTCGATGTAAAATGCCCCGTTTGGTCTGAATCCCTAGAGAATAGCGTATTTTAAAAAAGTGTGTAAAAGTGTACGGTTTTTTGCACATGTTCCGGAAATGACCTTCCCGGATTGGCAATCCGGGGCCGTAGCGGAGCCGGATTGGGGGGTTGGAATGCAGGTATCCGGGAGGGGTTTTTTGACAGTGGAAGTTTTGTCCCCCGGTTTTGAGATATTCTGTTTTTTAGTCCTGTCCAGTACAATGCCAAAGCTAAGCTCTCTCTGCAATCTTCCTAATCCGGGGTGCCCCCCTCACCGGCCCACGGCTGCACCGCCAAGTGAGAGCGGCCAGCCCCCGAGCTTTAGCGGGGACGGGTAGGGCCTGCCTGGATATTCCCCAGCCGGACTGTGCATGAAAAATTTTCAACCGGACTTTCGCTGAAAAACTTTGAGCAGATTTTGGCTGAAAAAATTTCAAGTGAATTCCTCAATAAAAATTTCACACAATCCCTTCATAACGAAAAAAATCCCTTGCCACTTCCCAAACATCCGGAGTTCGTTCGCCCCATTCCTATCAGATCTGGCGTGCGGCTGCACTGCCACAAAGAGACCCGGCCGGCCCATGGCCAATGGAAACCGCCTCTCTTTTCCGTAACTCCATGGATCGACCCGCTTTTTAAAAAAAACAGGAAAGAATCCGAATGAATTAACCCAAAAAATATACATTACGCTATCCCATATCATGGTATAACCATGGAACAGGATCGCTCATGATCTCCGGTTTGTACATTTTCATCATCCTTATTGTACTCGGCATTATCATCATAATTCTCTGGCGTTTTGCATCGCGCCGGCACACAATTCCCTGCCCGGTATGGATGAGCGGTTTACTGGATACCCCGTTTTCAAAAGGCATAAGTTCCCGAACCCAAACAACGATCCGGCATCTTGATCTCCGTCCAGGAATGAATGTGCTGGATGCCGGCTGCGGTCCCGGCCGTCTCACCCTGCCTATCGCTGAGACCGTGGGCCCTCAGGGAGACGTTACCGCGATCGATATCCAGGAAGGGATGCTGAGCCAGGCACAGGATCGGGTCCGGAATGCAAACCTTACCAATATCCGTTTTCTCCGCGCTGGCCTTGGGGAAGGCAGGCTTGAGCGCAACCACTTCAACCGGGCTGTCATGGTTACCGTTCTGGGGGAGATCCCTGACCGGGAAGCGGCATTACGGGAACTATTTGAAGCACTCAGGCCCGGGGGTATCCTGCTCGTTGAAGAGACCATCCGGGATCCCCATTTCCAGACCCACGGCACCGTCACCCGGCTGGCCGGTGCTGCCGGTTTTATCGAAAAGGAATTTTCCGGGAATTATTTTTCCTATATACTTACCCTGGAAAAACCTTCCCGTGCCGTATAACGATGAACAACGACAAAAGTCCCTCTTTTTTATCATACCAGCAGACAGTTCGTTTCATTGGTGCTTTGAAAAACACGCGATTATCTGAGTTGAGTCCCCCGCTTTGCGCTTAATCCCAGCCCTGTCCCCCCATACCGGCCAGCCACCCAAACAACGCCGGCCCGAAAAAACCTTTTTCCGGTCGCCCGGGAACAAAATGAGCGGTTAAGAAAAATCAATTATTAACCCGGGAGAGAGTACACAAAAGCATCATGAAGATCTGTCCGGATTGCGGCAGGGAATTATCCTTTCCTGATAGTGAGTGCCCCTCCTGCAACAAAAAGATAAAAAAACCCTTTACCATCAGGGATTTTTTATGGGAAAACTTCCGCCTGTTCACCATGGTCGGTGTAACGGGAACCATGATCTCCCTTATCCCCAATATGGGGACCCGGATTCTCGGCTCATCCTGGATTGTCGATGCGGATAATTATCTCCCCATCTTCCTCTCCATCATCATTTTTTTCGGGACCTTATTCCTGACGATCTGTTTCCTGATGATATTCAGTCTTGTTCTTTTGGAGAGGAGAGACGAGGCTGTTCATACCACGATCACGCTTGGGTCAGCAAAGCTCCTCACCTGGTACGAGGGGGATTTTGAGCGCAGTATCCTCCTCTGCTGTCTCGTGCCGATGTGGTGTGGCTTGATCCTGTTTTTCATCATGCTGATGCCCCTGATTCCGAATAAATTGTCATGGCTGTTTGCGGCAGTCATCGGGCTTGCCGGTATCCCGCTTTTCATCTTTGCATTGCTGGGCTGGAAAATCGGCAAAACCATGATCGGGAAGATCCCGGGTCTGGAAAAATCCCCGCGGCTGAGCATGGGTGTATTCATCATCCTCGTGATCGGATGTCTCGTTCTTCTTTCCCTGGCAATCCCTCAGGTTCTTGATAGTCAGGACCCTGTTTCAGGAACTATGGAAATCCGGGCGGACCAGCAGTATTTCTCCCCGCAGATCTCATCGGCAAAAGGATTGCGGCTGGAGATCACAAATATCTCCGGACGGATTATTCAGGCAAGCAGGCACACCTGGTCTGCAGATTACGGATATTTCATCCGGGTCATTCCCTCGACTTCCGAAGTCATCATTCTCGGCAATCCGGTATTTGATGATTATTCCCGGGAGATTTACTGGACATACTCTCAAAATGATCCAGAACGGAATGAAAAACCCGTAAAAATTCAGTTGCACCTCTATCCCCTGCAGGGAAATGAGGAGCTGGCCAGATCCTCGCTCTACCTGACCTGGTACACCAATGATATTGTGTATGTCAATAAAACGTTTGAAACCCTGTAGTTTTTCAGGCATGTCCCTCACGTCCCGGGTGCCACAACCACCCCGGCCCACGACTCCACAATCGCACACAAGACCCGGTCAGCCCCCGGGTTTCAACAGGGACGGGGGGTCTGACCGGAAATTTCCCGGCCGGACCCTGCACGAAAAATTTTCAACCGGACTTTGACTGAAAAATTTTGGGGTGTGTCAGGTATCCGGCAGATCTAAAAAATTTCATGACAAATGTGTGAAAGATTTTCTTACTCACTCATCACTTTTTTCTTTGACCGATGACATATGACCAGATATTCATAAAAAAACTTTCACAATTCTCATACTGAAAGCTAAATCAGGCAAGATAACCAATATATGATGAGGAAAAATATTGAGTAAAAAAGAGATCTTTTTTCAGGGTGATAAAGTCCTCATTATCAAGGATAGTGTATTCCAAACCAGAATAATCCATCCCGGGTCTATTGACCTTGTTGTTACTTCGCCGCCCTATAATGTCGATATTAAATATAATTCAAACGATGATCAGCTGAGCTACGGGGAGTACAAAGAATTCAGTGAAAAATGGATGGGCCGTTGTTATGACTGGCTCAAAGATGATGGCAGGTTCTGCCTGAATATCCCTCTTGATAAAAATAAAGGTGGCCAGCAAAGTGTAGGAGCCGATTTAACCACAATTGCAAAAAAAATCGGGTTTGGGTATCACTCCACAATCATCTGGAATGAGGGCAATATCTCCCGGAGGACCGCCTGGGGCTCATGGCTAAGTGCCTCAGCACCGTATGTCATTGCGCCGGTGGAATTAATTGTAGTCCTGTACAAAAATACCTGGAAGAAAACGAGTGGATCCCTGGAATCTGATATATCCAGACAGGATTTCATGGACTGGACCAACGGACTCTGGTCATTCAACGGTGAGAGTAAAAAGAAAATCGGACACCCCGCGCCATTCCCCGTTGAATTACCCCGGCGATGTATCAAACTTTTCAGCTACAAAGAAGATACCGTTCTCGATCCCTTTCTCGGAAGTGGAACCACCCTTGTTGCAGCCTATCTCAATAACCGAAGAGGGATTGGTATTGATATCGATCCGCACTATTGTCAGATCGCCCTTGACCGGTTGAAAAAAGAGGGTGGAATGGGTCAGACCAATATCACCCAGTACTTTACTTAGTTGGAAAGGCTCATCGCATCATCCGTCACAGGTTTTACCCGGACAGGTACTGCAATAACCATTTCTCTTTTTCCGGGCTGAAAAATCAGCATCCAATCAATGATAAAGCGCATTTACAAAATTTTAAAAAAAGCATAATTGCCCGGGCGGGTACCGGGTTATCATGCAGGCAACGGATAACTATTTTTTGACTCTTCCTCATTTTTATAGCGGGTAGCGACTATTACCGGCAGACTATCTGAATGGCCCGATGCCCCCGATGTCCCCGGGGAGATAGTGCCGCCATCCTGAAAAAGAGCGCCCCGGCAACGGTTCAGCAACGGTAACCGAAAGAGAGATTACCGGATCAGTTTACCATCACAGATCAGCAAAGCGCCTGTTTTTTGTCCCCTTTAATTGAAGTTTTAATAATCAAAAAGCCAAGTACATCCATGGATTCTGCAACAATTAAAAAATGGACGATATTTTTTATCAGTATCCTCTGTGCTATAATAATCGCCGAAGCACTCTCAAACATAATAGTATCGGCCGCAGGGATCACCGGCTCGATGAAGTTTTTGGCAAATTTTGTTCTTTATGCAGCATTTTTCTTTGCAATTCTTTACACCTTTGAAAAGATTTTCCACATCGAATTTTTCGGTTTCTGGCGCGAGTGAGAAAGAGGGAATTTCCGGTAATCTGCTATGAAAATGTAAGCCTCCCCGCTGCTTCGTCGGGGGTCAGATATGGTATCAGGTATCAAATCTCGTTTCTGATGTGGCCCCTTTCTGGCGGGGGTGCCCGGGCGCCTCGCTTGGGATCTCGCTGCGTAAAGCAGATTTTTTAAAAATCACGCTTCATAAAAATTGCACACGGACAGCCGTCGAAGCGTCT
>Ga0315284_10006223_pt1 | contig 17003 bp, 29 predicted proteins | sample YL17G09_16_MG_FD_203696 | JGI IMG/M metagenome (GOLD analysis project Ga0315284, IMG submission 203696) | Sediment microbial communities from Yellowstone Lake, YNP, Wyoming, USA - YL17G09_16 | ecosystem: Environmental > Aquatic > Freshwater > Lake > Sediment | place: USA: Wyoming | collected...
CAGCACATCAGGGGATTCGTGCTGCACGCATGAGCTCGGGTTCCGCACGGATGATCCGGGGATACCGGGTTGTGCGCCTTGTTGCAGTCTTTGCACCCGGCGCATCCCGTGAGGCAAACAAGCGCTAACGCAGCTAGCTTCATGATCATACGTGCTATTGAAAGTGTAATACTTTCCATGCAAGAAATCTATGTTAGCACGGACATCGAATCGGACGGTCCGATTCCGGGACCAAACTCCATGCTTTCTTTCGGATCCGTCGCGCTTACGGACGAAGGGCAAGAGATCGGATCGTTCTCCAGAAATCTTGAGCTTTTGCCGGAAGCTTCTGGGAATCCGGACACCATGGCCTGGTGGAAGACCCAGCCAGAAGCCTGGACCGCGTGCCGACAAAGCCTCGTTTCTCCGGAACAAGGTATGCGCGAATATGTGGAGTGGGTGGGTTCACTGAACGGGAAATCAATATTCGTGGCTTACCCGGCGGGTTATGATTTCCTTTTCATGTATTGGTATATGATGAAATTTGCTGGGAAGAGCCCGTTCTCTTTCTCGGCGGTTGACATCAAGTCTTTCGCAATGGCTTTGATGCGAAAACCGTATCGTGATTGCACAAAACGGAATATGCCGAAGCATTGGTTCCCTAAAGACGCCAGCCATACTCATGTGGCGATTGACGACGCTCGGGAACAGGGTCTGATGTTCATCAACATGCTTCGTGAATCCAAGAGGAGTCGCTCATGTCTCTGAAAGACGGAAAATTGCTGGTGTTCAAAGGCACAAACTGGAAGCTCGCCGGCGACCCTAAATGGGAAGAGCAGTCGACATACATTCCAAACGGGAATGAGAAGCGCGTCGGCGAGCGTCCGATCGACGGCACGGTTCACGTTGTGTTCAAGCTCTGCGATGACGATTTCGGTGCCCAGCCGAAGACAATCGTCGATGACGCAAATTCCGCAATCTGACTGACGCGAGGTCCCGAGATCCCATGTTTGTTGGTGCGATCTCGTGTTAGGCTTTTAATGTAATTGTTTAATTACCGGTTACAACATGAGCAAATTCGGTGAACATATCAAGACGTTGAGAGAGGCCAAGAAGGAGAAAGACAAGGCTTTCTCAATCAGGAAGCTTGCTGAACGCATGAAGATTTCTCATGTGTTCTTGAGTCAGGTCGAGGCCGGGACTCATCCGTCTTTGCCTTCAGAAAAGGTCATCCTAAAGCTCGCTGAAGAACTTGGTGAAGACCCGGATGTGTTGCTTGCCTTGGCCGGACGAGTGTCAGAATCACTGCAAGAAGTCATAGTCAAACGCCCGAAATTGTTCGGCGCGCTCATCCGGCAGCTAAAAGACGCTCCGGACCATGCGATTTTGAGAGTCGTGCGCGAAGTCCGTGACGGAGACTGGTGAAATAGGAGATACGAAGATGCTGGAGCTCAAAACACACAAGTTATTCTTTCAATTTCCCGAAGTCCATCCGGACGCGCGTCTGGATATTGTCTTCCATCGCACCCTGCGCATCCCGGACGATGGGAAGACATATCCTCTTCCGCCGAGTCTTGGAACGTTTCCTGTCGCGCACGTGGACGACCACAAAGACAAGGTTCCGGAGAAGTGGCTCCAGCATGGCGGGATCATGCTGCCCATGTGGCAGTCTGAGGCCATGTGGCTGCAGTTCCAGGCCTGCCGCGTCGACGGGCACGCGCATGTATGGCCCTTCGCCATCAAGGTTTCGACCGGGAAGCGGTCTGCCGTGACCGGCAAGCCCTGGTCCAAGACTTTGCGCGAAGGAGACTATCTGGTCATTCCAGAGCAAAAGTGGCTCGACGGCTACGTGATAGAAGACGGGGTCATCCGGCAATTCATCGCCGCCCCGCTCGGCATGGGCGTCACTGCCGAGGAGCAGATTACGGGTAAGGCCGAATTCGGAGGGCTTCAGATCGAAGTTTTCCCGATGTCCTGCGCCGAGTATATGAAACGCTGGCCGAAGCTGCCTCCACGTCCTGCGGGTCTTCACATGCGCCGAAGCGTGCTGCGCAGCTGTAGCTTCGAAGGAGAGGAAAAGACGCTGGGAACGTTCGGGCTCATGCCGGATTCGGTCGAGGAGATTTGCGACAGCGACGATTCGCTCTCGTTTTCCGAAACCAGTGTCGCGTGCAGTGCAGGTCCGGCTGCTGCAGCTGTTCAGAACTACTCTGCGTCATCCATCAACATGGTGAACATGGTCCCCGAGTCGAACATGCTCGACCCGACTCTCAGTCGAAGCATCGGTCCCATCACCAAGGGGATCGTGTCGCCCCAGGCTGCCATCCGCCCCGACATGGGCTTGGCTCCCGGCGGTCGCATGGCTCAGCAGGTGTTTGCGGATATCTACGGCGTCGAGGTGTGGGACAGGAACTATCACGATAGGTGCTTCGTGCATCTGGCGAATTCGCTGGCCTGGAAGGCCATCACGGGCAAAGATGCGCCGACTATCCCGCTGTCGGCTGCAGACTACAGCAGCCATGGGTTTCCGTGGTTCGAACACTACTGCGACGCGCCCACAATCAAGCCGACAACCAAGCTCGCCGGACTCAAGAGCGCTGTGCAGATGAGCGTGGAGACGGGGGTTTCGGTCGTTCTCGAAAACGAGTCGGCTCAGCCCAAGAAGGTCTACCACACGAAGGAACAAGTTCGGGACGGGAAATGGGGTTGATCATGTTTTGTCATCGTCACTGCAGTCATTGTTACCACGTCGACAACGGTCCGATCTGGATGCACGTGCCCCATGGACACGTGCAGCTGCGATGCTGCAAATGCGGAGCAACCAAGCTGGAGCATCGCGAGCACGTTACCCAGTATGTGCCGTACGTCTGGCCGACGACGATCTACCAGCCGTCGTATTGGGAAGTTTGCCGGCCTGGGTGCGGGTCTGTGACCGGCTGGTCCTTCAGCCGCGATGCGGTTCGTCCTGGCCGCTGGACCTGAGTAGCGTTTCCGCATGGAGCCTGCCTTCGTTCGACTCGACAGGTATCGGCTGGAATACGAGCTGTCGCAACTTCGACGCGAGCTGAGGTTCGCCCGCTGCACTAACGGCACCAGATGCCATCGGATTCCGACTCACGTCGTGTTCGATCCCGCAGACTGGTCCGTCATTCGCTTTCCGGAAGACAGGCTGCTCATGAGCATGTGCGACGTGTGCACAAAGCTGTCCGTAGATGCTCGGTGCGCTCCCGACCTGGTATACGTGCATTATGACTTGTTGACTCTGGCAGGCTTGGCGCTACTCCGAACAATGCACGACTGAAAATTCGGCCGCTGCGCGTGTAACCTGTCCGCGTGAATCGCGAATCTCAGCAAGAGCTGCCAGGCGTCACTGGCGAAGAACTCTCCCTGATGTCCAAGGAGGAGCTTCGACAATTCGTCGACGACCTGGTGTCCGACAGGATATTCACTAGCAGCCACATTCGCCCGAATGAGCGACAGGACATGGTGGCGACGGTGTTCATGCCGGTCGCGCTTGGCGCCTTTGCCAACTGGTCCGATACCGGGATGGCCAACATCGGAGTCTTGTGGGAGTATACCAGCAAAGCCGGACCCCGTTGCATCAACGGATATCCAATATTTTTCTCGATGCACATGGTGCACAAAGATGACTGGGCCGTGGCTGTCGAAGCTGCGCAGCGCGAGCGAGAGCGTCGCAAAAACATCGAATTGTGATTTGCATGATGCACATTTCGACTCCTGATCGTTGGGAAACCAAGTTCTCCTGGGAACGCGAGGACTTCGGAGACGAATATCCGAGCCTGGGGGGCCAAATCACCGCATGCAGGACCCTGGCGCGAGGCGGCATGCAGCCGGTGAAGCTGTCAAACCACCGGTGGTCCGAAACTTCTGACCACCTATATCTCAACATGCTCGGCGCAGACAGCTTTTGGGTTCCGGCCCGCATCGTGGGCCGGATGCTCGTTTGGTTGGTCGAGCAAGCGAATCCTCCACGCAGGCCTTGGTGGGAAGTCGAATTTTGGATCTGCCGCACCGAGGATGATGAATGGACTTGGTTCATGGACGATTCGCCGGAGGCGACTGGTCGTCTGCCGTGGCGCCACAAAACGGGGGAAGAGGCGATGCAGCATGTGATGGAATCGTGAGTTTTTGATTTCATCGCGAAACATGACTCCGAATCAGATTAGCGCGGCGTTGCGAAACATCGCCAGTGGAATTACCAACTCTCGCAAACCATCACGCCAGCTCGTGGCCGCGGCACTGGGTCAAGTTCTGGCCGCCATCGAGGATCCGCGTGCGGAACAAAAACGTCAGCAGGAGCTCGAGAAGAAAACTGAGGAAACTCTCAAGAAGACCCAAGACGATCTTGGGAAACGCATGGAAGACCTGGTGAAAAAGGGAGTTTCCGGGGACGACATCACCAAGGCCGTCGGCGACATGGAAAGGGAGTTTGGTGACCTCGAGCGCAAGTCGAAAATGCGCTGAGTGTACGTTCGCACATGGAACGTTGCGTGGCGCTTTTATATGTGAAAAGTCCCCCTAGAGGTACCGACCCACAAACTTTCCGGGTCGCACTCCCGAGCCCGGAACCCGGCGAAGGATTCGATAGGGACAAATTTGTGAAGGGCGCGACCGAACAAGGATTCATTGTGCTCGCCGTCGGCACTTCGGCCGAAATCGACAAAGTCGAATCTGATCTCAAAGCAGTCGTCCTAGTGCACACGGTGTAAATCGCGTTTTCCGGATGCGTACCGGCCGACATGGCGAGGTTTCCCGCTTCTTCGGTGGAAATAAAGAAGATCAACGTGGCCCTGATGCTCAAGGGCCACGATTTGAGGCGTCGGGCAATTCTCGATTGCCTGCGCCCGAGCGTGACCTTGGAAGGCGCCAGCGGGAAGTGCCGCACCATCGTGATGACCGGATGGCACGCCCAACCGCGCAATTGGTTCGACGAGCTGGAAAGAGCCGTCAAATTCTTTTCTGGCGACAAGAAAGATGCCGTCAGAAACACAACGCATGCTTTGTGGAAGACGATAAAAGCCGCGATCTATGCCGAGGCTCGCCGAAAGTCGATCAAAGATAGATTCGAGACGGCACGTCGCAGGACGTACCGCACAGCGTTGCTTGGTGAGGTCAAGTCGAGCCTGACGTCTCTTTCGAAGAAAGAAATTGCGAAATACATCAGGCCAAAGGACTTGGCGGACGTATGGAAACAACTTCAGAAAGAGAAGATGGTCGAGGAAGTCATGGACTTGTGACGGGCGTGCAACCCGCTGTCCTCATGGCGGTGCTGGAAATCCAATATTCGTGGCCCAGCCCCGGATCCTTCAGCACCAGGCCTCCGTTTGCTTTCCCAATGACATGTAGAATGACCGGTGACTTGACGCCCCCGGCAGGTCGGGAACATCCCATCCATTGCCTTTCAGAGCTTCCGTCGAAATTGAGAAAGTCTCTCCTCCATCAGCGACGGTAATGCCGTCTTTGCCGCATTCCAGCATTTGAACATGTCTTGGGATCATGATGAACTCTCCTAAATATCATGTTGGCTCGGCATCGAAGGCCTGTCATGGTCGTCATCTGTTTCCGGGACGCTCACGTTCGGTTTCGCACTAGGCTTCGTCTTGTTCCACAACAAAATGACTGCGATGCTCAAAACCGCCATTCCTACGGATGCGCCAAGTGTCGCCAGCCCAATCATTCTAGCCTCATGTAGGCGATCTTTAGCCACCACCGTCATGAGGGCGACCGGAACTAGGAAGCTGATGTGCATGAACTGGTCCAGCCCTGAAGTCAACAACATGCCGTACGGTTTGGATGACCACGCGGTGAATCCGCCCACCGGATCGTCCCTCATTTCCTGAGGGCGTCGGATGAGCCTTGCCCATAGCCACAATGGCGTATACGTGTCGATGGCTCCATGGGACATCAGCAAGGCGAGAAACGACGAGGCGACGAGAGACGGAGAGAACCTGAACGCGTGCAACAAAATCGGAATGAACGCGACTGCATACACTGTGCTATGCACTACCAGGAGCCATGGAGACTCGTCCGCCTTACGTCTAGCCATGTCGTCGGTTTGCAACACCCAATCGGCAAAAAAATGCACGAACATCAGCACGATGAGCGCTCCGCCCGCTTCCGCTATCAAATGCATGTTGATAGCCAAGATAAAAGCTTTGACATTAGAGTTATTATTCCACCATCATGTATGCGTAATTTGTCACAACAAAAATTCGGGCGCTTGATCGCCATCGAGCCATCTGGATATGATGCGCAAGGAAGAGTCAAATGGCTGTGCGAGTGTTCTTGTTCAGCTCGGTGCGTTGTGGCGTCCAGAGCTCTCGTAAATGGGTATGTGAAATCGTGCGGATGTCTTGCGAGAGACGTCAGATCTTCGTCTCACGAGAATGGGATAACTAACACATCGTGCCACTGTGGTGGAGAGCGTAGGCTCATTGGAAGCAAGATGGTATGCACGAAGTGTGCTTCCAGACGGCAGAAGAAATATAACGTGAACAGTGGGTACTCGGCCATAAAGCGATATAGAGAAAACCACAGAGATCAGATCGCGGAAAGACGCTTGAAGAAACATCGAAGCGATCCGGCCAAAACACTGTGGAGTAGGGCAAAATGGCGGGCCAAATCAAGAGGCGTAGAGTTTAGTCTCAATATCGACGACATTCACGTTCCTGAACTATGCCCCGTACTAGGGATTCGACTGGAAGCAGGAGGTCGTGGAAGAGGATACGCACTTATATGGAACTCTCCAACAATCGACAGATTCGACAATACGAGGGGATACACGCCTGACAACATTCGCGTCATATCATGGCGAGCCAATTCGCTGAAAGCGGATGCTACAATACAAGAGATGGAAGCCGTTTTGAAGTATATGAGGGGCGAATGATCAGACCATCAGATATTGGTTGGGGAAAATATAAGAAGTGGGAGGGTCCTCTTTATCATGGAGGTACCAAGTTTGTACTCCCGTCAAAACCAACTGACGAAGAAAAAACAATCGCGGTAATCACTGCCACAGAAGGAGGGTCGTACTCAGCCATCAACATGTACGATTCGTGCATTTTGAGCTCAGGCCTCATCCAGTGGTGCGAGGCCCATTATCTCGTGTCGAGCATGCTGGGGGCGGTGGCGGAAAAGGACCCGGCGCTGCTGGCGCCTTTGGACGACGCGCTCCGTGCATCCTCCGCATCGTTCAAGAAGCGTTCGGACGGGAAATGGCGCTTTTTCTTCGCCGACAAGCGCGGCGAAGTGAATTCGGCCGTCAAGCAGCAGTCTTTGTTCCTCGGCGGCAGCAACGGATTTCTTGGCTCGTGGAATGAAGAGTCGACCTTGCATGCGAAGACGTGGGCTGCTGGTGTGGCGTCGGTGTGGGAAAATCAGACGGCTCAGCGCATCCAGACGTCGCACACTGTGTCTCGGCTTGGGATCTTCTACACGCAGGATGCGAAGTCCATTCTTTTCGGACCAGGCTCCCCTAAGGACGAGGGGCTGGCTGGGGCTGTTAGAGCAGCGTTCATCAGCTTCGCAGCCAACCTTCCGGCGGTCGCGTCCGAACAGCTGCGCCTGACTGTGAGTCAGACCAACGCCGCTCCATGGTCCGAAGCCTGGGTTGTGGACATCCTGAGAAACATGACTTTCGGCCCGAAGATTGCCATATACCCTGGCAGATATGAGAAGATAAGGCCGGTCATCGAGAAGCTGTACGGAGTGGACCTCCCCGATTTCGCTCAGGATTTGTCTCAATGGCATGCCGATGTCGAAACCAATCCCGTGCCGGGCACGATGCCGGATTTTCTGGATATCAAGGAAGTTCAGGAAGAACTGATTGCCGAAGGTTATGACCTCGGTCCGCGGGGGGCTGACGGCGCCTACGGCGCGAAGACGAAACAAGCCGTGCGCGATTTCCAGGCATCACATGGACTGGGAGCTGATGGTGTGGTCGGTCCAAATACCAGAAGGGCGCTCATGGACGCCTATATCAAGAGGACGTCAGATGCTGACTAAACCGCTATCGGAACTGACGGACACAGAGCTTCTTGACCTTCTTGATTCGGTGAGTGCGGAAGTAAAGCGTCGAACTTCTCTGAGCATCGACCCCGATGTGGATAACCAGGAAGCTCTGAAGCGGGCTGCCGATTATTTCGTGACTGCGGTCAATCAAGCCATCACACATCGCTGATCTGCAGGGCCACTATCGGGGCCGGCTTGCGTTCTCTGATTTCGTTCTCCACCATTCTGAGAACATCTCGTAGGGTTCCTGCCGTTTCTTCCCATTTGCTGAGCTCGAGATTCTTTTCCCAGCTGTCTAGATGTCTCCGCAAACAGAGCATCGCTTCGTGCATTCGCTTGGAAAACTGCGGAGGTCCGACGAGAACGGGAATGGCGCTCGTGAGCTGTTTGAACGCCCATCCAATTCGATTTGACCCGTCGTGTGGTTGATGGTAGTATGCCGAAGGTTCGGCTGGTGTTCCGCTTGCACGAATTGTGGCGTCGATTCGAGCTGTGCCGGTGATGGTGACCCAGTCGCCGATCTTGAACCGGTCTTCCGTCTCAAATCGGAGGGCCAGTCTTTCGGCAGGACACTCGATAGTCACAAACTGCTTTCTGGTTTCAGTGCAGTAGCAAACGCGGCCTGTGTGGGGTCCGACGTCAAATGTGGTCAGCATATGTCAGATTACACCCGGCATGAGTTTCAAAAACGTCTGAATCCGCTCTTCGATGACGCTCTATTACTCTCGAAAATCGTTATGGACATTCTCTGGCAGCCTGAATCGGGAAGATGTTCCCACTGCGGACACAGTTTCAAGACGGTCCGGCGCTACACGACCGACAGGTACCATGTCATTTTCTGCTTCGGTTGTTGGAAGAGAGCGCAAAAAGGTAAGCGGGAACTCATCGTCAGCAGGCAAGAATGGCTGGACGACACGGCCATGAATTTCGAGTGTGAAATCGTGGGAAGGCATGGAACCACACAAGACGTTGTCTGGCATTGACGATCCGCCTGACTTGAAAACAGGCGTGGACGAGTATTTCAACTCTGCGTTAAAATTCGTTCAGACTCACTATCCGGAGCAGCTCAAAGCATTTTCTTTAGTGCGCTTCGAGGAAGTCGACGAAGACTTCTTCTTTCGCGAGTACGTGTGGGTCGTCCATGCAACAGGTTTCTCGGCGAAAGCTGTCGGGAAGTTCATGCCGAAGCTGCTCATCGCCTATGGGTGGTGGGACGCTCTGGCACACAAAGACTTCGCTGACGCCATGGCTCGCGTCGCTCCAGTTTGCAACAATCCTCAAAAATCCAAAGCCATCCATGAGACGGCCAAGCTGATGTTCGACGGGATGATGGAGCTAGCGAAGCTTCGTCAGAAGCCGATGGGCGAAGTATGGCCCGAATGGAAGCGAGAAAACCTGAGCTCGCCCGAATTGCTGGCGAAGCTCCCGTACGTCGGGAAGGTCACCTGCTTTCACCTGGCCCGAAACATCGGCTTGCTCGAATTCGTCAAGCCGGACCTGCACCTGGTGCGCATGGCCAAGCACTGGGGATTCGACAATTGCGTCGACATGTGCGAATCGGTCAGACCGCCAGGAATGCCTCTCGGGATCGTTGACTTGGTGTTTTGGTACGCGGCGTCGACATTCGGCACGATCAGCATTCGCCAGGGTGGAGATCGTTGACTCCGGGTGTATGGTTCAAGCATCCTATGAAGGAGCAACCGGAGAAGTAAAATGAATCAGATCGAGATCTCGGACAAGTCGGAAGAAATTGCCTCGGCATTGGTGAACGTGTGGCAAGCCGAGGCAAAACTGCGGGAAGCGCTTCGAGGCGTCACGGCGCTCGACATCGAGCATGGGCTTGGAGCAAATTCTGACATTGTCCAAGCGTCGTCGGCGGACCTTCTGCTGGAAGCTCTGAAATCGGAGCCGAATGTGACCGAGATCAACGCGAAAACAGCTTTCGGGATGATTCCGTCCCGGGCCCAGGCCAGATTTAGAAATCAAGCCGGCATGGGGGCCGCAATCCGCGTCCTGAAAAAGAAGGGGGTTCTATCGCCGGGCAAGAACGGCATGTGGGCCGTTTGTCGCGATCAAATCTGTTGACAGTCTCCGCTGTACGATCGCGCATGCATTTCATGTTTTGCGTCTCCGGCTTTTCCGGAACAGGGAAAGACGAGTTTTGTCGAAGGCTCGTCGAAAAACACTCCGCAGTCCACACCGGTTTGGCCGATCCAGCCAAGCGTCACATGGCTGACGTCTACGGCTTCAGCCGAGATCAGCTCTTTGGCCCAAGCCACATGCGAAACGCGGGAGATCCGCGTTATCCGAAGACTTTTTTGACCGAATCTGGCGCGAGGCCGGCTGAAGGGTCTGAACTGCTGTTGGACACGAGTGAAGACAGCTACACGGACCCGGAGAAGACATGGTGGTGTGCCGACTTCACGTCGCGCGATCAGCTCAACCAGGAAGCTGGCCCGATGCACGACCTCACCATTGTTTGGAACGCCGAGCAGTCAACGGTTCTGTCGGGATCCTCACCCATTCCGTCAAAGAACCTTGGGCACATGCGCGTGCGTGCCTTCTTCGAGGGGACCGACCCGCGGTTTTTCCTGTCGCCTCGCGAAGCGCTTCAAAAATACTGCGACCTTCTGAACCGGATGTACCTGTGCACCTGGGTTCGCGCCGGCGTCGATCTGCACAGGAAACTAGCCATGCTTCGTGACGCGATCATCCGAGACAACCAGGTGAGCAGCCCCCTGTATGCGTACGACAGAATGTCTGGCTTGATGCCAAACGAATTCAAAACTGCGATCGATGGTCTGGAGATCGATTTTTGTCGACCCGCAACTCGCGATGTCGTCACATGCTTTTCAGACTTTCGCCACAAGCATGAAATCAAGTACGTTCGCGAAGCCGAACATGGCCTTGTTGAAGGCGAACGCGGATACTTCAAGGTCGTGCTTATTCGAGTCAAGCGTCCCGGAGTCGAAATTCCTCCATTCAACCATCGCTCCGAAACGGAGCAGGCCACCATCCCAGACTCCGAATTCGACTACGTGGTTGACAACAACGACACGGTTGAAGGCCTCCATGCGGTGGCGGACACGATCGTGGAACAAGTGAAAGCGAGCTGCGGATGATTACCAAAGATGCGCTGGTACAAGTTTCGGAAATCGTGTCTCACGCGTCGTGTCCGGACGGCATAGGCGCCGCCATGATCGCCACGGCAGCCTACGTCAGCACGGGCATGCGTCCTCCTCCGACAAACTTTGTTCAGTACGGGACTCGCGCGCATGACGACATGGTGTCTCATCCCAGGCAGCTGTTCCTCGACATAACCCCGCCGAAAGGCCGATGGGAGGAATGGCGTGGGTTGTCTCCGATTGTGTTGGACCACCATGAAAGCGCAATGCACGTGGTTCAAGGTCTCAATGGAGTATACGGCGACTCAGATCATTCCGGTGCAATGCTTGCTTTCGCCAATGTCATGGTACCGCTGGTAAGCATGCCTTCCGAAGAATTCGAGGCGTGGCAGCGCTTCGCCCATTTATGCATGGTCAGGGACACATGGAAGACGGCATCGCCCGACTGGGCGGAAGCGTGCGCTTTGGCTCATGCTTTATTGCTTCAAGGTCAAAGATGGGGCGTGAATGCCGCAATCGTCGGAAAACTTCCATTGGCTGAGCTGTTGAACCTCGGTCGCAAGCTGCACGACAAGATCATGCGGCAGTCCAAGGGCGTAGTGCGGAACTCGCTTCGTCGCAACTTGTCCATCGGCAGCCGCGACGTGAAGCTTGCCATCTTCAATCACGCGGACGGTGGAACGGTAAGCGACATCGCCCACTATGTCATGGACGAAATGCCGTGCGACATCGTCGTCGCATACTTCTATGTGTACGAGGATGATGACACGAGATGCGTCGTCTCCGTGCGATCGAACGGAGCCATTTCGGCATCGGATTTGGCCAGGTCATTTGGCGGCGGCGGGCAATCCAAAGCAGCCGGATTCAGAATCGCTGGCGACATGTCGCCAAATTCAATTATCCAAGTGGTCACGAAGCGCATCGCGGAACTGAATCAGTGACCGCTGGAACAGCGTTCCACCAAGACTTGTATTATTGTCGCTATCGTCGCTATCAATGACACCGGGATAATGACTTTTTTGCTCAAGCCTTTTGACGACTCCTGGGCTTGAACCATGAATCCCTGAGTCGACTTTTGGGCTTGCATTTCGATGGATTTTACGGCCAGGTCGGTCGTCATCTTCACATGTTGTTCAAAGGCGTTGATGCGCTTGTCGTGAATGGTGTCGGTTCCTATCAGTTTCAGGATTTCGACTCCGTACTTTGCCTCAAAATCCTGGAAAGCTTTGTGCAGGACCTCCATTTTTTCATGCGTGGTCTTTGTAGTTTTGGCGGCGTCTTGAGAGGCTGCCAAAACCTCGTTCATTTTTGACTCCAAAGCAGACAATTCTTTTTTCAAGTTGTTGTCTGCCTCATCTAGACGAGAGATTTGAGACTCGGTCCAGGCCCTGAGTTCAGCCACTTGTCCATATAGGCCAGTCCTTCCGTTCGCAGCTCGCATGAATGCCTGCATGAACAGAAAAGACATGCCCGTCGGTCCCGTTGTTTGAATGTGGTCTCCATAAGTCCAGATGAGCGGAAACTCCATCACAGAATTGACCACCGCCCACCACAGAATTTTCCCTCCAGAAGTTTTCATGGGCCAAACAGACGTTGATGCTTCCTCGATGCCGAGTTTGTTTTTCGAAGCTTCCATCATGGCTTCTTGCACGGAGCCGTGAAACGCTTCCGGAATGACGTCGAGCAACGTCATGTGTTTGATTTGGTCGAGCGTATATCCGGCATGATCCAAAGCATAGTCGTTTGCCCAAACGATCTTTCCTTCGGCCAGGTTTACTTCGAACACCCCGGCATCGTCTTTCGATCGACCTTCTTCGCGCATTTGCATGATGAGGGTCTGGGACGGAGTTTTTGCTTTGATCATGACACTTGTTCGAAAGATAAAACCTTGAGCGGTACGGTGTGCCATGAACATAGAAATGGAATGCGGTGACTGTGCCGTTGCGAGCACCTGTCCACGTCGCGGATCCAGCCCTGTGAAAGTTGGAAAATCGATCGTGAAGTGTAGGATTGTCGGAGGGTTCGGTCGCTTGCCAGCAGACAAATCGATCTTGTCGATAGAGTCTCTCGCCCGTGTCGAGAAAGACGGTCCGTGTTTAACAATTGCTGAGGTTCCGACTGTCGACGATCAACAGATCGTTTCCTTCGACGTGACGAAGATTTTTTCTCCGCCATGTTTGTCCGACCGCGAGAAGAATGTGGCCGTGACGTCCTCAGATGTGGCGGTAAGATCTCATAGGTGATTTTTGAAGATAAGTCTCCGACAGGAGGACTTCTTCAAAAATCACCCTTCGTGGATTTTCAGGAACTGGAGACTTACGATCATTTGTGTTCGCCGTGGAACAACGGTTCCACAGCTCGGCACCATCGCATTAGCTCCGGGTACTTTGCTCTGGCCAATTCGTACATTCTGTACGCCACTCTCCGATATGACATGTGGCCCTGAGGTTTGGTTCGGAGTTCCACGATATAATACAGCTCCTTCAAACTCATTTGAAACATGGACCTGTGGAGGTATCCGAGCGGAATCATGTACTGCGACAAATCTCTTTCGTGCATCACTTCGTCTGAATACGACGACACAGATTCCATGGCCGCTACGTATTCTTCCTCAAGTTCGGAACCATGCACGTCGTCTGGAATGACGTACCCATACTGTGTCGTGAGCGGTTCCACGAATTGTTCGCATCTTCGATGCCGCTGCAGGTCCCTGAATGCGCCATAATCCATGATGATGTCGAAGGTGATGTTTACCGTTTTGAATACGTCCGGCACCTCGGCATGTTCCGGCCTGCCATCCATATGTCTCGAGAAGGCTTCCCAATCCATGCCGTGTCTATTTTCCACCAGACCCATGAATGCTTGTTGTACGTTGACGTCGGCGGAATTCAACGTCACACACCATTCCGGGTGTTGTGGGTCGAATTCGTCGCTTACAGGCCCGAGAGACTGGATCGACGGTTCAAACATGTTCGGGATCGCATGGCGCATCAGAACTGGGCTGATTTCCGACACAGCGGTCAGTATATCATGTCCGAGCTGTCGCAATTCTGGGTTGGACCGCCCTAGCAAAGTCGACACCAAATCTCTGGCATCTCTGAAATTCAGGACGCATGCCACGTTTGTTCCCGTACCTGCTGGAAGCAAGTACCTCAAATTATCGAATGCTCTTGCGCTTACGACCTTGTCCGGCACACTCGGGTCCCGTCCCATCAGAACAGCGCAGCGTCTGACCATGGCGTCGTGCAACTTGTCGTAGACCACATACAGCCGACTGGCGAACGTCTTCATCGTGTCCGGGGCTCCCGGAGGAAGGACGAAACTTTCGCCAGAAAATCGTTGGAACCTGGTGCTCTTCTCGGAAAAAGCTCCTCGTTGCACCGTTTCGATAACTTTGGACGCGATTATCGAAAGACCCTCAATACATATGGGAATCGTCGCCAGCTCCGCGACGGAGCTGTGTCCATAGTTTATCACCCATTTGTCTTGAAACTTGTCGGCTTCATCTGATGTAATTCCGGCCATGATGTCCCTAGCCGACATCGGCGACCTGGAGTATTTGGCCAGTACAGTGGCTTGTATGGCCGGATCCAAAAGTTTGCCTCCCGGACCAGTCAGACAAAAAACGTTAGGCATGGTGTCCTCCATGATAGACTCGAACATACAACAAAGAATTGTTCCTCTCGGCGTCTTTCATTTGAAAGCGTTACACGCTTTCCCGGGCGTTCCTGAGGAATTCAAACCCTGGGAGTGTGGTCTGTCTCCATCCGCCTTGTACAACTGTTCTCTGTCGTGTCGCAAGCAGATGGGCATTAAGACTCCCGAAGTCAAATGGATGAGCATCAAACGCTGGGTGACGACGACGCCGAGCGGCGTGAGATTACCCCCTGGAATATATCTGTCGATTAAGCGCAAAGAGAACTTTGTGGCTTTGCCGAAGCCGCACTTCGAAAAGAAAGAGTTCATCCTGCTCATGTTCCCGTACGGGAACGTTTGGAGCCAAAAAGAGCCGGATGTTCCAATTGATGAAGACTGGATGTTCTCGGAGAGTGACGGAACCACAATTTTGGAGCTACTCATGCGGAAAGATGCCGCACATCCGGTTCGCGGGTATTTCAGAGCATGCCACAAATACGTGCAGGAAAACCAGGACCAGCTGTGGATACACATGAAGAGAAGGCGTGAAGAGATCACTTCTGAACTGCCAGCCATCTGAGCCCGGCCAAGAGCCTCGATTCTTGTTCGATCTCCAAATCGGAGTCATTCTGGCTCGTCTTGGCCGGAAACATGATGGCGCCATCCGTCATGCCTGGTGCTATCTTTAGCTGAATTCCCGACGCCTTCATTATTTTGTGAGATCCTGAATATATCTGGATCGATTCCGGCCAAGGTTCCGGACCCACCACTATCGTCAACGTTCCTTCAGCGAATACTTTGGGAGAGCTCATGAACCGAGCTCTTTTCGAATGATGTCCCGGGCCTCGTCGATGGCTTTCCCGAGCAGATTCATTCCGCGCCAGTTGATCCGGTTCTCCACTCCCCGGTCATCCTTGCGCATGCCGATGCCCCATACTCGGTCTGTCGGACTGGCTTCCACGAATTTGTCTGTCCCAGTGGCGAGCAACAGCTGAAGCAACTCCGGATTTTGTTTATACTTCTGGACCGTTGCTCGTAGGACGATGTCATAGCGAACCTGAGCCCATTTCGGTTCAGAAAAATTCTTTACTTCTCTACCGTATCGCTTCTGATCCTTCGGATCAGTGGCAGCCATGATTTTGGTCAGAGACTGGCTGTCTTTAAACAATTTGGCCTTCGATGCCATCATGCACTGCTCGACGCAATTGTACCGGATCCCATCCAGTTCGAATGGAGAGTGTTCCCAATTCGACGGCCAGTCTCCCCAAAAGAACAGAAATCCGTTGACTCTTCTCATTGGCGTGGTGCAGGCATAGTACACTTGAGGCCTGGAACACGACTCAGCTGGTCGAAAAATCGTTTGGCGCGTTCCACGATTTGCGGCTCTAACAGGTCTAGGCTAGCGCCTCGGAGCATGTCCACTTGCACGGACGGGAGTTCATCCACGTCATAGTCCACGCGCAGCCGGTTCACATATCCGATTTGCTCGCCGTCCACCAGTATGTGAGTCACCGGCGTCAGAACACCGTCTTCATTCACTTTGATGGAAATATGGATTTCAAAGTCGACAGGGTTGGCCATGTCGAACTTTACTTACAGGAGTGTCACAGAAGACTTATCATGTCCTCGTGATCTGCTCCAGTACCGATCAAAACCACGGGAACGTTGACCGTGGCTTCGATCTTGTCGATCATGGCTCTCGTTTTTGAAGAGAGTTTCGCGAACGCTTCTCTTCCTCCGCGAAGACCGTGATCGTGCCAGTCCAAGTATTGAACGAAATTGAGTGATAGTTTCGTGGCGCCATTTGCCGCCACGGCGTCTTCCAGCCCCGTCCAGGAGAATGTGCACACTCTTCGGATGCGTTTGGTGACTGTGGTTCGCTCTCGCTCAACGAGAGCCGCCGTTTCGCCATCGGGCATCTCGGCACCGTGAGCCACTTGTTCCCAGGTCAGCTCCTTGCAATCGGGGTAGAAGTTTCCCGAATACCCGAGTTGCACTCCGTCCTCTTCCACATTTCCCCCGCGGATTCCGAAAGTGCGCAAATTCAGGTAGACATCCCCCACCATGGACGCAGGGATCGCCATGTCATCCATGGCTTTTTGAGCGGTGCAATTGCGCGAGGTGCAATGCGGGTAGCTCGAACCGTGATCGATGGATAAAGCATATCCTTGCGAACCCTCATGTAGCCAGGTATTCCCCTTACGAATGAGCTGTTGGACGCTAGCTCTGAAA
>Ga0315284_10006224_pt1 | contig 16999 bp, 16 predicted proteins | sample YL17G09_16_MG_FD_203696 | JGI IMG/M metagenome (GOLD analysis project Ga0315284, IMG submission 203696) | Sediment microbial communities from Yellowstone Lake, YNP, Wyoming, USA - YL17G09_16 | ecosystem: Environmental > Aquatic > Freshwater > Lake > Sediment | place: USA: Wyoming | collected...
GACGCGCTTGATGAGCCGTAAGTTGAATATTGCCCATCCCCCCAATCAAACCTGTATTGAACACCATGACCCAGATTACATATTGAACCTCCCGTCGTAAAGGTGCAGGTTAAGTTCTTATCTTTATACGATGGACCGCTCGGAGTCGTAGGAGCAGAAACCGAGTGGAAGAAGACACTTCCTGTCGTAAAGCTCCAGAGAGGACCTGAGGTAGATCCATCAGCGTTTTTCGCGACGATCTTCCAGTAGTACTTGGTCAATGCCGGGAGGGTCCCGGGCGCGTAGCTTGGTGCAGTCACTGCAGCTATTTTTACTGGGGATGAAGTGAGACCGCCATAGACATCGTAAGATGTCGCACCGGTTGATGACCAGGTCAGAGTGGGATTTCGGATGACTCCTGTCGCGCCGTTAGCCGGATATGGATTTGCGGGAGTCGATGGGGGATAGATTAAGGAGATCTTGGCCACAAAAGCGTCATAGCCTTTGACGTTCAGGCTTGGACCAACTTTAGCGGGAAAAGTTGTTGAATCTGAGGTGGTAACGCCTGTTACGTAGGCGCTCTGTGAGCTGTCCACCGCAATTCCAAAGCCGCGGTCACGAGCATCGCCTCCTATATATCCGCAATATACTAATCCTATGCCACTGGCTTTGACTTTAGCGATAAAAGCATCAGAAAAGGAGGCATCCCCCGGGTCGTTGTAGGTCAGGTCGGGGCCTACCGTGACGGGGAAAGTGGATTCAGTGGACCACGTATAACCAGTGATGTAAGCATTTCCAAAACTGTCCACGGCAATGCCTTGGCCGTAGTCACCTATAGATCCACCGATATAGCCGCAGTAGACAAGCCCCGATCCATCGGCCTTGACTTTGGCGGCAAAGGCATCCCAGATTCCGTTGAAGGTCAGGTCTGGGCCAACGCTTTCGGGAAATGTGGCTTGAGTGGAGGCTGTTTGGCCTGTGACATAGGCGCAGCCAGAGCTATCCACGGCGATGCCATAGCCGACATCGGTGTCTAAACCTCCGATATAGCCACAGTAGAGAAGTGTAGAACCTGACGAGTTAACCTTAGCCACAAAAACATCGCTACCTCCATTATAGGTCAAATCCGGCCCAACGGTCACAGGGAAGTTGTAAGATTCGGAGGAGCCTGTGGTGCCTATGATGTAGGCATTATACGAGCTGTCCACGGCGATGCCGTACCCCTTATCTCCACCAGAGCCGCCAATAAATCGGCAATAGTAAAAGCCGATGCCATTGGGATTGATCTCTGCCACAAAGGCATCATCAGAGCCTTGATGGTTTGGACCGGTTGTGATGGGAAACGAGCTCTGGTCAGAATTGGTGTACCCCGTGATGTAAGGATAATTCAACTTGTCTACGGCAATGCCTTGACCGTAGTCATCGCCAGAGCCGCCGATATAGCCACAGTAGGCGAGCGCCGTACCGGCTGCATTAACCTTGGCCACAAAAGCATCGCAATAGCCTCCATTAAAGATCAAGTCTGGGCCGACAGTGACAGGAAACCCGACGGGTAGCGAGACTTGGCTAGAAGAGGTATAACCTGTGATGTAAGCACAGCCCGAGCTGTCCACGGCGATGCCATTGCCGCGTTCATCGCCGCCGCCGCCGATATAGCCGCAGTAGACAAGCCCGGTGCCGTCTGACTTCACCTTGGCTACAAAAGCGTCCTCGTAGCCGTCGTTGTATGTCAGGTCTGGCCCGACAGTGTCAGGGAATGTGTCTTCAGCGGAGCTTGTGTATCCCGTGATATAGGCATAACCGGAGCTGTCCACGGCGATGCCGTAGCCATATTCGACATCAGAGCCTCCGATATAGCCGCAATAGACGAACACCGCAGGGTCAAGGATTAAGGGCTGACTTTGGTCATATTCTCCCACTCGGAAACCGTAGGAATAAGATCTCGTTTCTGCCTCAACCTCCTGCGAATCGCCCATGGAACCGTCTCTTGATATATCTTCCACCAGATAGGCTAGAGGAACGCTTGCCCGTTTCTCTCCTATCTCCTGATACGCTAAAGGCTTATCGTCATGAAAATTGCCCAATGGCGTTTCGACTTCAAGCTGCCCCTCTTTATTCACCCTCACGCCGCTTGTGCCTCGATAGGCCAGCCGAATCAGCGAAGGGTCCGAGCCGGGATGAACGACGAACTCATATTTCATCTTGTCCACCGTGCCGTAATACGCAACATCAATCCCCGGCCAGAGATTCTTATAGACGATCCGCGAGTAGGTCGGGAGCCCGGCTTTCCACTCCTCCGGCTTCCCCTTGAAGTACGAAATGACGGCTCCGGTCTTCTCCTCGCCCGATGGCCGCACGTCCGCATTCGCCCCCACAAAATCAAGCTTCACCGCAAAGCGCCGTTGATCTCTCCGGCTTCGGAGTTCGTGTTCCGCCGGGTTTATCAACAAGCGCTCCTTCCCTGAAGCCGTCTTCTCGGCGGTTTGCTCTCCCACGCTTCTTTCACTCAGGACATACGTCAACCCTTCGGAAGTGAAGTAGATGGTCTTGTCTTTTCCCTGAAGATAATAGGCCACCCGAGCGTCCATCTGGCCCTGATTAGCGATAAAATAGAGCGGCATCTTGCCGAAATCTTGATCGATCTTGAGGGCTGCCGAGCTGGTGACTGAGGAAGGCTGAGCCGATGTTGTCTGAACCTTAGGCCCTTGTCCCCCGGAGCCTGCCAGAAACACAATGATCAAAGCCCCCGATAAAATGATCCAAAACTTTCTCATTACCCCCTCCTTTTCGACGGATTCACGGGTCAATAATAAAAATATCCTTTCCCCGGGGCAAGCTGAAGGCGTGCTCCACGCGCATAACCCCCATTGTGAAAAGATCATATCTCCGGCCACGAGGAGATGTCAAGCTGATCTGTGATTCAGACAGTGGGGGGGATTTTTAATATCGCGCGAGGATGAGCCAGGACGAACGATCGGGAAACGAGGAGGGGGGACGAGCTCGGTGTATTCCGGCGCATCGAAGAAGGCGTAATATTGTTTGGCATAGACGACCAGATGGTTGCTATACGGCAGCATCTGGTGAAGGAGGCTTCTCCGGGTCAAGCGATTGAGTTCCGGATGGTTTTCCGCAAACAGCTGCATCTGCAGGAGGGTATACATCAGGGCGACGAAGACCACCTGGTTGGTGACGAGGTTAAAGTCGGGCGCGTGGAAGTCGGTCAAGTCCCAAAAGACTTTGGTCCGGCGGTGGCGCTCCTCGATCGCCTCCCGGAGATGATAAAAATGTCGGACCGCGGGCGCGTCCGCCGTTTCGTCCGTGGTGGCAATGCCCCAGGGTTCTTTTCGCCGCTGTTTGGTTAAGACGACGGTCAAGTCCACCGGACAGGCGTCCCAACTCGTCAGATGGTTGAAGGCCACGACCTTCTCCGGCGGCCGGTCTTGTCGGGGGGGGGCGGCGGGACTTCGACGCCGAGAGGCCCCACCACCGTGTCCACCTTCCATGTTTTTTTCAGATGTACGATCCGGGGACCGTCTCCACCAGATCATAGAGGATCGGATTCTCGTGATCTTTGCCCGGCCCCGGATGCATGGCCACAAAATAGAAAAACTCTCCCCGGCGGTTCGTATGGATCAGTTCCACCCATTTATAACATCTTCTCAGGCGGCAGCGGCGCCGGTCCTTCCCGCTCAACTTGTCCTCATTCACCGGATGGTTGTGCTCGTCAAAGAGCATGACCGAGGATCCCTCGTAATGCGGATTATTCGGGACGAACACATACGAGGCATCCCCGATGAAAATCCCCTCCGGATCGAAAAGCTTCTCGTGTTCCAGAAGACGCGGAACCTCCCGGCTATACCAGGCCAGGAGCGCCTCCGCTTCGGTCGCCTTGGCCATCTTCCGCAGCCGGTCCTGGTCGCAGGGCGTCTGCCGATCATACCGAGACCGTCTCCAGATAATCGATCGTCCCTTTCCGAAGACTATCCCTCACCCGCGCCTTGTCCTGCTCGAAGACAACCAGGTTCATCGCCTCTCCTCCCGTTCCTGTTCCAGGGATTTAATGTGTTCGTCCCGGATCCGGTTCAGCAGCCCGGAGATCTCGCGGTCGATCTTGCGGATCGCGGCCAAGGACCGCTGAACGTCCCGATAGCGTCGGACCCGAGGGGCGAGCCACTCGGGGATGATCCGCCCGAGATGAGAGAGATGGGTCTTTCCCTCCCGCCGTCGCGACAGATACCAAGAGACATGAAGCTTCCCTTTGACGCAGCGACAGCCGGGACGGCCGCAGCGGCGTCGCATCTGGAAAAGATAGCCGACGACCATGGGCAGAGGCCGGAGCGTGTCTTCGATGAGCTGACGGCGGCGGCAGTCGAGGTCGCGAACGCATTGACGGAGAACGGCGGCATCCATGCCTATCTGATTTGTATAATTATATATATGCTATCAGATGTCAAGCGAAAAAAAACGCGGTCCCGGGAATCCGGGGCGACCGCGTCTTATATCTGTTGTAAAATCAGATCATTAGCAAAGGCCCACCTCCACTGTCTGAATCACAGCTCACCCAGGCGATCTCATTCAGCCTGCCGTTTGTGCCGTCCTTCAATTCACTCGCCGAGCCAATATGATCTGGCTCTTCTCTCCCTCCTGCCCGTCTTTTCCTATTCCCTCCACTTTTCCCCGGACGAGGGCAGGCTCGCGGAAAACCTGATCCATGGCCAGTTACGCCGCGCTGTCCCCAATATATTCCTTGACAAGCCCCTGCCGGCTTCATAAAATCGGTTCATCCAACATATTGTTGGCGATGGGTCTGAGTTGGTGAATCGTCTCACCTAGTTATTTCGACGTATAGTATTTTGGTTGCCACAGTCCAGTGCCTTTTCCCCTCCACCGGCGGTAGCTTGCCTTCCGCCTGAATCGAGGCGCGCCCGATGTCTCTCGAAACCATCCTGAAGCTCGTCGGCATCTTCCTCGGCATCCTCGCCCGCTCGCTTCTCCCCTGGCTCCGTAAGCTCCGGGAAGGGAAGGCCGGGCGGTTCTCCCGCCGCTACCTCTACTCCGCCCTGGCTTCGCTCATCCTCGGGACGATCGTCACCCTGGCGATCTTTCCCCAGCTGGAGAACATCGCCTCCGGCCAGGGTTTCGAGCATTATTTCAAGCTCTTCTGCCTGGCCTTCGGCTTCGGCTTCGGCTGGAACGCCCTTGTCCTGGAGGGCACGCAGTGGGCCGGTTCTCTCGCGGCCCCCAAGCCCCCCAAGGAAACGAACCAAAATTACCGACAGGACGCGTGAGAAGTAAGAATTCTATCGGCAATTTTGGGACGAACCCCGAAGACCCCAACTAAACCGATTTCTATGTGCCGCATCGCCCGCGCCGTCGCCGCCGGATATCCCCATCATGTGCTCCAGTTCGGCAATAACGGCCAGACGGTCTTCGATGAGGACGCGGACTACCGCCGCTACCTCGACATGCTCGGCGAATGCACGGCCAAGTTCGGACTTTCCATATGGGCCTACTGCCTGATGAGCGACCACGTCCATTTCGTCTGCGTCCCCAGGGACGCCGATTCCCTGGCCAAAGCCCTGAACACCCTCCACATGCGCTACTCGCAGTATTTCAACCACAAAAAGGGGCGCCACGGCCATCTCTGGCAGGGCCGGTTCTATTCGACCATCCTCGACGACCGCCACGCCCTTGAGGCCATCCGATATGACGAGACGAACCCCGTGCGCTGGGGCCTGGTTGCTGACGCGACGGCCTATCCCTGGTCGAGCGCGCGGGGACATGCCCTTGTCGCGAGCGACCCGGTACTCCAGGACGGCTGTTCTATCGTGCGTGGGGCGGGAGACTGGAAAGCCTACTTGAGTGCTGCGAGCGACGTCGAACTCGTCGAGGATATCCGCCGGAACATGCGGACGGGCCGCCCATGCGGAAATAAAGAGTTCGTGCGAACGCTCGAGATTTTGCTCAATCGGAGCCTGACGGCGAGACCGAGGGGACGACCGAGGAAGGGAAAGGAGTTTTAACACATGAAGGTTCCTTTGCTTGATCTCAAGGCTCAATATCTGACTATCAAAGAGGAGATCAGATCGGCTATCGATGAAGTCCTGGAATCCCAGATATTCATTCTTGGGCCCAAGGTGGAAGAACTCGAAAAAAGCATAGCTGCCTACTCCCAAACGAAGTACGGGATCGGAGTTTCATCCGGGACGGACGCTCTCCTTATTTCCCTCATGGCCATCGACATTCAGCCAGGCGACGAGGTTATCACGACGCCCTTCACGTTCTTCGCTACGGCCGGCGTCGTCGCCCGGCTCAAAGCCCGGCCCGTCTTCGTCGATATCGACCCGGTGACATTCAACATCGACCCGGCCAAGATCGAGAAAGCGATCACGAAGAAAACGAAAGCCATCATCCCGATTCATCTGTTCGGCCAGTGCGCCGACATGGATCCGATAATGGCCATTGCGAACACGCACGACCTTTCCGTTATCGAAGACGCGGCCCAGTCCATCGGCGCGGAATACAAGGGCCGGCGGGCCGGCTCGATCGGCCACTTGGGGATTTTCTCGTTCTTCCCGTCAAAGAATCTCGGCGGGTTCGGCGACGGCGGGATGGTCGTGACGAACGACGAAAAGCTCTTTGATAAGATTAAAATCCTCCGGGTTCACGGCTCTCGTCCGAAATATCATCATAAGATTGTCGGAGGCAACTTCCGGCTCGATTCCCTCCAGGCTGCGATCCTGAGCGTCAAATTGAAATATTTGGACGACTGGTCTCACGGCCGGCAGAAGAACGCCGATGAGTACGATCAAAAATTCAAAACGTCAGGGTTGATAGAGAAAGGACTTACCGTGCCGCCTCGGGCCATCTATAAGAACGGTGGAGACAAGAACTATCACATCTACAATCAGTATACGATCCGGACGAAGAAGAGGGACGAACTCCAGGCTCATCTGAAAAATAACGCGATCGGCTCGGAGATTTATTATCCCCTGCCGCTCCATCTTCAAGAATGCTTCAAGGAGCTCGGCTATCGAAGGGGAGACCTGCCGGTATCGGAAGAAGCGGCGGGATCGGTGCTGTCGATTCCTATCTATCCCGAACTGACGGTGGAGCAAAGGGATTACATCTTCGCGACGATCGTCGGTTTTCATGCCTGAATAGACAGGATATCAAACTCAGCTAAAGGACCGGCGCATGAATCACCTAACGAGCTTATCGGCGAAAATCAAGAATCACCAGGCCGTCATCGGCGTCATCGGGCTCGGTTACGTCGGTCTCCCGCTCGTCCTCCGGTTCCACGAGGAAAAGTTTTCGGTCGTCGGCTTCGACATCGACCCGGCCAAGGTCAAGATGCTCAGCCAGGGCCAAAGCTATATCAAGCACATTCCGGCGGAAAGGATCGAGGGCCTCGCCAAATCGGGCCTCTTTGAAGCCTCGACGGATTATTCCCGGCTCAAGGAAGCGGACGTCGTCATTATCTGCGTTCCGACCCCGCTCAACAAGAACAAAGAACCTGACATGAGCTATATCGAAGTGACGTCGGATGAGATCGCGAAAGCGCTCCGCCCCGGCCAATTGGTGTCCTTGGAAAGCACGACGTATCCCGGAACGACGCGAGAGCTCCTTCTGCCGAAATTTGAGCGGCGCGGCCTCAAAACCGGACTAGATTTTTTCCTGGTCTTCTCTCCCGAGCGGGAGGATCCCGGAAACCAAAATTTTCATACCCAGAACATTCCCAAAGTCGTCGGGGGGGTAACGCCGCAGTGTAAAGCCCTCGGATCGCTTCTCTATTCCCAGATCGTGGATAGGGTCATTTCCGTCAGCTCGCCGGAAGCGGCCGAATTCACGAAAATCCTCGAGAATACGTTTCGCGCGGTCAACATCGCCCTAGTGAACGAGCTGAAGATCCTGGCCGACCGGATGAACGTCGATATCTGGGAAGTGATCGACGCCGCCGCGTCCAAACCGTTTGGCTTCATGCCCTTCTATCCGGGACCCGGCCTTGGGGGGCACTGTATCCCCATCGACCCCTTTTATCTCGCTTGGAAAGCCAAAGAGCTCAACTTCAGCACCCATTTCATCGAGCTGGCCGGGGAAATCAACACCAATATGCCGTCCTATGTCGTGACGAAGATCGGCGACGCTTTGAACGAAAACGGCCGGTGCCTGAAAAGCGCGAAAGTCCTCCTCCTCGGGATCGCCTACAAAAAGGACATTGACGATATGCGCGAATCTCCGGCGCTGGAGATCATCGAACTCCTCCAGAAAAAAGAGGCGAAAGTTTTTTACAACGATCCGTTCATCCCGAATATCCCTAAGGTCCGGAAACACGACCTCCATCTGAAATCTTCCCTTTTATCGGAAAAACTCTTGGGTTCCATGGATGCTGCGGTGATCGTGACCGACCATAGCTCTTACGATTACGACTGGATCGTCGCGAATTCGCGACTTGTCGTGGACACGCGGAACGCCACGCGCGCGGTCAGAAGAAACCGGAAGCGGATCGTCAAAGCCTAGGCCTGTAAAGAGGACTCTATTGACCAAAAACGTCGTTGTCGTCGGAACGGGATATTGGGGGAAGAACCTCGTCCGGACCTTTCATGAGATCGACGCTCTCTACGGCATCTGCGACGTCGATGAGCGCGCCTTGAAACCGTTCAAAGATAGGTATCCGGAGATCACCACTTTCACGAATCTCGAAGCCCTTCTTCAAGACCCGGCGGTCGCGGCCGTGGTCGTCTCCACCCCCGCCAAAACCCATTATGACCTCGTCAAGGAGGCCTTGGCCGCGGGGAAGGACGTCTTCGTCGAAAAGCCGATCGCCCTGACGTACCAAGAAGGCAGCGAGCTTGTCGCTCTGGCCGAAGAAAAGAAAAGGATTCTCATGGTCGGACATATCCTCGAATATCATCCGGCCGTGGCGAAATTGAAAGAGCTCATCGACGCGGGCGAATTGGGAGATATTCAGTACGTCTATTCGAACCGCTTGAATCTGGGAAAGATCCGGACCGAGGAAAATATCCTCTGGAGCTTCGCCCCGCACGATATTTCCGTCATCCTTTATCTCCTGAATGAGATGCCCGAAAAGGTCGCCGCCCACGGCGGCAACTATCTCAATCCTCATGTTGCCGACGTCACGATTTCGACCATGAATTTTCCGAGCGGAGCGAAAGCCCACATCTTCGTCTCCTGGCTCCATCCGTACAAAGAGCAGAAGCTCGTCATCGTCGGCAGCAAAAAAATGATGCTGTTCGACGACGTCAATCCTCAAAACAAACTTCTCGCCTATAATCATAAGATCGATTGGGCCGGGGATCTGCCCGTCCCGCGACCGGAAGACGCCCTTCCGGTCGAGATCGAGAAACGCGAGCCCCTCAAATCCGAATGCCGCCATTTCCTCGAGTGCGTCGCCGGACGGCAGAGCCCCCAAACGAGCGGCTTGAAAGGCTTAAAGGTCCTCCAAGTCCTGGAGGCATGTCAAGAATCTTTAAAATCGGACGGAAAGGAAATATCCCTCATGAGCGCTGAACCCAAAAAGAATTTCTTCGTCCACAGCATGGCCGTCGTCGACGACAATGTCGAGATCGGCGAAGGCACGAAGATCTGGCACTTTTCTCACGTTCAGTCCGGGGCCAAGATCGGAAAAAAATGTGTCCTTGGCCAGAACGTCAATGTCGGAAATAATGTCGTCATCGGCAATTATGTCAAGATCCAAAACAATGTCTCCGTGTACGAAGCCGTGACCCTGGAAGACTATGTTTTTTGCGGCCCATCGATGGTTTTTACGAACATCACCGACCCCCGGAGCAAATATCCCCAGGTGGGAGCCGCGTTTTACAAGAAAACATTGGTCAAGGAAGGCGCTTCGCTCGGTGCCAACTCTACGATCGTATGCGGCCACACCATCGGCCGCTTCGCCTTTGTCGGCGCGGGCGCCGTCGTGACAAAGGATGTTCCCGACTTCGCCCTAGTCATCGGTAATCCCGCCCGGATAGCAGGATGGATGAGCGAAGCCGGGCAGAAGTTGGCCTTCGACAAGGACGGCCTCGCTTTCTGTTCCAAGGCGAACAAATACTACAGGCTAGAAAATAGCCTCGTGAGAGAGATCGGATAAGTGTTCTGAGCAGGCTCTTTCCATTCCGATATCCCCGGATAAAAAAACCATCGATTTCACCAGCGATAAATAGGAATCATGAAAGTCGTAACCATCGCAGGAGCTCGGCAGCAGTTCATCAAGGCTGCCATGGTCAGTCGTGCCATAGTCGCCCACAGCCGGAGCGGAACGGTTCCGCAAATCACGGAAGAGATCATCCACACCGGCCAGCACTATAACCTCGTATCTTGAAAGAGATTTGCGGCATCTAAGCCAAATTGACAATCAGGTTGATTTCAGGCAGTTGATGAAAACGGCAGCTTTATGGTCCGGGCAGGTTATGAACGAGAGCTGCCGCGATTCTATGAACAAACAAATCTGTTTGCCGAGGTTTTGAAAAGTGAGATAGGCATGCTGTTTCAGGTGATACGAAGTGTTAAACGGTGTGAAAGATGACTGAATTCAATCCCCAGACTGCCACGACAGATGAATTGTGGGATTATTGTCTTGTCCAATACAACAGCAAGAATCCCGTTGCAAAATGGATATTGGCAAACTATTTTACCAGAATTCGTCAGATCGTTGCGTTGTTGTGTGAGAATGACCGGCTCTTGGAGGTGGGCTGTGGCGCGGGGGCGTCATCACGACAGATTTTGGAAATGTTGCATGGACAGGAGTTCCAAGTTTCCGAAATAGACGAACGTTATATTAAGAAACTAAAGGAGACTGATTTTCCTCTCCAGGTTCAACAAGAGTCGGTTCTGAACCTTCGGCGCAAGGATAAAGAATTTGATTGCGTATTTTTGCTTGAAGTTCTTGAGCACGTGTGGGACTATAAGCGCGCGCTGTCTGAAATATTTCGCGTTTCACGTAAATATACGGTGATTTCCGTTCCCAATGAGCCCCTTTGGCGCATGCTGAATATTACTCGCGGCAAATACCTGCAACACTACGGCAATACGCCCACGCATGTTAATCATTGGTCTCCGGAAAGTTTTAAGCCGCTGATATCCCGCTATGGAACCGTGTTAAAGGTTTTTACGCCTATCCCATGGATAATTGTGCTTGCCGAAGCGAAGGCCACACCGACGGGGTCAAATATTGGAAAATGATATTTGGAAAACATTTTTTGATATGCGTGAGAAACGGCATTAATGATAAACGGGTGTAACACCATGATAACGCAGAATATTCTCCCAAAACCGGCCGATGGCGGGACACTGAGACTGCTGGTGGCCATGCCGGCTCTCAACGAAGACCGCACTGTTGGTGATATAATACGCCGTATCCCGCGGGAGATTCCGGGTATTTCACGCGTGGACGTGCTGGTGATTGATGATGGCAGCACGGATCAGACCGCCGACAAGGCCCTCCAGTCCGGCGCGCAGGTAATCAAACACGGTTCGTGCCAAGGGGTGGGGGCGGCCTTTCACACGGCACTTGCCTACGCCCTGGAGATGCCCGCTGATATTCTGGTCACCATAGATTCCGACGGTCAGTTCGACCCGGCTAGCATACCGTTGATCGTTGAGCCGATTGTCGCCAGCCACGCCGATTTTGTGACCGCAAGCCGATTCAAGGATCCCGCCCTTGTGCCGGACATGCCGGCCATTAAAAAATGGGGCAACCGCGCTATGAGCCGCCTGATCTCGCGAATAGCGGGCCGGCAATTTTACGATGTCTCCTGCGGTATGCGGTGTTATAGCCGGGAGGCCATTCTCCGCCTGACAATCACTGGTACGTTCACTTACACGCAGGAGGTGTTACTGAACCTCTCGTTCAAGCGTCTCCGAATAGAGGAGGTGCCCGTGCCCGTGCGCGGCATACGGAAGTTTGGTAAGAGCCGTATCGCGGATAACTTGTGGCATTACGGAATGCGCTCGCTGGGAATCATCCTGCGTTGCTACCGCGACTATAGGCCGATGCATTTTTTCAGCCGCCTGGCGTTCGCCTGCATCGCGCCGGGCTTGTTGCTGGAACTGTTCATGTTTGGGTATTACATAATGTCGGGCATGTTTTCGCCGTACAAGTGGGCCGGTTTCAGCGGTACGGCCCTTATTGTGCTGGGACTGGTGTTTCTTTACATGGGGCTTATAGGCGACATGCTCGACCGCCACAGGACTTATCTTGAAGAGATGCTATATATGGCCCGCAAGAACGAATATGGACAGAAGCGCGATCCCGAACTATGACGTCTCAGCCCGCCCAACAAATTCTGGTTGCCTGCTATTTCCCCCGAAGTATTTAGCTTGAAGGAGTTGGCTCGCCTGTGCGGGCACTTTGCGCAAACATGTCGGTAAGGGGTTGGCAGGTTACGACCATGTGATTATACACACTGGACGCATAAAATAACTTCCCTTGAAGTAAATAGATTCTCTATGGATTTGATCGGTATTTTGCTTGAAAAAAAAAGGATCGCTGCCGTTCTCCCTCATGTTCGTGGGAAGCTGCTTGATTTCGGCTGCGGCGCAAATCATCTGGTGCGGGAATACAGAAATGGGGTGGGTGTTGATGTCTATGATTGGGGTGATGTGGATTGCCTGGTAAAAGATACCAGCCATTTGCCTTTTGATGACAGAACATTCATGACCATTTCAATCATTGCAGCTTTGAACCATATTACGAATCGCGAAGCCGTGTTGAAGGAATGCGATCGCCTGTTAATGGATAGCGGACGACTTATCATCACTATGATTCCGCCTTTCATTTCATCTGTTTGGCATAAAATCCGGTCGCCTTGGGATGTGGATCAAAAGAAAAGGGGCATGAACGCCGGTGAAGTTTATGGGATGACTTTTGAACAGATAAATTCATTATGTGTTCAGACAGGTTTTGTTCTTTATCATCAAGAGAAGTTTATGTTAGGTATCAATTCGCTGTATATTTTTAAAAAGTGAGCATAGGTTATGTGCGGAATATTTGGCTTCTGTGTTCATTCATCCTCATCGCTTCCTGAGTCAACTTTACGGTCTGTCTTCCGAGACTTGTTTCTCCTTTCGGAGCGAAGGGGGAAAGAAGCCTCTGGCTTTGCCCTTCGCAATAGCGGGTCAATCCGCGTATATAAATCACCGATGCCTGCCTCGCAAACGGTAAAAAGCGAGATATTTCGAAAAACCCGTTTTTGTTTTGACAATAATGAAGAAATCATTACCGCGATTGGTCATGCCCGTCTTGTGACAAATGGTTCTGAAGCGCTTAACGAAAACAATCAACCCATTGTCAAAAATGATATCGTGTGCGTGCATAACGGGATTATAGTGAATGAGAGGGATTTATGGAATCAATATCGGAATGAGCCCAGGTTGTCTCAAGTTGACAGCGAGCTCATCCCTACTCTTCTTTATCTTTTTATTAAAGAAGAAAAATCCATGTTGCAGGCCTTAAGACGGTTGTTCAAGGAAATTTACGGAATGACTTCTACCGCACTGTTGTTTAATCATTTTGAAAATCTGATTTTGGCGACCAATAACGGTTCGTTATACTATGCGGGCAATCCGGATGTTAAATTCTTTATGTTTGCTTCCGAGTATCCAATTCTTGAATCTGTAATAAAAAGCCAGGGAGAAAGGCTGATAATAGATCGGCAAGGCATAACCCATCTTGCCCCCAATAAATGCCTGTGTCTCACTCTGAAAACAGTCTCTATGGAGACGCATTCTCTGGACGGGGAACGTGCTCAGGATGAGTTTTCCTATCTTGTTTCAAGGGAACCGGGAAAAATCGATAATGTTTCCGACCCCCGTTCGCGGGAAATGATCCATTATAATTTTGCGACCCGGCAATTGTGTGGTCAATTGCCCCGAGAGCTTGAGGCTCATGCGCAACGATGCAAAGAAAAGATTGACCGATTACAGCGGTGCGCAAAATGTATACTGCCGGAGACCTTTCCCTTTATTGAGTTTAACGAATATGGGGTATGCAATTACTGTAAAAATTATGTTCCTCTCCGTCCTTTAGGGGAAAACCAATTAAAGGAAATTGTAGCCCCTTTCCGCATGCATGATGGAAGACCGAACTGTATTGTTGGGTTCAGTGGGGGACGCGACAGTTGTTTCTCTCTGCACTATGTAAAGCATGAATTGAAACTGACCCCTCTCGCTTTTTCTTATGATTGGGGCATGCTGACGGACTTGGGAAGAAGAAACCAGTCCCGCTTGTGCGGAGCGTTGGGCGTAGAACATGTATTATGTTCGGCAGACATCCGGGTAAAAAGGAATTATATCAAAAAAAATGTCCTGGCTTGGCTAAAAAATCCAAACCTTGGTATTATTCCCCTCTTTATGGCCGGAGATAAACAATATTTCTATTATGCCCATCAGTTAATGAAACAACACGGCATTAAGCTGATGATTTTTGGCGAAAACAAGCTGGAAACGACCTTCTTTAAACATGGCTTCTGCGCTGTTCCTCCTGATTTTGACGCTAAAAAGTCTTTCACATTGCGCTTATCGGATAAGCTCAAAATGGCTAAGTATTATTTAGGGGAATATCTGAAAAATCCGGCCTATCTGAATATTTCCTTGCTGGATACGACGGGTGCTTTTCTTTCATATTATTTTATCCCTCATCATTATATCAATCTATTCAACTACGTCAGGTGGGATGAACAAGTGGTGGTTTCAACATTGCTTCGTCAATATGATTGGGAACTTGCCGCAGACACTGCATCCTCATGGCGCATCGGCGACGGCACGGCGGCATTTTACAATTATATTTATTATACCGCCGCCGGGTTCACTGAGAATGACACATTTCGCAGTAATCAAATCCGTGAAGGAATGTTGACGCGGGAAGAAGGCTTGCGACTCGCAACGCGTGACAATCAGCCGCGCTACGAATCCATCAATTGGTATTGCAATATCATCGGCATTGACTATGAATATGCTATCCGAACTATAAATGCAATGCCAAAACTGTACGGGAAACATTAAGCAAAAAGGTGTGTTGCTTGCGCTTTTTCCAAAATCAATTGTCCCGGGAATCCATTCGTCATTTCTTATTGGGCATTGCACGGGGTCGGTTCAGTCAGGATGTGTTCTGGAACTGGCTAAGTTTAGGAGTTCTGGCAGCGGGAGGAATCGTCGTCAATTTGATTATTGTCTCATGGCGTGGGACGGCGGCACTCGGTATATTTAACCAGGTCTTTGCGATTTACATTATTTTATCGCAAATCGGTGTTGGGGGAGTCCAGTTTTCGGTTCTTAACTATGTTTCCCGCTATCAGGAAAATCTGACAAAATGCGCTGAAATTACGACGGCGGCATTGATTCTTATTACACTGATAGCCGGAATGGTTGGTGTTGGGTGTTATTTTCTGGCAAAGCCGGTGGGCGGACTTCTACAAAGTCCGGCAGTCGGTTTGGGATTGCAATTGGTTGCGCCCGGCCTGTTCTTTTTTGCACTGAACAAGGCGCTCATCAATGCCGTCAATGGCGTTCGGAGAATGAAGATGTATGCGGTCTTACGGACCTTGCGTTATATTATCCTTCCTTGCGCTATCTTTGTTGTTCTTGCGATGGGTATGGAGAACTATTTCCTTGCCTTTGCTTTGACAATCACTGAAGCGATACTCTTCGCGGTTTTGGTGGTCTATTTTGAGATATGTCTTTTTTCGGTGCATTCATTCATTAATCTACGTTATTGGATCCCACGACACTTTTCATTTGGTGTGCGTGGTTTTCTTGCCGGACTATTAGGCGAAACCAACACGCGTGTTGATGTTTTGATGCTGGGGCTTTTAAAAGGCGACGCAACCGTCGGCGTTTATAGTTTTGCGGCGGTTCTGGCGGAAGGCTTTGCACAGATTCCGCTTGTCGTCCGCTGGAACTTAGACCCGCTTTTAGGCCGCTGCTTTGCCGAACAAAAGAGCGAGCAGATCAGCCTGATGGCGCGAAAAATTAAACTTGTTTTTTATCCCGTCATGATTGTCGCAGGTATTATAGCCGTTTTGGCTTACCCGTTCATTTTAAGCCGCTGGTTTTCAGAAGATGAACTCACGGCCGGCTGGGCGGTCTTTTCCATAATTATGACTGGTATTGTCGCGACGGCAGGATATTGGTCTTTTATGGGCATTCTATTGCAGGGCGGAAAACCCGGGACCAATACCTTGTTTGTGGGAGGATTGGTATTGGCTAACATTATTGTGAATATATTACTTATCCCATTTTGGGGTATTTATGGCGCGGCCATAGCAAATGGATTGACTTATATGTTCGGCGCAATTTCATTGGCCGTGATTGCCAGGCGAATGATGGGGGTTAGGATATAAGTTTGAAAAACGTAGCTGCTCAGATAGCGTATTCAAAAACAATATTTACAAGTGATATCACGGATAACACTGATGCCCACTGTCTGACCGTCTGATAGTATGCGTACTATCCCTGGCCGACGCTCGGGCAGACCGTGTAATCACGCCTTTGGCGTGACACTTCTGTGGTGAGTAATTAGGGTCTGCTGAAAAACACGATAACTTTACATAAGCTATTGACATTATTATAAATATATGCCATACTGCGGATTGATTCAAGGTCCCAAATGCACGCTTTTCGCCGACACCACATCGAAACCCGTGCACTTTCCATCGGAGTTCCGCAGCATGTACAAGCCTAAAGACCGTGACACGTACGTTCTTTTCCCCGAACTTTTTCCTTTTGGAGGCCGGTTGGATGAGATGAACCGGTGGTTGCAGATATCCGAACTCATCCCCTGGCCGGAGCTCGAGGGGGAATATCTCAAGTACTTTTCCTCCGTCGGACGGCCGGCCAAGGACGCTCAGCTCATCCTGGGGCTTCTTTTGCTCAAGCACATGACAAAGCTCACCGACCGAGAGATGCTCGTGACGGTCATGGAAAACCCTTACATGCAGGCGTTCTGCGGATTCCATTCCATGGCTACCTCGGCGACACTCGACGCGAGCACGCTGAC
>Ga0315284_10006225_pt1 | contig 16999 bp, 17 predicted proteins | sample YL17G09_16_MG_FD_203696 | JGI IMG/M metagenome (GOLD analysis project Ga0315284, IMG submission 203696) | Sediment microbial communities from Yellowstone Lake, YNP, Wyoming, USA - YL17G09_16 | ecosystem: Environmental > Aquatic > Freshwater > Lake > Sediment | place: USA: Wyoming | collected...
ATCCTCTCAACGATCAATGTCCGCGATCTCTCAAAACACAGACCTGGCGAGGACCGCGAGGCGCGGAGAAGAGGAGGTGGTAGCGCTGTCTCGGTGGTTCGCTGCCGCGGTGACGCTTGGCAGCAGCGTCCGGGCGCGACAGAGGGAAGACGGTGGCGAGTCGCTGGGTCGTCTGGTCTCGGTCGTGGACTCGGTCTCGCGATCTCCGAATCAGGGCTCGCTCGGGGATGCCATCGTGTCGTCGGTGTGGACGAAACTGCGCGCGCTCGACGCAGAGGACATGTTTCCACGCTCGCAGGTGCAGAAGGAGCTCCACAAGCTGTACACGTTCGCGATGATGCGGCTGGTCTACGGCGCCGACTTCCACGCGCGCTCCGCCGAGCTCAAGACGAAGTTCTTGGCCCGCTCTTTTCACCAGCGCGTCGCGGTCGGCATGCCCCGCCGTTTCGGCAAGACGCAGTCCGTGGCGCAGCACGACGCCGTGATGCTGCTGTGCATGCGGCGGCCGTTCGTGATCGGAGTCTTCAGTCCGAGCGCCCGCGCGAGCAGACTCATGGTCAAGCTGGCGTACTCGGTGCTCTGCAAGCTGGGCGGCAGCGCCGAGGTCACCGTCAACAACGCCGAGTCGCTCGAACTCACCAGCAAGGACGGCATCCAGAGACGCCTAGATTCTTATCCCGGCGGAGTTACGTTTGCCCTTTGTTTTGTTCACACACGAACACTCGCATCGCGCCATGCAAAGAAAACAAAAAAAAACAACAGGTCCGAGACGACCGAATTCGTCCGAGATGAAGGGTACGTCTTCGTTTTCCGTCGTTCTTACGATTTACATAGTTCGCCGCGCCGCTTTCACGAACGTGGCGACCTTCTGAACGGTGGCCACGAGGGTCACTTTGACGTGCGGCATCGACTGCCGATCGAGTACGATGGGAGTCGGATGATTCGCGACGCCGTGGATCCGCGCCAGCACGCACTCTGCGTAGCGACACGCTGCGGTCGTCATCCGGTCGTAGTACTCCGCATTGAAAGACACTTGGTATATCTTCATGACCGATTTGTCGTCCTCTTTCGACGACTGTAACGACCCCACCGGCAGGTATACCGACACGAGATCGTTGATCGGCCTTCCTGCCACGCGCATCTGCGTCTGCGTCTGGGGTATGTACCAGTACGGCATCCAGGAGTACAGGTTGGTCTTGGACACCTTGACCTCCACGACGCGGTCCAGTGCCAGGGCGTCTGGCGACGCCGCCAACCAGCTCTCTCCGGCGTTCGGGCAGACCACGAGGTTCGCGTGGGATAGCTTCCAGCCCCTGTACACCTCGTACGCCTCGACGCCGAAGCCTTCGTTCGCGGACCCGTAGTCCATCACGTCCTGCTGCTGCGACGTCACCTCGCGCTCGCGCTTGCCCGTGTCGTACTCGATCTCCTCCAATACGCTCTGCCTCACGTTCGCACCAGATCGTACGTAGCCGAGACCCGTCTTGCGACCTATCTCCGCGCCGGTGAGCGTGAAGGCCACCCGCAGTCGCTTCCACGGATCCGTGCGCTGCGGCTGGCCGGCGACGTACGCTCGCGCGGCCTGCGACATCGCCGGCTTTCCGGGGCCCCACCGCTCGTACGCCGCCAGCGTCTGCGGAGGTGTTGCGCCAACGGCCCATTCACGCACGATTCGTAGGTCCTCGTCCGTAGACTCCATCATCCGCGCATCGACGTCGGTCATCATGGCATCGAGCTCCGCGATTTCTTCCTCGGTGAGATCGGTCGTTGGTTCCCCGCTAGCGCTCGTCGTGGTCGTCGTGGACGTCGTCAACTGGTCCAGTGTATCGATTTCTTCGTCCGTCAACGAAATATCGGTCATCGAAAAACGAAATATCGGGTTTGATTTTTTTTTATTGGTGCGTCCTTCTTTCTTTAAATTCTTCGTTCGTCTAAAAAAAAGAAAAAAAAACAGGCGAAACCTCCCAATGGAGTGCACGAAGTGGACGGAGTCCGACACCAGGATACTCGACAAAGCACTGTTGACTGCCCACGAGGCGCTGCAAGCTGGACGGGTGTGCAAAACGGAGGCCCGAAAATGCGACGGCGGCCTTCTGTGTTTCGTCCAGTTCGGCGACACTTCGGTCGGCATTCGATTCAACTTCGAGGACGCGAAAGAGATGCACTTCACGATGGGTGGTCAAGACACTGTTGCTTTGATAAACATCAAGCCGACGTTCATATACTGACCGAAGACGAGTGGGAATGAAAAAAAAAACGCTTATGTGCTTTTATTGTCAAGAACGTCCACCCGTTTTCTCCGTGTCTGTTTCCTTGGTTGCCCATTTAGCCATGCCCGCCAGCAGCGCCGCGTAGTTGCCGAGATTGGCATGCGCCGGTCGACGCTCGCACGCGGGGACGCCATCGGGCACGATGCGACGCGGAGGGGCGTCGACGAACGACTCCGAGGCAACGAGGAGGACGCAGTACGCGAGCGCGTCGCGTTCGAACGTCCTCACCAATCGTCCCTTGCGGTCGTCTTCCGCGCGCGCGGCCGTCGCCCACGCACTCGCGAGAAAGCCGCAGCTCGCGAGTATCTGGTCCATCGTCAGCAGGTCGCGGTTGGACGCAGCCAACGCCTTGCGGACGTCTGCGTCCCTCTGTCCCTCGAGGGGCCCTAGGTATGGGCTGTCCCAGCGGCCGATCGCGTCGCCGACGCATCGGTGCACCGTGCACGCGCACGCGGCCGCGCGTTCTTCCTCCGGCGCCCCGCACGCCCCCGCCGCAACGCTCCACAGCGCCGCCACGTGCATGTCCACGAGCCGACGCTCGTGCAGGACGACGGCCGACGCGGCCGCCTCGCCCGCCGCCGCGGACTCGCCGAGCTCGAGCGCCGCGCGCGCGTCGCGGAGCAGCGTATCGCGCGCCTCGTCTTGCAGCTCCACGAGGCGTCCGCACGCCGCGTCGCTCGCCTCCCGCGGCCACATCTTGACCTCCGCGGTCCATCGCCTCAGCAGCGTCTTGACGATGCGGACGAGCGCGCGCGTCCCGCAGCACCCGAACGCCTTCCCGCCCAGCGCCACGACGTAGAGCGGCGGCACGACGACGGTCAGCGGTAGGCCCGGTAGACCGCGGACGATGCACTCCGCCAGCGCCTCGTCGCGTCGCCACACCTCCGTCTGGTACAGCTCCGACACGATCGCGAACTTCTTCTCCCAAGCTTTGTCGCACGGCGCGACTCGGACGAGCTCCGCCGGAAGCACCGGTCGACTCTGTCTACCCACGGTCTTTGGCTGGGTCTCGCAAACGGTTCCTTTCGTCTCGTCTTCCTGCTTCGACATGTTTCTTCGTGCAAATGGATTTTCTCACTTTCGGTGACTTTTTTTTTCTATCCCTCGATTTTTGTAAAAAAAAAGAGTGTGGTTTCGGCGAAAACGAAAAAAAAGGAAAGCTTTAAAAGGGTGGCAGGAAAACCACGGATTTTCAAAACAGAAAAACAATTACTTTACAAACAGTGGTCATGGCGGACAAGAGCGCTGCCCCGAAGGAGAGCAACGAGGCGATACGTAAGCGGCTTTACGCACAGATACGGAAGACGGTAACCACGGCCGAGGTGAAGCAGAAGCGCAAGGCGATGCTGCCCTCGCGCAACGCCAGCTTCGCGCAGCGATCGCTCGTACTCGCCACGCGCGAGATCGACACGAAGAATCCGAAGTACCCGATCGCGAGGTTCGCGACCGTCGTGTTCGGCCAGCCGTACAACAAGGCCGACTTGTCGCCCGAGACCGCAGAGAAGAACGGTGCGCACTTCGACGACGACACGGGCGCGTTCGTGTTCCGCATCGCACCCCCGAAGAAGAAGCAGGGCGAGGCGGCAACCGCCACATACACCCCGGTCATCATGAGGTCCGGCGTCAAAGTCGACGACGATGCCACCGCTCAGCAGCAGGCCAGAAACTCCGTGCTCGCGGCTTCGGCCGCAGCGGCGAAGATCGACGACCCCGCGACGACGGGCACCGCGACGCGTATGGTGTTCGCGTACCAGCCGGTCAGCGTGCTCGTCGGCGGCGAGATGCAGCAGTTGTACGGCGGGAACGCGATGGGCGTCTGCGACAGCCTGTCGTGCACGCTGCGGGAGGGGCGCCGGAGCCTCTCCTGCGAAGGAATATCGGAAGTGGAGAGACTGCCGTCGGACGTCCTGTACAACATGCTGTGCGCCATGCCGACGTACACGCGGTTCGTCCCGAACCCCCGCACGGACCCCTCGTACGCCGACGCGACGTTCTTCCTGATCATCGATCCGATCGCCGCGCTGACCGCTGGCCCGGCCGACGAGGAATCGGAGCTCCACGAGCCAATTAACGCCCTGCACCGCGTGACGTTCGACGTGCCCCCGGTCCCCCAGAACAACGTCCGCGAGCCCCCGTGGATGGTCCTCAAGGTGATGTGCCAATCCCTGCAGTGGATGGCCGACTGCCGACCGGAGACGCTGCTGGTCGACGCGACGGTATGGAAGGAGGATCTGATCTCGATGTTCGGCGTGGCCAACGAACGGCTGTGGCTCGACGTTGTCAGTCAGTACGCCCAGCTCACGTCGATGATCTTGGCATGTTCGGTCGACGACAAGGACACCGCAAATTCCCCGTACAACAACGGCGAGGTCAAGTCCGACGCGGCCGGGTGCATCCTGGCCCGCGTCCAGTCCGTGACCCACCGCGCCCGCTGGATCATCGAGAACGCGCTCATCCCCGTCACCCGCGAGTACGTCGAGGCCAACAAGGCGCTCATCTGGCCCACCACTCCCGTCACCGGCAAGGCTGCCACGTACCTCCAACAGACGCCATACTACACACCCGGCAAGGAGACGTTCGCTCTCTGTCTCTCCTCGCTGCCCCAGATGCAGTTCAAGCAGACTTACGCATCGATGGTCGACCAAGGGAAGGGCGTCCTACGTGTGATGTCGAAGCCGCCGATCAACATCGACGACGTCGTCACTGGCCGCTACGTCCGCATGACACCACAGGAAGGCGTCGAGCTCCTCTCGAAGATATGTCCCGCCGGTCGCGGCGACTGGCCCCTCGTGCTCTACTTCGTCAAGGTCCGCTCTCCCGAGAAGCAAGCCGTCCGCCAGGACCGCCTCGAACACACGATCCGGAACGCCTGCGAACGCCTCGGCCTCGACTTCGACGTCGTCATGCACAAGTCTCCGCCAACGGCGCAAGCTAACCCCGTCGATGCACCGAAGAAACCCACCGCGACCGCGACGACCACGACCACGACTTCGTCGACAACGGCACCCTCCAAAGACGGAGAGGGTGCGGCTTCCACACGCGCATCGACCACTCGATCGCGCTCTGCAAAGGAACCACCGTCGCCGAAGAGGCCCAAAGTCGATCACTGAAGTCTATGTGCTTTCTCTCCACGAAAGAACTTTCTCTTAATTACAATCCTTCGTTTTTTTTTCGTCAAAAACCCATCTGGCGTCGTTGTTTGTCTTCCTGGTTCAGAATGCTTGTTCCAGCCACCTGATGCTGCAAGTGTACAGAGCGTCTTGCATCATCTCGGCAAGTATGCAGGGTCTCGTATCGACGCGTTGTCCGACGCACTCCGACACGGCCAGTGTCCAGGCGAGTTGCATCGAACGACGCGCCTCGTCGAAGGCGCCGTGCTTTGCGCACAGGGGGCACGTGTCCAGCATCGCAGCGTGCTCGGCGCATGCCGGGTGACCGCACGTCCCGATCACGACGTCGCGCGCGACGTCCAAACAAACAGGACACACCAGCGCCTGTGCCAACGCGTCCGTCCACGTGACACTCTTTGGGAACACGACGCTCGGTGCTCCGTATCGAGCAGCGACTGCTAACTTCTGTACAAGTGCTCGTTCGTCCTCGGTCTTCCCTTGCATGTCCTTTTGTCTATCCGTCCAAAAAATGGTAATGCGACAGAATGATCCGTGTGTCAAAAAAAGACGTTACGTTAAAAAGCCACGTCTTTTCCGTGACATTTTTTTTAGAAAAGTCACAGAGTGTAAAAAAAAAACTCCCAAACACTCTCTCATCAGCGCAGCACCTTGAAAGGAGCGAAAGAGGGGAATTCGATGGGAGGATGAAGTCGAGAGAGGACAATTGGCTGGACGAGAGTCCCGAAGACGAGGAGGCGATGAAGCTGTTCCTGTCCATGGCGCTGCCGCACGTGCTCGACGAAGCGGACGGTGTTGCCCGTCAACCGTTCGCACCGCGGTCGCAGATTTCCGAGTGGAAACCGGCCGTCGGTGGCATCCGCTGCATGCAGCGCGTGGTCGATGCCTGGCGAGAGCCTCCGCCGCGCTGCGACTACGCGGACGACGACGACGACGCGGCCCTGTCCGCCTTCCTCGGGGGGGCGCTGCCCCTCGAACTCTCGACGACGGCGGCCATGCACGTGCTCATCCAGGACCTCGCCCGCGCACAGCGGCAGGCGGTCGCAACGGCCGACGCGGCGGAGGCCGCGCGCAATGACCGATCCAAGGACGCGGTCGCACGGAGGATGGAAGACGTCATGCGTTCGGCGCAGACGAAGAATGTCTGACTCGTGAAAAAAATAACAGAAAACGTGGCGAAGGGATTTATCCCAACGTGTCGCCTCGAATAGGTCAATCTCATTCTCGCCAGACGCATGACACACGGGACGAGGACGACGACGTTGCTGCTCTTGCTGATCGCGACGGCACTTGGCACGCTCGTGAGCAAACACGACGCGTACGTGGCGTGCGTGGTGGATTCCGCGTGCGCGACCGCATTCTCGCTGGGCAGCGGTGGAACGGAAGACTCGTTCTGGCTCCGCGTGACGTTGGCCGGCGTCCCGCAGACGCCATCCGACCTACTCGCGACGTTCGACGCACTCCCGCCGGACGTCCGCGGCACGGCGCTGCTCGTCGACGATCTGATCCGCATCGGTCAAGACACCCCACGCTGCCCGTACGACATGGTGTACGTCCCGGACGGCGTGGGCGGACACGGCAGCTGCACGTGTCCCCTTGGAATCGACTGCCGACCCGCCTGCACCGCCACCGACTACTGGACCTGGCTGTGTCTCGCCTGCATCTTCGTGGCGCTGCTTCTGTTCCTCGCGCGCACCGTCCTCACCGTACCGACGGACGCCTCCGCTACCGCGTACACGAAGACTCCTTAAACCGATTCCGTCCGAAATCACTCGTTTTACCGACGTCGAGGTCACCAGTGAGACCGCCGATTGCGATTTTTTGTACCACATCTTAAAAATCATGGTGTTTCTTTTTTTTTTACGAGAATCCTCTGCTTTTTTTAAAAATTCGCTTGCGTTCTTTCGTGTTTATTTATGTTTTTTTTCTCTTTTGCAAAATACATGGGAATCCGGGAGAGACAAAACTCGTACACAAATACGGCGATGGCAATACGTAAGTTGCGTGCCATGGACCTCGACGAGGCAACCGGATCGAAGGGCACTCTGTGCGAACGGGACCTGCGAACCGAGATACTCCTCCGCGTGGCCGATCGGACGTTCCGGGTGTTGGACTTGGAAGAGGCTCGCATGCTGTGCAACGAGATGGCCCGACAGGTGCGGATGACGACCGGCAGCACCCCGGACGAGGTCGCCACGATCTTACGCGCGGTTGTCGACATGCTTATAATCGTGGAGGCGTCGCACGTATCGCACTGTCTCTCGTCCGGACAGTGTGTGCCCCGCATCTCTCCTCGTCTGTGTGCTCTTTGGCGCGACTCTGGACGTACGCGCTACGTGTTCGGACGAGACTCCAACGGTAGACTGAGACGCAGGTCGGGCAGTGACGACGAAGGTTCGAAGGGACGACGTGCTCCATAAGAGAACAAAAAAAATAGATGGACATTTTTTTGTAAAAAAGTGTTACAGACAAGCGTATCGTTCTCCACCGGTGCCAGTGCAGTAGCGCGGCGAATCGGGGAAGCACGTCGGCGGCATCTTCACGTCCGCCAGGTTGCGTAGTATCGAGTCCACGACGCGTCCGCTTCGCGAGATGGACGGCCAGGCGTAGATCTTCCTGGACACAGGGTCGTGGTATGTCACGACGAGCAGCGCCGCGTCCCCGATCTCGCGCCGATCGCAGGACGCCGCAGATGCAAACAGCTCGACCATGTTGTCGCGTCCGACGGTCCAGAACCGTCCGTGGTCGTGACGCGTCTGCACGCATGCCACGCGGCCCCCGTCGTCGCGGATGCTGAACACCACGACGTTGTCTCTGGCGCGGAGCCACCCCCGGTTGTGCATGGCCTCGTAGACCTGCGCTGCGTGCATGTCTAGCCTCTCGTCCGGAACGTCGTGGTGGACGTCGATGTGGAGAAAGCAGTACATTAGCCCGCCTTCCTGCCTCGACGTCGCCATGTACACGAACGCTTCGCATTCCGAATCCCTTTCCATCGATCGAGAGAATGGGGTTTTTGTTTTTTTTTATTTTTTCCGATCGCTTCACATAACAATAACGAAAGGACATCATGTTTTTTTACGTCACGGTGACTTGAAGAGACACAACTTTAGGAGGTTGTGTTTTTGGTGTTTCCGGTATTTGCAATGACGTCTGGCAAGCGCGACGCCATCTGCGCAGTGTGCACGTCTTCGTCTCGATACGGACACCTCCTGATCGGGGTTCGCCGTCCGCTTCTTTGATTTCCTGCGCGACCGCAGGATCTCGATGAACTTCGTCTCGTCCGCCCAGTCGTTGATGGGAACATGGTAGATGTGCACTAGATCACGCAATGGCAGGCGGTGCTCCAAGTTCTCGCAAGTCACTGCTGCTCGCGGATTCGGGTTCGCGAACTCCTCGCGTGGAACTGCGTGCGTGTGAGACGCAACGGCATCGCGGGTTGTGACATACCGGAATAATCCGTGCACGCGAACAGCGTCCACGTGTTGCGCAGTGCTATTCCGAGGACGCGCATCGGAAACGCGTAGTCTCACATGTGCACAAGCATTCCCGTGGCCAAGACGGTCGCCCGAATCCCACCCACCTGGCAAATACCCACCTGCGGGTAGAAAACGTCGTGTCCCACCTGTATGACCACGCCGTGTCCAATGACTTCACAGTTTTGGTCTCCGAAACCCAGTTCCAGAGCATACAATATTTTCTCTTTGACGCACAGCCGTCTCTTCTGCTGCGGCACCGTCGCCTCTGAATAAACACCCACGTTCGACGACATCTCCGACTTTGCTACTTTTCGTTTGATTATTTTTTCTGTGTTTTTTCCGTTTCACTTAATGAATAAAAACCATTTTTCTTTTCTTTTATTTTTTCCTTCATAAAAAAACGACGTTTGGAATTTCGAAAAGTTCTTTTTAGATCTCTGTGTCTATAGAATCAGTTACGTATGCAAATCTGTTCGATACACACTTGGCGCCATTTTTTAATAAGGTCCGTTGGAATATCGAATGGACACAAAAAAAACAAAGGCTGCCCAAGCCCTTTTTATTATTTTTCTCTTTTTCGATTTCAAAAATTACAAAAAAAAACAAACAACACACATGACAGCAACGTGCTCCACGAATGCGTACGTCCCGCCATATCCTCCCGGCTTCTTAAGCGATACCGACACCGACGCCGTGATGGAAATGCTCTCCTCTGTCATCAACGAAGTCAAGTCGGACATTTCAATGCCTATGTCCAACCTGGCCACGCTGGCACCGTCCGCTGGGCCCGGCAAGGCAACAAAGATCCACCCGGTGACGACCAAGGTCGACTATGACCTACCGTTGCTGCCGGTTCCGGGGGTGACAATGCCCATGGCCGTGGACCAGTTTACTCCGCCGCCGACGCCACTGGATATCGTCAACACGCCGTCGACATGGCTGAACTACAACGAAGACGTCCCCGCGAAGCCGGCGGCTTCGGCCTACGCGCATCCCGTACAACCGGCCCCGAGCAGAGTAGTCAGGATAGTGGACCCTGGTTCGCCGTCTCCGCCCATCGTCGCGAGCGGCGCGACCGTCTCGGCTTCGGAGGCAGCACCAACGGCGACTCCGTCGGTGGAACAGCCAATACCGCAGGCGCAGTCCGCAGTCGAGAAACAGACAGTCAAGGCCATGGACACCGATCCCGCGATTCCACCGCGCGCCGTGGTCGACCAGAAGTTGGTGCTCGTGGTCACCGCCGCCGGCAGCGGAGTCCACCGCAAGTCGCTGCCGCCGTCGCCGCTACTACTGATGCAGAGACTGGCCAGAGACGAGAAGAATCGCTCGCACAAGAAGAAGCCGTCCGCGCCAAAGTCTCCAACGAAGCAAGCACCGACCCCTACAAAGACGCTCACGCCGAAGGTGCCAGAGAAGAGAACACAGGAGCCTCAGAAGAAGACTCCGGTCAACAAGACCGAAACATCACAAAGACAAGTACAACAACCGCATAAGGCGAAACCTGCAACGCCATCGCCACTGAGCAAGGAGGCGCCAAGACTCAGACAACGGCAACCACCGCCGCCGCCGCCACCTCCCGCTCCAAAGGATCCACCGACCAGAAGGAGGTCGCCTACGAGGAAGGCTGCCGCCGAGGCCTGCGCCAAGATCCTCGATGCAAGCTGTATCACCGCCGAGGAAATCGACGGCAGCGACGACGACGGAAAAAGGGAAACACCGACTTCAAGCGAACAACATCCATGCACTGGCGGCAAGCACATCTCTCCAGAGCGTCTACGCGAGGTCACCGATAACAACGAACGCCACTCCGACGACGCCGACGACGAGGCCGAGATTCAGCGGAAGAGGAAGTCGCCCTCACCCGTGTCAGCCGACCAGAAACGCCGCCGGATAGAAGACAGGACCAAGGTTCAATCCACCGTCATGATCCGCATCGCAACGGACGAAACACATACCAGCCTATTCCTCAGGGTGAGGCCTGCGTCGCTGACGGACGCACAGCGCAACTTCCTGCGCGAACACCCTTCCATGTCCATACATTCTGCCTCTTCGGAAGACCCCACCGGCATCCTCGCCACCGTCAGGGAATCCGTAGAGTGGTGGAACACCTTTGGCATGCACCGTCCGGATAAGTTCGCCCCGTTCGGAAAAACAAAGAAACAGTGTCTCATCTCCAGCGAGACCATGGACGCCCCGCTCTTGGAAGAAGGCATCGAGGTGTGCATCGCCATCTACCTACTTCGCGATAGGAGTGCACAACGCGATACATTGTAATGTGTTTTTTTTTGTATCTCTGTTCAATTTATATTTTTTTTGCATTAAAACTTTCGTCTTTCATAAAAAAAACAAGCTCGCCAAAGGTGCAAAAGGCGAAGACACCCAAACTTCCAAAGACATCTCCGAAGGTTCCGAAGGTTCTGAAGGTTCCGAAAGCACCGCGTCCGACCAAATCCGAGACCGAGCCCAAGAAGCCCCGTGCCCCGAGGAAGGCCAAAGACGCTGCGTCCGCGAAGAAGAAGAAACCCACAAAGAATTCGTAATTGGAATAAACAGAAGGTTTTATTTTTCCATTCCTCACACACGCGTCTCACGCTCTTCCGTGTCTCTCTCGGTCTCCTCGGTGATACCCGAGACCGCGGATGGAGTCGGACTGCCGACGGCGGAGCACGACGCCATCTCGGACATCGACACGACCGGCGAGGCCGATTGCAGCGCGCGTCGCTCGGCGACGTACGTCGGGGTGTGGACGGCGGGCGTCGGGATGCCGAGGCCCTTGTGGATCTCGGTCATGAGACTCCCGACGCGCGCCGGGATGTCCTCCTCCATGATCGCGTCGTTCCAGTCGACGACCATGACCGGGGCGCCGGTGATGCCGCTGTGGATCCAGTCCATATAGCCGGCGCGGAGCGAGCGCAGGTACTCGATGGTGATCTTGCCGATCTCCGCCGGCCGACCGCGCTGCTCGATGCGGGCCATCGCGACCTCGGGCGTCACGTCGAGGAAGACGATGATGTGGGGCGTGTGGAGATACATCCGCATGTTGAGGAAGGCCATTTGGTACGTCTCGAAGTCTATCGGGAGCATGTCTCCGCCGCGCGCGAGCATGCTCGCGAAGATCGGATCCTCGTAGATCGTGCGGTCCTGGACCGCGCCTGTCGCCAACCCGCACATGACCGTCCACACCATCCACTGGTGCAGCGTGAAGCGCGCGTGCAGGAGGCGCATCTGCATGGCGAACGAGTAGTGGGGGATCTCGTCCCGCACCTCCGGGTGCGCGGGGTCGTGCCGCGCGTCGACCTCCTTGTAGAACAGGTCCAAATACGGATTGTCCGTCACCGGCTCCCGCACCAAAATGTACCCGGCCATCTTCGCGAGCTCGATCGCGAGCGTCGTCTTTCCGGCTCCGATGAGCCCGGATACCCCGATCACCGGCCGACCGGCGAAGCTGTCCCGGTAGACGCTGCTGGCGTATGGATCCATCGCGATGCCCGAACCGATCCAGTTGAACTCGGCGAATCGCGACAACGCGGGCACGATGGACGTCGGCGCCACTGGAGACGGCGAAGATGTCGGAGATACGACCTCGCTCTGCATGTGCACACTCTCAGGCGGAAGTTTTTAAATTGTGTATCTATTTTTCTCATTGGCGTCGCTTTCGCTTTTTCTTTCTTTCGTTTTCTTTATGACGCCTTTCCGAATGCCTCCTCGCTCTTTCCATGATCCGCCTCTCCAGCGGTCTGGTCTTCTCGATCGGTATCATTGGTGCACGCCGTACGACGTCCCCTCAACGGATGAGATCCTCTCCGACCGTCGATGAAATACGTTCGTAGTAACGCTACGTCGAGCTTTGTTACGAGCCACCCGCGATACCGCCACGCCTCGCCCGCCATCTGCTTCATGTCCGCGGACGCGAATCCCTCGCCGCCGACGAGTTCGTAGATCATTCGAACGTACGCCGGCGAGCACTCAAATGCCCCCGGATTGTTTTCGTATGTGTCGTGTGGTGTCCATGTGACATCGAGACTACAGTTCTGCACGTCCACGGATCCGAGGAGGTGGCGCACCTCTTTGTACCTCTCCTCGAGTGGCGACCTGTCGGCGGCGATGGGGTAGTGACTCCACCCAACGGCGACGCGCAGTGCCCTCGATTCTACCCGCAGTCTGTTGAGCGTGTTGTAATTGCAAAACAATTCGAACGGTGCATTGGTGGACATCGCGGTGTTCGTACACTGCAGCTTTTTTTTTTCTCGAAAAGAAAGTCGAAAGACGTGGATGTTTAATTCTTTTACTTCTTCTTTATGACGCCTTTCCGAATGACTCTTCGAACTGCCTGTAGTTCTCCTCGGCGGCGGACTTCAGTTCTTCCACCGCGCTCTTGGCCTTCGCTTTCAGCGCACCGATGGCAGTCTCTGTCGTGGCGATTTCCTCGTCCAAACGTGCCCGCTGGTCCCGAAGGTCCCGCAGCCGTCCGGCCAACCTATTCGCCTCCTTCGTCAGGTCGCCGGGTAGCTCCAAGTTGTGCACTCTCTGTCGACGACGATCACCGGCCGCGGCGCTCGTCTGTTTCCGTTTGCACGGCAAGTGTACGTCGTCGTCACCGGCAGGCGACTCGGATGCCATGTAGTCGCGGAGGGGATCGATCGGTGCCGACGCGGCGTGTTTGTCGTCCTCGTTCCACCAACGATCGTTCATCTTTTTGTGGGGTTTATCTTTTCTTTTCTTTTTTAAAAAAGTCTCCAAAGTCAAAATAGAGTCGTTTTGCCATCCACCGAGATCAACGCGATCGGAACTGGAAACATGTAGTCGAGACGGCGATTTTCCATTCCTTGATCCGAGGCCACGCGATACGCAGCGACGCGGTCCGGCGCGGAGGCTTCGTCCAGAATGGCGATGGTCAGTGGCCCCCTCTTCAGACGTTCGTCGAACGTCGGATCGTCGATTGTCGGTATCTTCTTGGACGTCGCGTCCGTCAGCGTGTATCCGAGGAGCGCGCGCACCTCGTCGCTCGAGGGTCGTGTCTTGTGACTGGCCAGCGTCTCATGCTCGTCTATCACCCACACGACGCCGACATCGCGTCGAGGCACGAAGACGTAGCGGTCGCCGTTGCTGCCCGGTGTCGGGTAGCCGTCGTGCAACAGTTGCTTCACGCCGCGAGACGCCTTCTCGCGGACCGTCGGATCGCTCAGTGCCATAGTGCGCAGGCAGCACTCCATCACCCCGGCGTGTGGGTCGTCTAGGACCCGGCGGAACGGGTAGTCGTGGTACGCCTCCGCGATCTCCTCGAAGGACCGGAGCGGACTCGAGCCGTCCATGAGAGAGACTGCTGTCCCGAACTGGAACACGATCCACTCCTGTCCGAATCCCCTGAGCACGTCGGCGGCGCGCTCCGCCGTGACCCGGTATTGCGTCTCGCGGAGGGCGGCCCACTGGGCGCCTTTGGCCGCGATTGCGCGCTCGGCGTCTCCACGAGAAGCACGCAGTCCCTTCGCCGTGATCCTGCGTTCGTCCTCCCGCGCATCGAACATCTTCGACATGACCCCGTGAGCATCCCCGGACATCGACAAGACGCCCATGCCCGTGCCGAGCCGCGGCGATGCTACGAATGGCAGCGTCGTATACCCTATCCTAGGCATGGTGCTGAAAAAGAATTCGTCGCTCGAATCCGTGGAGTCGCTGTCGCTCTCATCGTCTTCCCCTTCTTCGCTCCGGCCGTCGTACCAGATCGCACTCTCAGACATGCCTTCGTCGTTGATTATCTTTTTAGGTGTAATTTTCACAAAAACAGAATGGTTTTTTATTTCGACCCAGTGACGTCACAGACGTAGGACGTAGACCGCCGTGCAACACTCGACCGCTTCGTCGATGGAGGCAATGCCCGACGCGAGCGGAGAGACGACGCCGGTGCACATTGGATCATCGCCGAATCGGATGGGCGTCATGCCGCCGTTGTTGCGGTCTCGCCAATCCATCAGCATCCGCAGCAACATGCGTAGCACTCCCGTTGGGTCCCCGGCGTCGTGGGGGATCCCAGCCCCGTCTGTGGACGTTCCAGCGCAAGGCGACGGTCGTGCATCAGTGCGGTCGCCGCGGCCCGTGACGCTGACGAGGGGGTTGCACGCCAGGAAGTCGCGGCGCGCGGCGTTCAGGGCAGACGACGGGAGCTTGACGCGCACGCTGTCCGCCACGGCATCCGAGACCACCTCTATCAACACCACCGACTCCACGGTCCGCTCGGCCATCTTCTTGAAGTCGTATTCGTTCACAAGGTGCTCGATCGCGCTCAGACACGCATCCGTGTCGGCCGCGAGGTTGTCGAACGCATACGGCTGCGATTCTGGCACGACTTCGTCCTCCGGCTCCGTGTCGTCTCCTCCTCGCTTCCTTTCCACCTTCGGTCCGTCTTCGTCTGCTTTCATAATTTAAAAATTTATGGCCTTGTTTATTTTCCGACCGACCAAGCACAATACACGTGTACGCTCTCCGGTTTCTTGTCGTTGTCGGTCGTTGGTGCGGCGTGCGCACTGGTGTCGAACACTGGTTTAATGTGCACCATAACACGTCGCGCGTCCAGTGGCCTCCTATTCAGCAAGTACTTCGCCAGCATGCACGATTCGTATTTTCCGCGCATCGTGATCTCGTGGGCCCACTCCACCGCGGACGGATCGGCCACAATCGCCAATTTCACCCCAACCGCACGTAAATTCTCTTCGAGCTGTGCCACGAACGCGTCCACGGCCGCTCGCTGTTCCGGACGTTCCTCCAATGCGACTGGCGTCTCCGCGTGAATTGGTCGGCTATCTGTCCCGTCGAAGCACTCCACGAGACCTCGCTGGCGTAGAGCGTGCATTTTGGTTTTTATTTTTTTATTTTCCTCTGCACACACACGTACGAAAAATATTTGCACCGTTGGATGGATCCAATAGATGCACACACGTACGCCAAGATCGAGTGGCCCGCCGTCGGGACGCCGCCGGATGTGCTCTACATTTGCGGCTACCGCAGGACCGGGAAGGACACGTTTGCTGCAGACATACAGAGCGGGACGTCGCGCTACGCGCGCGTGCTCTACGCCCCCGTGTCCGCGCGCGCCGACGGGTCGCTTCTCCCGCTCCGGCGTTTCATGGGCGCGCCGCGGGTGGCGTTCGCGGACGCCCTGCGGACGGCGGCGCTCGCCTTCCTCGGCCTGCCACCGTCGTACGACTGCGAGACGACGAAGGACTTGCCGCTGCCGCCGGAGTGCACGGCGGCCGTCGCACCACTGATGGCGCGCCTCGGCCGGCCCGCGACGCTGCGCGACGTCCTCATCCACATCGGCGAGCGCGGCCGGGCGGTCGACCCCGCACACTGGGTGAAGAAAGCCCTCGGTCCGTTCTACCGACCAGTCGGACAGCCACCGCAGCGTGTCATCGTCAGCGACTGGCGTTTCGTCGGCGAGCTGGAGCAAGCGCGCGCCGCCGGCATCGCCGTCACAACGGTGCGTCTCTTCCGCATCGCGGTCCCGATCCCACCGCAAGGAATCGTCACCGAGCACGACCTCGACGCGACCCCGACGGACTGGCTGTGCATCCCGCTCGGCGACGACCCCGACGTCGCCTTCGCCACGTTCCCGCAGTATCGCGGATACGCCTTTTCCGGCGTGGTCCACGGCGACCCAGTGCAAGGACCCCTCTCGAAAGAATTCGGTCTCTTTTAATAATAATAAAAACCGCATCACCCATCTCGGCTTTTGTCTTTCGTTGGTGCGACGTCTATTTTTTGGTTCTTCTTTTTGGGTGATCGCCGGGACTTTGGTCGTGGTCGTCTAGGTTGGCGTTTCGCTCGTGGAGTGGCTGAAGCTGTAGAACGGATACCGAGAGAAGGAGGGGAGGACTCTGGAGGTAGTTTTTCTTCCAAGTGCACGCTCGGTATTGGGTAAGTACGACCGTCGGTCGTCACGATGTATGCGTCGGCGTTCGACTCGACCACGACGCCATCCGCAGGGGCGCTGAAACACTTTTTCGTATTGTGGTCGGTGACGGTGCAACCACAACTCGCGACCTGGATTCCACTGACCGTCCCAACTTTGGTGGTCACTGGCAGTCTCAGGTAACGTATAAGCATTCCACATACAACCCTCTGCATCGAG
>Ga0315284_10006227_pt1 | contig 16997 bp, 14 predicted proteins | sample YL17G09_16_MG_FD_203696 | JGI IMG/M metagenome (GOLD analysis project Ga0315284, IMG submission 203696) | Sediment microbial communities from Yellowstone Lake, YNP, Wyoming, USA - YL17G09_16 | ecosystem: Environmental > Aquatic > Freshwater > Lake > Sediment | place: USA: Wyoming | collected...
TCTCGGCGGCGATGGACACGGTGACCGAGTCGTCGCTGGCGATCGCCCTGGCGCAGGAAGGCGGCATCGGCATCATCCACAAGAACCTCTCGATCGAGGACCAGTGCCGCGCGGTCGCAAAGGTCAAGCGCAGCGCCAACGGCGTGATCACCGACCCCGTGACGCTGGTGCCGGCCGAGCGCGTCGCCACGGCCCAGAAGGTCATGGACGAGAACAACATCTCGGGCATCCCGATCGTCGAGGGCCGCCGGCTGGTCGGCATCCTGACGCGGCGGGACCTGAAGTTCCTGGAAGACCAGGCCGTGACCATCGCCGAGGTGATGACGAAGGCGAACCTCATCACGGCCAAGCCCGACACGACGCTTGAGGAAGCCGAAAGGATCCTCCTGAAGAACCGCGTCGAGAAACTGCCGCTCATCAACGGGCGCGGCGAACTGGTCGGCCTGATCACCATCCGCGACATCGAGAAACTCCACCAGTTCCCGCAGGCGTGCCGCGACGACCGCGGCCGGCTGCGTGTCGGCGCCGCCGTCGGCGTCCATGACGAGGAGCGGGCCGCTCGCCTCATCGAAAAGGACGTGGACGTCCTGGTGGTGGACACGGCCCACGGCCACTCGGCCAACGTGATCGAGACGGTCAAGGCCCTGCGGAAGGCCTCCGAGATCCAGATCGTGGCGGGCAACATCGCGACGGCCGAGGCCGCGGCCGACCTCGTGAAGGCCGGCGTCGACGCCGTCAAGGTCGGCATCGGCCCCGGCTCGATCTGCACGACCCGCGTCGTCAGCGGCGTCGGCGTGCCGCAGATCACCGCCGTGGCGGCGTGCGCGGCCGTGGCGGACAAGGCGGGCGTGCCGGTGATCGCCGACGGCGGCATCCGGCACAGCGGCGACATTACGAAGGCGCTGGCCGCCGGGGCGTCGAGCGTGATGCTGGGAGGGCTCCTGGCGGGTCTCGACGAGGCGCCGGGCGAGGTCATCATCTACAAGGGCCGCACGTTCAAGACGTATCGCGGCATGGGGTCGCTGGGGGCGATGGTCCAGGGCTCGGCCGACCGGTACGGCCAGGCCGACGAACACCGCCGCGGCGAGAAACTCGTCCCGGAAGGCGTCGAGGGACGCGTCCCCTACCGCGGGCACCTCGCCGATTTCGTGTACCAGTTGGTGGGCGGCGTGCGGGCGGGGATGGGGTACTGCGGCTGCCGCACCATCGAAGAACTCAGGACGAAGACGAAGTTCATCCGCGTGACGCACGCGAGCGTCGTGGAAGGCCATCCGCACGACATCGCGATCACGCACGAAGCGCCGAACTACACGATCCCGCCGAACCAGACGGAACTGTAGGGGCTTCGCCCTTTGATTTGAGATCTCAAATCTCAGATTGCAGATTCGGCATTTGAGATTCCAGATTCCTGATTTGAACGGCTCCCTCCGCTGCCAACGATTGCCGCTTGGCCCAAAGGGCTCCTGCCGCCGGCACACAGGCCCGGCCTTGCAGCGTTGCAGCCCTAGTCGGACTTGAGGATGTCTCCCTCGGGCGTGATGGGTGGTTCGCGGACGCGTTTTTCGATCATCTCGATCCGCGTCTCGGCGATCCCCAGGAACCGCACCCGGTCGGTGTTCCAGTTGCGGTTGGCGCCGGCGAGTTCCCTGAGGACCTGGATGAGGACGTCGAAACTCCACATGGCCCGCTGCTCGGGCGTCGTCTCGGTCACGAGGTTCATGTAGGCGTTCATGACGCCGCCGAGTCCGGCCTGGTACTGCTGCTGGCTTCCGGAGGAGCGGGCTGTCCGGATCGCGTCCATGGCCGCGCCCGTTACGGCCAGGAACCGCTGCCGGTACACCGGATACCTGGCGCTGATCAGGTCGCGGGCCGCATCCAGTTCGGCCTGGTTCCTTGCCTTCCACCAGATGATGCCGGCGGTCCGGCGCGAGGGCACGATGTAGTCGAGGGCGCGGATCCGCTCGCGGAGTTGCTCGACGAGGTCGCGATCGCTCTTGAGGGCGCTCTCCTGTAGGTATTTCTCGCGGATCAGGCCGACGAAGTACTGGTCATAGGCCTCCTGGAAGTTGCCCTGGGCTTCGAGTTGGGCGCCCTCCTCGATGACCTGCTTGGCGATACGCCGGCCGTCGACGATCTGCGCCCCGGTGTTATAGGGCATGAGGATGGCGAAGACGAGAAGGACCGCCAGGAGAGCCGCCGCGACGATCCCCGCGACGACGCCGCCTCGCCCGCCCGGCGACAGCCGGCTCCACCAGGTCTGCCTGGACCCGCCGAGCCGGATGGTCACGGGGCGGGAGGGGCCCTTGCCTCCGCCGCCTCCGGCGTCCAGGAGGATGTTGTTGCAGCGCGGGCAGATCTGGGCGTCCGGAGGGACGCCTTCGCCGCAGCGGTCGCACGTGTGGCCGGGTGGGGGCGGCGGGGGCGTCGCGGACAACTGGGCGGCCGGCGGCGGGGCCTTCAGTTCCATGCCGCGGCCTTTGCCGCTCGGCACGCGGAGATTCCGATGGCAGTTCGGGCACAGGATGGTCTTGCCGGCCTGTTCAGCGTCGGCCACCATGCTTCGCCCGCATGGGCATCGAAAGAGGATTGCCATGTTGCGCTCCCTCCGTTTGTCCTGGGGTCAGGCTTGGGGGCCGGCGCCGCCCGTCGCCGTGGTCGGCCCCGCGCCGACTTCGGAGGGCCGGCCGGTCCCCGGCGCCTCTTCGGTGGTCCGGCCTACGGCGTCCCTGGAGTCAACCGGCAGGACCACCGTGAAGGTCGATCCGCGTCCGACTTCGCTCTCGACCGCGACCTCGCCGCCCAAGAGGCCTGTGAGTTCCTTGACGATCGACAGGCCCAGCCCTGTGCCACGATACCGCCGCGTGTAACTGGAGTCCAGTTGCGTGAACCGCTCGAAGATCCGCAGTTGCTGCTCCCGGGCGATGCCCGGGCCGGTGTCGCTGACGTCGAAGGCGACGCGGGCGCTACCGGCGGGGTGGACGGTCAGGCGGACCTCGCCCTCGTCGGTGAACTTGACCGCGTTCGACAGAAGATTATACAGGATCTGCTGGACTTTTGTCGCATCCGTAATCATGACGGGGGTCGCTGGGGCGACCTCGAAGCCGAGTTTCAGGTCTTTCCCCGCGAGCGTGGGGCGGACCAGGTTCATGGCGGCTTCGACGATGTCCTGGGGGGACACCTTCTCGCACCGCACCTGGACGCGCCCGGCCTCGATCTTCGCCAGGTCCAGCAGGTCGTTGATCATCTCCAGGAGCATCCGCCCGCTCGACTGGATGTTATCGACGTAGCGGCGGAGTTTCGCGTCGGCGGCCACCGGCTCGGACTCGCGCAGGATCTGGGCGAACCCCAGGATGGAGTTCAGGGGGGTCCTCAGTTCGTGGCTCATGGTTGTGAAAAACTTGTTCTTGACCTGGTTCATCTCGAACAGGGCGACGTTCGCCTTGGCGAGTTCGTCGAGTTTGGCGTCGCGGACCTCGGTGGCGCGCCTGAGGTCGGCCTGGGTCTTGAGCATCTGGTCGAGCATCCGGTTCAGCGCATCGGAGAGGGCCTCCAGTTCGTTGCCCGTGTCGATGGCGCTTCGGACCTGGAGGTCGCCCTCGCTGACCCGGTCGGCCACGTCCTTGAGGTGCCGGATCGGCCGGACCACCATGGTGCGGAACAGGGCGTAGAAGGTGGCCACGGAGACGGCTACGACGACCAGGGCCGCGGTGGCCAGGACGAGGCGGCTCACGAGGAGCAGGCTGTTGCGCTGCGAGACGTCCAGTTCGAGGCTGGCGACGCCGATCAGTTCGCCCTGCTTGTACTTGGTCCCGTGGCAGTCGAGGCACTTGCTCTCGGCGCGCAGGGCCTGGACCTGCTGGAACCGGTCGCCCGTATCGCGGTAGAACTGGCTCTCGGTGGGTTCCTTGAGGAAGGTCCGGATCGCCTCGGTCTCGAAGTCCGACGCGCTCAGACCCGGGGGGACGGTCTGCGGCCCGGCGGGCGAGGGCTCCAGGCGGATCACCCGGACCTTCTCGTCGCCTTTCATGGTGACCAGGCGCGGGTGATCGGCGGTCGTCTTGTTCGGCGCAAGGGAAATCCCGTGGAGGTGCTCCAGGTAAGCATAAGCCCGCTCGCGGGCCCGCTCGGGGTCGCTCGATCGGGCCAGCGCGCCCATCTGGAGCCACGGCCATGCCAGGCAGGCCACGACCGTCAAAAGGATGAACAGGGCGAAGATCAACCGGCCCCGCCGCTCAAGTGTCGTTCGTGACGTGCGTAGTCTGGACATGATTGTGGCGATTCTGAAGTGGCAGCCGCGCTACACCAGCCCGTAGGCGCGCAGGGCCTTGACCAGCGCCTTGCGATTGGCCGGCGCCAGGTCCGACAGGGGCAGCCGCTTCTCGTCCGACTCGAGCAGCCCCGCCAGGTGCATCGCCGTCTTGACGGGGATCGGGTTGGTTTCGATGAACATAGCGCGGCACAAGGGGAAAAGCCTGCGGTGTGCGTCCTGCGCGGTGGCCAGGTCGCCCGCCAGCATGGCGTCGGTGATGCGCTTGACGTCCTTCGGGACGAGGTTCGCCACGACGCTGATGACGCCCCTGGCCCCGAGGCTCATCAGCGGCAGCGTCAGCGAGTCGTCGCCCGAGAGGACCGCGAGGTCCGGGCACAGCGCGAGGATCTCGCTCGTCTGGTCCATCGACCCGGTGGATTCCTTGATGGCGACGACCTGCTTGATCCCCACCAGCCGCGCCACCGTTGCCGGTGCGAGCGAGACGCCCGTCCGGCCTGGGATGTTGTAGAGGACCATCGGCAGGTCCACGGCGTCGGCGATTGCCGCGAAGTGCCGGTACAGGCCTTCCTGGGTCGGCTTGTTGTAGTAGGGGCAGACCTGGAGCGACGCGTCGGCCCCGACCTTCTTGGCGAAGCGCGCGAGTTCGATCGCCTCGCTGGTCGCATTGGCGCCCGCCCCGGCGATCACCGGAATCCGGCCCCCGGCCGCCTCGACTACGGTCTCGATGATCTTCTCGTGCTCGGCGACCGACACGGTCGGACACTCGCCCGTCGTCCCCATCGGCACGAGGCCGTCGGTCCCCTGTTCGATGTGCCACCGGACGAGCCGCTTGATCGCCGCATAGTCGACGCGGCCGTCCTTCAGCGGCGTCACCAGGGCCACCAGCGTTCCCTTAAACATGCGCATCTCCTGCTTGGATTTCCGTCGGGGGCATTCTAACGTCAATGGCCGCTTCGTGTCCAGCGCTTAGGGGGCAGCGGCGCCGTGAGGTTCCCGGCCGCGCGGGGGCCATTCCTGGCCGCCGCGCTATTCTCCGCGGCGGGTGCGGAGACCCGCCGCGCACAAACAAACCACCCCGCCGCACACACACTTCAAAGGCTCCCTGCCGGAGCGCTTGGCCGCCTCACGTGGCCGCGTCCTTGGGTTTCACCACGGGCGGTTTCACCAGGGGCGGCTTCGGCGCGGGGCGGCTGAACATCTCGTTCCAGTCCACCCGGCCCGTCGCCTGCATCAGGACGGCCAGGGTGAGGATGGCCACGATCACGATCGTCAGTCCCGTCCATCCCGTCCAGAAAAACGCATAACTAAATCCAATCAGGTACACCAGTTGAGCCGCGCCCACGTAGAGCACGGCAAACCGGGCCCCCGCCACAAGGCGCATGTAACTGATGACCAGCAGCACGCTGACGGCGGCCGAAATCCAGAAGGCGCCGCGGATCTCGATCTTGTCCACCAGGTAAGCGAGCAGGATGTGGAACGCAAAAAACCCCGCCGCGATGAACAGGTAATGCATCGGGTGGAGCGGCACCTTCTTGAGGATCACGATGGTGAAAAGCACGGTGAAGAAAAACAGGAGGCTGACCGGCGCGTAAGAGGCCATGCGGCCGGCGATGACGCCCGCGTTCAGGCGCAGCGGCATCTCGATGCCGATCCGCTGGCGCGACCGTGCGTCCTCCAGGCGCCAGACCGCCTTCATGCCCTTGACCTGCTCGTCCTGTCCGGTCTCGGCGTTGTATGACGGGACGAGGGTCTCCTGGGCCGGCGCCGTGGGGCTCATCGTCCCATCGGGGTAGTCAATGTCCAGGAAGTCCATCGTGGCCGTCAGCGTGAAATCCTGGACGTGCGCGGTTTGCCCCGAAGGATCGTTCGTCAACAGGTACTGCCACCGGTCGCGGCCTCGCGTCTCGTAGTGGACCGTGATGACGTGTTCCCGGCCCTGTTCGGCGAGCAGTTTCTGATCGCCGAGGGCGTTGACGGCCTCATCGGTTTTCCTCCGGAGGGTGTCGTAGCGGTTTCGCTCGGGCCACGCGAGCGCATTGCGGTCTATCCAGCCGAGGCGCCTTCGAACAGCATCGTACTGGCGGGCCTCAAAGAGCGCCTCCGCCTTGGTCAGCAAGGAGGCGTCGGGGAAGTCCCCGACCCCCGGCAGCAACACCGAAAGAATCTGACGGCCGTCGGCCGACGCCTTGCATTCGAACGGTTCGCCGTCCAGCGTCACCCTCAGGTTCTGAAAGAACGGGACGTCCTCCGGCAACTGGAGGACGAAGGTTCCACCGCTCCGCCGCTCCGGTTTGCCGACAACCTTGTACGTGCCCGAGAACTCAACCGTGTACGTGCTGAACCAGAGGAGCCCCTTGTAGCGGTTGTGGTGCTCGAAGTGCACCTGGACGTCGCTGCGGAGCGGGTCGGTACGGCCGCCGGGCGCGGCGACGTACGGCGCCGCCTGCACCAAGTCCGCCGGTCCCCACAGCGAGTTCACCTCTTCGCTCAGGGAGACCTCGAGGTCGGCCGTGCGGTACTTGATGGTGCTCCCGAGGATCAGCCATGCGAAGGAGGCGATCAGAAGGATCACCAACACCATGAAGAATCGGAATGCAGCCATCTCGTGCTCCTTTGGCTATGGGCGCGCACCATGCTTTGCGGAGCGTCGGCGGCCGGCGTCGTGCGGGGCGTCAGGCCGTGCCACTCCGCGAAGCAGCGTTGCCGCTTCGCTACGAAGCACGAGTCGGGTGTTCGACGAGGCGGACCATCTCGCGGACCGCCTCCCGGAGGCCGACGAACACGGCCCGCGCGACGATGCTGTGCCCGATATTGAGTTCGGTCATCCCCGCGATGCGGGCGACCGGCTCGACGTTGACGTAGTTCAGGCCGTGCCCGGCGTGGACCGTCAGGCCCGCCGCCCGGGCCTGCTCGGCCGCCTGGGCGATGCGGGCTAACTGCCGGAGCCGCGCGGCCTCACCCGGCGCGTCGGCGTACTCGCCGGTGTGGATCTCGATGGCCTCGGCGCCGCTCTCGACGGCCGCGGCGATCTCGTCCGGGTCCGGGCCGATGAAAAGGCTTACCGTGATGCCGGCCTCCTGAAGTTGCCGGACGGCGGCCGTGACGTGTTTGAGGTTCGCTGCGACCGCCAGGCCGCCCTCGGTGGTGATCTCCTGCCGCCCCTCCGGGACGAGCGTCGCCTGGTCGGGCCGGACAGAGCGCGCGATGCCGATCATCTCCTCGGTGACCGCCATCTCGAGGTTCAGTTTGACCTGGACGGTCTTCCGAAGGATTTCGAGGTCGCGGTCCTGGATGTGGCGGCGGTCTTCGCGGAGGTGCAGCGTGATGCAGCGGGCGCCGGCGAGTTCGGCCTCGGCAGCCGCCCAGACGGGATCGGGCTCCGCCCCGCGGCGCGCCTGGCGCAGCGTGGCAACGTGGTCAATGTTGACGCCCAGGTGGGGCATGGCGTGCGCCTCTGTCGGCCGGCGGGGCCGGCCTTGCGGCAAACAAACCCTTCAGGATTTCGGGCGGTTTCGGCAGCGAAATCCGCCTTAGGTTCCGCTTGCGCTTGTACGGGTCGGCGGCGCGCCCGGCGCGGACCTCGACAGCACCCGGATCGCCGCCCGCCGCCTTGACTGGTGCCGGCTACTTCTGGTGGCGCTTGCGGCGCATCCGTCTCTTCTTGCTTCCCACCTTGCGGCGACGTCGGGGTTTGCCCACGCCTGGTCTCCGTGACAATGGACCTGGTGATCGGGATTCTTCAGCAACTCATTCTTAACCACAAACCCGGCGGCGTGTCAACGCATTTGCTGCCCGGTCCGACGAAGCGCGGCGGGGCTGCTCAGGAACGCGATCCTCTATGCGGTCGAGAAGGACCGCGGCAACGTCGTCATCGGGCCGGACGTCGGGTTCGTGGCCGATAGCGCCAAGGCCCAAGAGTTCGGCGGCCCGTACCGGCGGGAGCGGTATCCGAAGCAGCCGTTCATGGGTCCGGCACTGGAAGAGGCACGTGACAAACTCCCGCCCCTCTGGGCGGGGTCGGTGAGGGGATAGCGTGAGCGACGGTCATCGCCGTTCGGGGTTAGGACGGGGCGGACGGCCCGCCCTTGTCCTCCGCGCGTCTTCGGCCGACGAACCTCACCCACCAGCGGGTCAGAAAGTAGTTGGCGCAGAACAGCAGCACGATCAATCCGAACATCCAGGGAAGCCAGCGATGTGGAACCGCGCCGAGCGCCATGGGAACGAGCACAAGAACAATGAGGAGGACGCCACCAATGGGCACGATGGCCTTCAGCATGGCACCAAACGGTCCGGTCAGGCGCATGGATATCACCTCCTGGCTCAAGTGAGGTCTCGGGGCTTCGCCCTGCAATCATGATATATGTCACGATGGTGACTGCAAGAACCAATTGGTGATGGAAGAGTCCGGCGAGGCTGCGCCAGGATTTTCTGGCATCGCCCGCGATTGGCGTCCATCAAGTGTGTCTTTCTGAGCGCAGCGAAGGACCTCGGGGAAGGGGAGCAAGCGCAGGATAGGCGGAAGATGATCGGATGGGCGCGGTGTGCGGCACGCCATGGCCCCAACAGTGTGGCAGGAAAATCTTTCGGTGCCTCCGCGAGATCCTTCGGCCCTGCGGGCCTCAGGATGACACGAAATGGGCGGTGCCGCGTGTGCCAGAAAGCCCTGGCGCACCCGTCCGGCCGCGAGGTCAGCGTTTGGCGAATTGCCCGCCCGGTAGGGCCCGGACCAGGCCCTTGAGTTCCAGCAGTGTCAGGGCGGCGCTCGCTTGCGAGGCCCCCAGGCCGCTCCTTTGGGCCAGGACGTCGAGGCCGGCGGGTTCGGAGTCGAGGATTTCGGTCAGCCGGGCCTCCTCGGGCGAGAGGTTGGCCTTGAGGGCGATCCGTTCCTCGTGCGGCGCGTTCTCTCCGGCCGGTGCGGCGATGCCCAGGGAAGGGAACTCCTCCAAAACGTCGGCTAGCGACGCGACGAGTTTCGCCCCGTCGCGGATGAGTGCATGGACGCCCGCAGCGCCGGGCGCGTCCACCCGGTTCGGCACGGCGAAGACCTCTTTGCCGAGTTCCGCCGCGAGGCGGGCGGTGATGAGCGAGCCCGAGCGGTACCCCGCCTCGACGACGATGACGCCGAGCGAGAGGGCCGCCAGGATGCGGTTCCGCCGGGGGAAGTTTTCGGCGCGCGGCTCGATCGCCATCGGAAACTCGCTGACGAGGGCGCCCCGCTCGACGATCGCCTCCGCCAGGCGATTGTTTTCCGGCGGGTACACGGTCGCCAGGCCATTGCCGAGGACGGCCACGGTCCGGCCGCCTGCGGCCAGGGCGCCGCGATGGGCCGCCGAGTCGATCCCCCGCGCCAGGCCCGAGACGACCGTGAACCCCGTCCGCGCCAGGCCCCCGGCGAGCCGCTCGGCCTGGTCCTGGCCGTAGAGGCTGCACTTTCGCATGCCGACGACGGCCATGGCCTGGGCGTCCTCGCGGCAAAGGCTGCCCTTGACGTAGAGCACCGGCGGGGCGTCGGCCAGGTACGAGAGGGCCACCGGGTAGTCGGGCTCGCCGCGGAACAGGAGGCCGACGCCCGCCTCTTGGGCGCGCTTGAGTTCGGCCTCGGGGTCGGCCGCATCGAGCGACGAGCGGATTCCGGCGGCCGTCTGGTCGCCGATGCCCGCGACCGAAACGAGGTCCCGCTCGGAGGCCGTGACGGCGGCCGACGGGGTTCCGAACCGCTCGACCAGTGCCGCATAGGTCCGCGGGCCGACCCCGCTGGCCAGGTGAAGCCGAAGGGCCGCCAGTTGTTCGTGCTCGTCCATCTCCCCCCTCACCCTGACCCTCTCCCGCAAGGGGAGAGGGAATACAGACGCCTTCTCAGCCGGCGGCCAGCGACTCGATCGCCGCGGCGATCTCGGCGTCCGTCACGTCTTCGTACACCTCGACCTCGCCGATGCTCGACGGCAGGACGAACCGGTGCCGCCCGGCCTCGGCCTTCTTGTCGTGCCGAAGGATGTCGAGGCATTGGGCCGCGTCGGCCGCTTCCTCCAGCCGGATCGGCAGACCGAACCGCTCAAGGAGCCGCTCCTGGCGGTCGGCGACCGCGCGGCCGATGAGGCCCCGGCGCTGGGCGATCCGCGCCTCGGCGATCATGCCCAGGGCGACGGCGCGGCCGTGCGCGAGGCCCAGGAGGCTTTCGAGGGCGTGGCCGACCGTGTGGCCGTAATTGAGGATCCGCCGCAGGCCCCTCTCCCGCTCGTCGGCCATGACCACCTCGGCCTTGATCCGGACGTTCCGCGCCACCACGTCCTCGAGAATCCCGGGGTCGCGATTGAGGATGGCCTCGGCCTCCTCTTCGAGCACTGCAAAGAGGTCGGTCCGGCGGATCATGCCGTGCTTGACGACCTCGGCGAGGCCGCTCCGGAACTCCTCGTCCGGCAGCGTCGTGAGGGTCGAGATGTCCGCCAGCACGGCCGACGGCTGGTGGAACGCGCCGATCAGGTTCTTGCACCGCGGATGGTCCACGGCGGTCTTGCCGCCGACGCTCGCGTCCACCTGCGAGAGGAGCGACGTCGACACGGCCACCCACGGTATGCCGCGCATGAACGTCGCGGCCACGAAACCGGCCAGGTCGGTGACGGTCCCGCCGCCGAGCGCGACGACGGCCGATCCGCGGTCCATGCCGAAGGCCAGCATGGCGTCGTAGAGGTCGGCGGCCCGGGCGAGGGACTTCGAGGCTTCGCCGGGCGGGACGACCATGGGGTCGGCCTCGAGGCCCGCTTCGCGCAGGCTTTCCAGGGCCGGGCCCAGGTAGTGGGCGGCGACGTTCGAATCAGTGACCAGACCGATTTTCCGGCTTTTCGCCGCCGCCTTCGTCACCGGCCCCACCTTCGGCAAAAGGCGGGGGCTGATCTGGACGGCGTAGGCGAATCCGGTGAGGCAGACGTCCACTCTTTGCATCGGTCTTGCTCCTGCCGATCCGTCGGACGAGGATGAACGCGATGAACAGCACGATCGTCAGCCCGATTATGAGGGCCAGGAACACCTGGCGGCTCGAGGGCCCGACCATGCCGCGACCGGAAAGCGTGATGCCCGCGCCCGGTTCGAGCCGCTTGGCCACCAGCATCGGCGCGAGGCGCTCCGTCCCCGCCTCGTCGGCGTAGGCGCGGACCTTGTAGAAGTATCCCTTAACCTCGACCTCGTCGCCCCGCTCGAACCGCAGCATCGGGTCGTCGAGCACCACCACCGTGGCGATCAGGCTCGTGTCCCTGAGCGGCAGTTGCTTGATGTTGCATGTATAGAGATAAGGCACGTCCTTCGACAGGGCGATGACCGGCACGCGCCACGGCGTCACATTGACGTAGACGCCGCGGATCGTGACCAATTTGCCGCGGTAACTCGACGGGACCGCGAGGAGAATGTCGTACGGGACCGCCTCCTCGTCGGGCGTGAAGTCGGCGTCGGGCATCTTGGCGACCTGGGCGACGAGCCAATAGAACGCCGCCTCGTCGTAGTCGTAGGTCTTGTCCTTGACGTCGTCGAGGAGTTTGACGCCCTCGTCCCAGGGGATGTCGAAGCGGTGGAACGGCGGCAGTTTGAGGATTTCCTCTTCGGTCATCGCCGAGAGGGGCTTCTTGGCGGGGGCCGCCTGCTCGGGGCCGGCGGGCGCGGCTTCCCCGGCCGCCGGCGCAGCCGGGCCGGCGGGCGCACCTTGCACCTGGAGGCCGGCAAACGCCGCCGCCAGGATCGCTCCGAGGCAACCCGCCGTGCGAAAGGCAAGGGGCGGACGCAGACGTGTGTTGAGCATGGTCATGTCTCCCGACATTCTAGGTCGCCTGGCCGAAACGGTCAAAAGGAATCCTAACCGGCCGTTTCCAATAAGAAAGACGCATGCCGCGCCCCAATGTCGCACCCCCAATCGGCCGCACCCGAAAAAAAGGCGTCCCCGGAAGTTCCGGGGACGCCGATGCCGCACTTCACAGCACTTTCTCGAGGTCTCCAACCCCTCAAGGGACTCCCGAGTTTCTATCCCCTTCGCACGGGCCCCCCTCCCTCTCTATTATTATTCGCAGGCGGCGGGCCGGCGGCAAGGTCCGCAGACGCTTTTTCTCTGTGCCGCTTCGGGCCGGGCGGTATGATGGCCGGCGATGCCGGTGGAGTGCCCCCGGGGGCCCGGGATGAGCCTCGAAACCTACGATGCGGCCCTGGCGTACCTCTTCTCGGCCACCGATTACGAGAAGATGCGCCGGGTCCGCTACAACGCCGATACGTTCAGCCTGGACCGCATGCGGCGGCTCCTCGGCCTGATGGGGTCGCCCCAGGAGGCCTTCCGGAGCGTCCACGTCGGTGGCACCAAGGGCAAGGGCTCGACGGCGGCCATGGTCCACGCCCTGGCGATGGGGTGCGGCCTGGAGTCGGGCTTCTACTCGTCGCCGCACCTGGTGGACATCCGCGAACGCATCCGTGTCGGCCGCCGGGACATCCCACAGGAAGACCTTCGGCGGCTCATCGAGGCGGCCGAGGCCCAGGTCGAGCGCCTCCGGGCCGGGGGCGACCCGCCTACTTTCTTCGAGATCTTCACGGCCCTGGCCTTTCGCCACTTCGCCGACGTAAAGGCCGACTTGGTCGTGGCCGAAGTCGGCCTCGGCGGCCGGCTGGATGCGACCAACGTTCTTGTGCCCGAGGTCTCGGTCATCACGGCCGTCAGCCTCGACCACACGTTTCAGTTGGGCGGGACGCTCGCGGAGATCGCCGCCGAGAAGGCCGGCATCGTCAAGCCCGCCGTGCCGGTCGTCTCGCAGCCCCAGCCGGCCGAGGCCATGGCCGTCATCGAGGAGGCCTGCCGCCGCGCCGCGGCCAGGCTGCTTGTGGTCGGGCGGGACGTCCGGTACGAGTGGGCGCCCGCCTTGGAGGAAGGTCGGCGCGGCGGACGGCTTTCGATCCGGACGCCCGAGCGCGCTTACACGGACCTTTTCGTCCCGCTCATGGGCGAGCACCAGGCGTCGAACGCGGCGTCGGCGGTCGCCGCGGCGGAACTCGCAGGGCCGATGGCGGCGCGCCTCACGCCCGAAGTCGTGCGCCAGGCGCTGGCGACGGTCGAGTGGCCCGGTCGCATGGAGTGGATCGCCGGCCGGCCCGGCGTCCTGCTGGACGGGGCCCACAACCGGGCGAGCATCGAGCGGTTGATCGAGGCGCTCGGCCGGCACTTTCCGGGTCGCCGCGCCCAGGTCGTCTTCGCCTCCGCCTCCGACAAGGACATCGAAGGGATGCTTGCGGCACTGGCCGCGGCCGACGCGGTCGAAGGCGTCGTCTTCACGCGGACGCCGAACCCTCGCGCGGCCGAGCCCGAGGACCTGCGGGCGCGGTACGAGGCGGCCGGCGGGCGAGCGGCCGAGGTGGCCGAAACGGTCCCCGGGGCCCTCGACCGGGCCAAGCGCCGCGCCGGACCCGACGGGCTCGTTCTGGTCTGTGGGTCGCTCTACCTGGTGGGAGAGGTCAAAAAAGATTTTCGATTTTAGATTTCAGATTTGAGATTTCAGATTTCGGATTTTTGATTTGAAAGGCCAACGGCCGCACGGCCCTCATACGATGTCATCCTGAGGACGACCAGAGGGAGGACGAAGGACCTCGCGGAAGGCCGAAGACGTAAGCAAACCAATGCCCGCTGTGCCGGGCGCAACATCCATAGCGCCACCAGGACAATTGCATCAGGAGCGGCTGAAGGCGCTGCCGCGAGATCCCCGCCACAAAGAGGGCGGGTAAACTTCGCTTCGCTCAGGATGACAACAACTGAAGGGCGCGGTCGCGGCGGCGGGCGGCTGTATTGGGTCTTTCAAATCGAAAATCCTAAATCAAAAATCGAAAATCACTTCTCTTCGCCGAACACCTCCGCCTCGAACCGATAGACTGCGACGCCGGGCCGTCGCCAGGCGTCCGGCTCGAGGCCCGCCTTGCCCGCCGAGCAGTGCGAGAGGAATTCCTCCTTGGTCCACCCGGTTTCGGTGGCGACCTGGGGCAGGAAGCATCCGGACCCGAGCGCGCCCTCGATGCAGATGCCGTGGCGCCCGAGTTCGATCTCGCGGAGCGGATCGGTCGTCTTTTCGAGCGGCGAGAGGACCGAGATCTCGATGTCCACCTCGCCGAGTTCCCGCACGGTGACCGGGTGGCCGAGGAACCGCGGGTCCCGCAAGGCGGCGGCGGCCATCTCCTGGATGGTCTCCCAGAGGGGGCGCCGGGCCGAGAACGTGCCGATGCACCCGCGCAGGCGGCCGTGGTTCTTCAGCGTGACAAACGCGCCGCACGGGGCCTGGAGCGCCTCGCTTGCGACGGTGACGCGCGGCTCGGGCGTGCCGCCGAGCGCGGCCTTCAGCGTCTCGCGCGCGATACGAAGCAGCGTGTGTCTCTCGACTTCGTTAAGCATGGCCCGCCCCCTTGGCGTCAGAGCAGCCGGATGAGCACGACGGCCGCGATCACGAGCGCCATCACGACCACCGTCGCCAGATTGAAATAGCGGTCAATGAACCGCTTGGCAGACGGCCCGACAAGGTACACAAGGCCCGCGACGGCAAAAAACCGCATCGGCCGGAAAATCACGGAGGCCAAAATATACATCCACGGCGAATCGTAGTAGAAGCCCGACAGCCAGGAGCACACGTTGTACGGCACGGGCGTCAAGGCGGCGACACCCACCGTCCAGAAACCGTATTTCGTGAAATACCCCTCGGCCAGGAGCGTCGTGCCGGGACGAATCCAGTCAATGACGGCCTTGATCGGCTCGCCGATGACGTACAATCCCAGGATCATTGCCGTCGTGCCGCCCAGGATGCTCCAGAAGGTGCAGATGGCCGCCCAGCGGAAACTGCTCTTGGGGCGGCCCATGCACAGGGCGATCAAGAGCACGTCGGCGGGAACAGGGAAGAAGATCGCCTCTGTATAGGCCAGGGCGGCCATGGCCTTCCCGGCGTGGCGCGTTTCGGCCCACGAAAGGACCCATTCGTACAGCCGCCGCACGAGCCGGAAGTGCCGCGCCAGACCGTGGGCGCAAATTTCTTCCTCAATGATCCGGTCGGTTACGCCCGTCGCCGGGACGGGCGGCTTGTCCTCGGTGCTCACGCGGAAGCGTCCTTTCGGTTTTGGCCCCGGACGATGGGTCAGTCGCGCTTCTCGTTCGGGGGTGCGACCGGCGGCACGGCGGGGTCCGCCACGAGCCGCCGGCGGCTCCCATGGATCAGCACCAGGTTCCGCACGTAGATGATCGTCGCCAGGCCCTGGCCGAGCATGAACACGATGTCCCACTTGTGGAAGGCGTACACAAAAAGAAGGGTCGAGCCGACCAGGCTGAAATACCAGAACGCGACCGGGATGACGCTCTGTTTCTTGCGTTCCGAGGCGATCCACTGGACGAGGAACCGGCCGAAGAAGAGGCCCTGAGCGCCAAAGCCGAAGGCCACCCATGCGTCGATCTCAGGAAGCGCCATCCTCGTTCCTCCAAAGCAATCCGGCTGGGGCGGGGCGAGGCCCGCCCGCGCTCACAGGCTTGGGCACTATCTTAGAAACCGCTGCCCGGCCGGTCAACAGCGCTCGGGCCGGCGCGGCCGCGGTGGAACTTGATTCCGGCGGCCGGAAGACCTATCATGGCCGCCCGGTGAAGGATCGGGCGTGGGCATGAAACGACTGATCGTCAACGCCGACGACCTGGGCTGGTCCGAGGCCGTCACAAGCGGCATCCTCAAGGCCTACCGGGAGGGCATTGTCACGAGCGCAACGCTGATGGCGAATCTGCCGGGTGCGGCCGAGACCCTCGAGCGTGCCCGGGCCGAGGCGCCGCGGCTGGCCGTCGGCCTGCACCTGACCCTGACCGAGGGCGACCCGCTGGCCCCGCCTTCCGAGGTGGGGCCGATCCTCGACGAGGCCGGGCACTTGCAGCGCTCGCTCAGGTGGCTCTTCCGGGCCGCGCGCCGGTCGGCGGCGGTTCGCCGGGCCATTGTGCAGGAACTCGCAGCCCAGGCGGCGTGGGCCGGGGACCACGGGTTCGCACCGTCGCACCTCGACAGCCACAAGCACGTTCATCTGCATCCGTCCATTCTGCCGGAGGTCGTGGCGCTGGCCCGCCGCCACGGCGTCCGCGCCGTGCGGACTGCGGCCGAGATTCGATTGCCGCACGTCGGCCGCCTGCTGCCGGCGGGGTGGGGCCTCGGGCACCGGACGGCCCAGTGGCTGCGGGCGCGGCTTGTCCGCCGGTGGGGCCTGTGGGCGCAAAGCGCGGTCCGCCGCGAGGGTCTTGTGACGACCGACTGGTTCTTCGGCGTCCGGGCGACGGGCGGCGTGTCGGCCCGGCTGCTCATCCGGCTGCTGGAAGCCGCGCCCGATGGAACGGGCGAAGTGATGGTCCATCCCGGCCTCGCGGAGGAGCGAAGCGCGCGGCCGACGCGCCTGGCCGACAGCCGGCCGCTGGAACTCCAGGCCGTCTGCGACAGCGAGGTCCGCCGGGCACTCCAGGCGCACGGGTGGGGCCTGACCAACTACGCGGAGATGAGCCAATGAACGGGTCCGTGCCGAAAGAGCCGAACCGGGAGCCGCAGGGGCCGACCTATTCCGTCGTGGTGCCCTTCTACAACGAGGCCGGCAGCATCGAGGAACTCTACCGTCGCATTGTGGCCGTCATGGACGGCCTGGGCCGGCCGTACGAGATGGTGTTTGTGAACGACGGCTCCGAGGATGGGACCGAGGAGATTCTGGACCGGCTGAC
>Ga0315284_10006230_pt1 | contig 16994 bp, 17 predicted proteins | sample YL17G09_16_MG_FD_203696 | JGI IMG/M metagenome (GOLD analysis project Ga0315284, IMG submission 203696) | Sediment microbial communities from Yellowstone Lake, YNP, Wyoming, USA - YL17G09_16 | ecosystem: Environmental > Aquatic > Freshwater > Lake > Sediment | place: USA: Wyoming | collected...
TAATCACTTAGATCTAATTTATCATAAATATAATTTATGACATCTGTTTTAATGGATGGATCAATATTTTCAAAATGGTCATTTTGTTTTTGTTGGTATGTATTAATTTTTAAAGTATTCATTAATTATATGTATATATAAATTTTTATATCAATTTTACACCATATTCTATTGAATATATAAAAGATAATTGTTCATGAAAACAACATCAAAATTTTTAATATAATAAAATAACTATATATATTTATCAAATGTTTAATAATAAAACGGATTTATTGGATCCATTAAGTGTAATAGTTAAATTGTTTATTTATTCCTATAAAACAGTTGGAACAAAAATATCTATAAAAAATAATAAATTATCTATTCAAGAACCAGGATTTTTTCAATCTACTGTAAGAACATATATGGGAGATACAAAAAATGATCTAAATATAATATTTAATCCAATTATATTTGCATGTGATTTATATCTAAAAAATGAAACAAAAGAAAAGTATAAAATGTTTTTTCATGGCTGTATTATTGCATTTGACAAATTAAAAGAAACATATGTTACAAGTGATATTATTTATACAATCGATAATTTAAAAACAAATGTAGAATTATTTCTAAATAATGAAGATTATGATATACAAAACATTATATCTGATATCAATAAACCATCTTATGTTATAAAAAAACAAATATATTACAATATAAATACAATTTGGACAGAAGAAAGAATAACTATTTTATTTGGATATTTATATGAAATTATAAATTATAAAATAGATGCTGAATTAATTTATTTATTAAATGCTTTAAGTGTATTTATGGATTATATAGATGTTTTAACTATTAATATGATCAATTTGTTGCAATAAATTTATCCTAACTCTTGATTGTTAATTTTATAATTAATTGTTTGTAAAGGTGCATAATGTGAATTAAATGTATCTTTTCCAGTTCCCAATAACCAATTTGGAGGTGTATCTGTTTGATATTGTGTAAATGGTGTGGATAGTAAGTTATCGTAAGCTTCCCAAATTGTATTGCCAAATTTACTATAATCATAATCTAAAGATGTTCTTAATTGTGCTATTTTATCTACTTGTGTTTCAAATATATTGGAATTTTGATTAACATAACTTGTTTCAAAATTTGCAAATTTTTCAATATTATTTCTTCTAACATTATTGATTAAAACATCTTCTTTATCCATTTCTTTTTGAAGTTTTGTTAATTTATTATTAACATTATATTGTTCTGGAATTATTGTAGTATTAAATGGATTTTCTTTTTGATATTCTTTTGCAACTTCATTTAATATATTATTTTCAATGTTCATTTCAAGCCAAGGATTGTTGCTATTATAAGTAGCATCAAAATCAATATTTGGTTCAATTAAATTCATATATTTATTTGAAGTAAAATTTTCTTTATTATAAAAAACAAAATATAAAATTATTATTACTATAATTATTATAACTATATTTTCTTTTGATGTAAATGTCATTATAAAATATACATATATATTATTTTTATGTTTTATTATAAAAAAGTTTATAACTTAAGTTATAACTTAAGTAGATATATGAAAAATGATTATTGAATTATATATATAAATAGGAAACTATATTATAAATAATGGAATATCATAATAAATATGTAATAAATATCTTTGAAAGATATACAGATTTAAAAAAATCAAAAAAAGAAGATTTTGATAATAATGATTTATGGAAAATCTTTGAATATTATTCATGTATAAAATTATCAGAAGAATATAAAAAACCTTTTTATGAATATGATGATATTGATCCTACATTTAAAGAATTAAATAAAATGACCCGTAATGATACAGGTATTGATTGTTCTGATTTGGATAATACAATAGTACAATGTAAGCTTAGAAAAAATACTTTAACTTGGAAAGAATGTTCTACATTTTTTGGTAGTCAAGTTATTTTTAGCAATGAATTAAAAAAACCTATTGTTAGATGGGATAATTTAATTATTACAAGAAATAATGATTGTATATTATCAGAAAATTTATTAGAACGAAAAGAATTATTTATTGATAAACCATATCTTAAACAAGAACTAATTGATTTTTGTAAAAATTTAATAATAAATCCACCGAAATATCCAATAATAAATGAAGATTTTAAATTACGAGATTATCAAATAGAAGCTATTAATATTATTAAAAATAATAATAAAAATTCTATAATAAATTTACCAACAGGAACAGGAAAGAATTCAGTTATTATCTATTCAATGAAAACTGATTTAAAATATTTAATTTTAGTTCCACGAATTATATTAATGAATCAATTAAAAAAAGAAATTATTAAACATAATTCTAAAATGAAAAATAAAATACAATTAATTGGAGATAGTAATAATATATTTGATGAAAATAAATTAATAACTATTTGTGTTTTTAATTCAATTCATATTATTGAAAATTATTGTATGAATTTTGAAAAAATATTTATTGATGAAGCACATCATATAAATAAACCTGCTATTTATTATGAAAATGATGAAGATGAATTAGAAGAATATTTAAGTGATTTAGATGATGATATTGAAGATGAATATTATAGTAATAATGAATATATTATTGATGATAGTGAAGATGAACTTATTAATGTTAAAAATTATACTAAAATTATTAAAAGTTTAGTAAAATATAATAATAATGTATATTTATCTGCAACTATTGATTCAGTTGATAATTTTGAATATTATAGTAAGGATATTAGAACTATGATAGATTTAAAATATTTATGTGATTATCAAATTCATATTCCAATATTTAATGATGACCCAACAAATACAAATATTTGTAAATATTTATTAAAAAATTATAAAAATATAATTATTTATTGTAATTCACAAAAAGAAGGAAAAAAAATAAATAAATTAATGAATGAATTACAATTAAATAGTTCTGAATATATTGATTGTAAGACACCAAAAAAGAAAAGGGATATAATAATTGACGAATATAAAAATGGTGAAATATCATTTTTAGTTAATGTTAGAATATTAGTTGAAGGATTTGATGCACCTATTACAAAAGGAGTTTGTTTTTTACATTTACCAACAAATAAAACAACTTTAATACAAATTATTGGAAGATGTTTAAGATTACATCCAACAAAAACAATAGCAAATATTATATTACCTTTTTCATCAAAAGAAGATAATAAAAATATTTGTAATTTTTTAAAAGTAATGGCAAAAAATGACAGTAGAATAAAAAAATCATTTGAAAGCAAAAAATTAGGAGGATATATTTCAATTGATAATGTAGAAGAAAATGATGATGAAGAAAATGAAGATATTGAATTCAAATATAATATGGTTTATGATAGTATGGGAATTTTAAAAAATGGCAATGAAATATGGATGAAATGTTTAAATGAAGTTGAAGAATATATTGTTAAATATGATAAAAAACCATCACAAAGAGATGAATATATTGAAATTAAAAGATTAGGAAAATGGATTAGTTATCAAAAAACAAATTATTCAAAAAATGAGAATATTATGAAAGATGAAACTATTAAAAAATATTGGGAAAATTTTATTGAAAAATATAAAAAATACTTTTTATCAAATAGTGAAGAATGGTTAAATAATTTAAAACAAGTTGAAGAATATATTATTAAATATGATAAAAAACCATCACAGGGTAATGAATATATTGAAATTAAAATATTGGGAAAATGGATTGTAAAACAAAAAATAAATTATTCAAAAAATCAACATATTATGAAAGATGAAACTATAAAAAAATATTGGGAAGATTTTATTGAAAAATATAATAAATACTTTATATCAAATAATGAAATATGGTTTAATAATTTAAAACAAGTTGAAGAATATATTATAAAATATAATAAAATACCATCAAGCCGTGATAAAGATATTAAAATTAAACAATTCGGATATTGGATTAATACACAAAAAAAAAATTATCAAAAAAATAAAGAAATTATGAAAGATGAAACTATTAGAAAAAAATGGTTAGAATTTATTGAAAAATATAATAAATACTTTATATCAAATAATGAAATATGGTTTAATAATTTAAAACAAGTTGAAGAATATATTATAAAATATAATAAAATACCATCACAATATGATAAAAATATTAAAATTAAAAGATTAGGTTCATGGTTTAATCAACAAAAACATAAATATAAAAAAAATGAAAATATTATGAAAGATGAAACTATTAGAAAATATTGGAAAGATTTTATTAATGATCCAAAATATATAAATTCTAAATAAAAATATTAGAATTTGTAATAATTTTACATATTTCAGTTCTTTCAATATCATCAAAATCATTATCTGTAACTAATTTGGAAAAATTATATTTTTTATTTATAAACATTTTTTCAATTATAATTTTATTATTTTCAGATAAAACATATATAGAAATATCTAAAATTTTATTGTTTGGTGAAACAATTTTATGTAATAATTTAGATACATCTTGTATGTTATAGCAAACACCAATATAACCACCTTCAAGAATGATGATTAACATTTTATATATTTTATAATCAATCAATATTATAAAACAATCAATTTTTATTAATTTTAGTATATTTATAAATGTTGATTTATAGATAATTATATATATAATAATTATGACATCATTAAAACCTATAACATTTGACCATATAATATATAAATTATCAAAGACAAGTATAAAAGAAAAAGATATAGATTATGACATCCAATTTTCAAATGAATTTGCATATTCTCTAATAAAATACTCGTACATTCATTTCATCCTACAAAATTCATTAAAGATAAAAGATAATATAAAAAAATATAAAATTATTAATAAGATATATCTAGTCGTAGAACCATTTGAAATATCAATACCACCATTAAATGAAAATAATACCACTATTTTGGAAGAAACAAATAAATTTATAAAAAAAATATCAAAAGACATACCAGATATTCATAGTTCTAATTTTATGAAAATGTGGGAAATTTATAAAACATTTGATATTATTTCAACAGAAAAATCAATAAAATGTATTCATTTAACAGATAATAATGAATGTTATTTCGTAGAACCAACGATTATTTTTCGAGAAAATCAAAAACCAAAAAACAAAGATGAATATTTTATTTTATCTTATGAAAAGATTAAAAACGATTTTATAGATCATTTTAAAGATAAAATATCATTTGAAACAAAAAGTAAAACATTGGCAGATTTAATAACAATCGAATTAAATACAATAGATGAATATTCTATTTTAAATGAACAAAATGCAATTCCATTATTAATTAATTTAATATTAAATGGTCTATCAATGCAAAACGATAAAGGTAAAATGGTTATCAAAATATATGAAACATTTACATCTGTTATGGTTAATTTAATAGAATTTTTAAAACTATATTATGATAATGTATATATTTATAAACCATTTACAAGTTATCAATTTAGTTCAGAAAAATTTTTAATCTGTGAAAAATTGAATAAGACAAAAATTTCAAGTAAAATAGCTACTATATTAGAATCTTTAGAAGAACATAAAGAATTTAAAGTGTTTAAATTATTTAGTGATTTAGAAATAGATAAAAAAAATGATAAAGAATATGTAAATATGAATACCGAATTATTAGTTAATAAAAATACTGGTATTAATAATATTGTTAAATTTATTCAATTAGATAATAAAAATGGTACTGAATTTTATGATTATTTAACAATACAACATGAAGCAACTGCATTTTGGATAAAAACGTTTCTTAAATAAAAATTGAAATTTTTTTTTAATAATAAAATATAATATAATACTAAAAAATGGATAATTTAATGGAAGAAAAAGTAGTTAAATATTCTACTGGAACAATTAAACCTGATGAAAATATTTGTAGTGATGAATATGATTTAATTTTTTGGGCATGTTTTGTTCCAAATGAATTTAATAAAACAGTTATCAATATTATTGGTGAAGCTGGATTTGATTGTGAATTTGAAAAAAGTAGTTTTTCTTTTGATTATTATCCCGATGAAGACTTGGTTATTTATAAAAATGAATATTATAGAACCGCTATTATTACTGATGAAATGTTTAATAAATATAAAGATAATGTTATATACAGAGGTGATACAGATGTTCTTGCCTGTTCAATTACAGGTAATCCATCTGCATTGCCTTGGATTAGATATCCAAGAACTAAAGATGGTGTATTGATTCCACTTTTAGTTGAAAAAATATTTAATAGAATTCCTTCCAAAATTGTATTTTATTTGCCCAAATAAAGTATATTATGAAACAAAATAATTTATTCAATCTTTTTAATTTTTTTTAAAATATAAAAAAATCTTATATTTATATCTTCATTTATTTTAAATTTTTCTCTATTGATTTTTTCAAAAATATTACTATAATGTTTAAAATATTCATAATGATTTTTTAATTCATCTTTATTTGTAAATAATATTTTATTATTATCATGTATTGTTGTTAATTTTTCATAAAATACTTCAAAATCAAAATAATTATAAAATAATTTAGAAAAATAAGATATTAATTCTTTATATTCATCCATAATTAAATATTTATTATTTAATAAATCAACTATTTTACTTTTTTTACTTAATTTTTTTATATATTCACTCAAATATTTATATAATTTAATATTTTTAATTGAATTATTATTTAAAATTTTTATAATTTCAAATACAATTATAATAAATTCATATTCATTCATAAATTTTAAACATAATAATTTTATAAATTTATTAATAGTATTATCATTATATTTTACACATTCTTGTATAATATCATCTGTAAAAATATTATTAATAATATATAGTTCTTCTAAAATTTTTTTAATATGAATATTAAAATGATCATTATAATCAAAATGATAATATATATCTATTTTTAATTCATTTATTTTATTAATATTCATTAATTATTGATATGATTATAATTTATAATCATAACCATATTTATCTATATTTGAATATTAAAATTATAGCGATTAAAACAAATATAACAAAATAATTTAATAAATTATAATTAGATCCAATTAATGTAAAATCTTCATTATGGTCTGTATCCATAATTTGTGATCGAATATATTTATTTTCTTTATTATCAATAATATCTAATAATCCTGTTTGTAATAATTCTGCTTTTTCTTTTTCTTCAAAATATTCATTTTGATTTTCATTTAATATTTTTTTTATTTCTTGTTTATTTTCAAAATTTTGCAAATCATATAAACTTTTAATATAGGATGCATATGGATGACTTATACCGGTTTCATTTGCATTTTGTAAATTTAGTAAATTATTAAATATAGGATCATTGCGTTTATTACTATTATTCATATAATATAATTAAATAAAATAAAAAATTGATATAATAATTACATATATATATAAATATTATAATAATGGATAATCTTATTGATTTCAATTTGCAACCAAATAAAATTATTATTTATACAAGAGTTAGTACAAAATCACAAGCAAATGATGAAAAATATGGTTTAACATCTCAAGAAAATGTATGTATCAAGTATGTAGAAACTTTTTATCCAGATTATAAAACTATAATTATAACAGATGTTGGTAGTTCTTTTAATAATAAATATGCATTAAAAAATTTAGATAATATGATTGATGATTTAGAACAAAATACATTAATTATTGTTAGTGAAGCAAGTCGTCTTGGAAGGAATACTTTACAATCATTTCAAGCATTAGAAGATATTCGTTTAAAAAAATCTTATATTATTTCAATATCAGAACAAATTTGTTTTGGAAAAATAAGAAATTTGGATACACGTTTTAAAGAAAAATTATTATCAGCTGAAGAAAGTTCAGTTATTGCTGGAGATAGACAAAAAAATGTAATTAAATATATTCGTGAAAATGGAGGTCATTGGGGTTCAGCACCATTTGGTTTTATGGTTTCTAAAAATGAAAATAAAATTCCAGTTTTAGTTGAAAATCCAGAACATCAAAAAATAATTAATCAAATAGATAAATTAATTGATAATGATATGACTATTCTTGAAATTACAAAATATTGTACAGCACGTAATTTATTAGGTAAAAAAAAATGGTATACATCAACTGTTAAAAAAATTGTTTCAAATTTAGGTAAAAAAAAAGTAGCTGATTCAAACAATGTTCTTAATAAATTAACAAATAATCTAAATAAAACGATTATTACAAGAAAAAGATAAAATTATATTATTTTCCATTTTTGTATAATATTAAAAAATAAATCAATATCTTGTTGTTTTAATTTTGAGAAATTTTTTAAATATAAATCAATAGATAATACATTATCATCATATTCAAATAAATTATTATTTATAATGGTTTCTAAATTTTTATATTCAATTGGTTTTATACAATATAGTTTGTATATAATTACTTTTCGTTTTGACTTTTTAAGTGTATGATGAGATTTATATCTAACACCTCTTCCTATTATTTGTTCAATTTCATTTTCGTTCCAAGATGGATCCATCAATATAATGTAAGTAGTGTTTTTAAGATCTAATCCTTCAGAACCTGCTTTTGATATAAATAAGATGTTTACTTCATCATTATTATATTTATCAACTGCATATTTTCGATCATTTATAGACATATCTCCCGTAACAGATAAATATTTTATATCTTCTTTATCTAATAATTTCATGACAGACATTATACCCATTTCTAAAAAATGACTGAATATTAAAAATTTTGATTTCTTATTGTCAAGTATTTTTTGTAAAATCCAATTATTTTTAGGGGATAAATTATTTATGTTATTACTTGCTCTTCGAACACCATTATAAAAAACCTGTATATTTTTATCTTTAAACATGGGTACTTTATCCGCTTCACCTTGTTCTAATTTATTATAAATTTTTAAATATTCAGGGGGCATTTCTAAATAAACACTTATTACTTCTTTTGATGGAAAATTTGGATCATCTTCATTTGTTTTAAAATATAAACTAAAAGTATCTTTCAAATACTCTTTTAATTCTGTTTTATTTCTTTCTATTTTATAAAATTCATCTTTAGTGATGGGTGGTTCTTTTCGAATTAAAGATACTAAATTAATGATATCATATTTATAATTAATAAATGGGGTAGCTGTGAGTAATAATATTTTTTCTGCTTTTAAAGAATAATTGTATATAGATTTAAAACGTGATCCTTCTAATGTTCTTAAATTATGGGCTTCATCAATTATTAATAAAGCATTTGTACAAGATATAACATTTTTATTTTCAATATCATTTGCTAATTTTTGAATTGTATATAAATGATATTTAGAAATATCAATATCTGGATTATATTGTATTAAAGATTGTTTAAAATTTTCTTGTAATGATGTTGGTGTTATAACAATTACTTTTTTAACAATATTAGATAATAATAAACATTGGGCTGTTGTTATTGCTGTTAATGTTTTCCCTGTCCCCACTTGATGATATACAATTACACCTCTTGATTTAACTAAATGATTGCTAACATTTAATTGATGTTTTTTTATAGTTAGATCTGTATCTTTTTCAATTATATTATTGCATGGATATTTTTTTTTATATTTGTTTTTTATTAAATTACATAGATTTGAACTATTTCTTATATCTTCTGGTGATATACCATATTTTTCTGCTAATTTTATTTTTTCTTTTTTAGGTAAATCATTACATCTATCTATATTCATAATATAGTTTTGTAAAAAAAATAATATAAATATAATATTATATTATATGGATAGTTTAAATTTTACTGATGTTGGTAATAGTGGTAAAAGTTTTTATGAAAATAATAAATTTATTGTTGGTGTTTTAGTAGGATTTTTAATTATTGGAATGGCTTGGATGATTGTTACACTTACTACTAAAGAAAGTTTTCTTTCAGGTGGAACGATTTCTCAATTATTCGCTAAAGATGCACAGGATTTAATGTTAAATGGGGATGAAATTAGACCATATGCATCCGGTGATTTTCAATTAAATTGGTACCAACCAAGTCAAGTGAATCATCCCCAAAGAGGTGATCAAATTGCAAGTGATGGTACTAAATTTTATTTAGATGCTTATACTGGTGATTATCATCCCATTCCTTATAAAGTATAAAATTTTATAATATAATATATATATATGAATTATCAATCAGTTGAAGAATTTTATGGTATAGGAAAAATGTTTAAAAAAGCTACAAAATCTGTTGGTTCTGCTGCTACTGATTTAGGAAAATCTACTGGAATTACAGATAATGTTATTAATCCAACAATGAATACAGTTATTAATCCAGCAATTGATAAAGTAATTGTTCCAAGTTATAATGGATTTGTTGATGAAGTTGTTGTTCCATCTTATAATACAGTTATTTTTCCAACTGTTGATGCAGTTGTAGTAGATTTTCCAAAAGATACTAATACTTTTTTTAATAAAGATCTACCTGCAGGTTGGAGTAAAGAAATTCAAAAACCTACTGATACTTTTTTTAATAAGGATTTAGATCCGAGTAAAAATGGTTTAATTAAAGGTTGGAATAAAGAAATTGGTAATCCATTTAAAAATAATATTATCGATCCAGCTGGTAAATTTTTAACAAAAGATATGCCAAATTTTTTTAAAAATGATTTTCTTAATTTTTTTAAATCAAGTTGGAAATGGATTGTATTTGTTGCAGCAATTATTGTAATTATTATGATAATAAAATTTATAACATAATAAACTTAATTAATTTAGTATTACATGTAAATAATATAATAAATTTAAAAATAAAAATGATAATTATGAATGATAAAGTAAATATAATGAATAAATTATCTAAAAAATTTAATTATAATAATATTAATTTTAATATATTAAATAGCAATGTAAAACTATTATTAGACTATTATTATGAATTAAAAAATATATTAAATAATACACAAATTGAATATACAGTTTATCCATGTGATAAAAATGAAATAATAAATATAATTAAAAAATTTGAAATATATAAATATATATATATAAAAAATTTTGTAAATAATTGTAAAATATATATTAAACTAATCTATAAAAATATTACATTTTATTATATTAGTCAAGATAATTATGATAAAGATTTGGAATTAATAAAGAGATTATTCAGGATTACAGTAATAATGAGTATTTTTTCAAAAAATGATAAAGATATAGTAGTTGTATGGATACCAGTAGATAAAAAAAGGAATTTTGATTATCAATATATAGATAAAGATAATTTAAAAGAAACTGAAGACAATTTTGAAGCATTTGTTGCTTCTGGTGTAACCTATGAAAATACAACTATTATTTCCAGATATGAAGAAATAGAAAAATTATTATTACATGAATTAATTCATAATTTAAATTTAGATGGTTCTGATTATCATTCTTACCTAAGAGATATAATAAAAGATTATAACACAAATAACAATTATAAATACGAATATAGTATTTATGAGAGTTATACCGAATTATTATCATCTTATTTAAACATATTATTTAGTTTAATAAATGATGAACAAACAAATATAGAAGAACGCATTAAAGCACGAGTGATTATAGAATATATATATTCATGTAATGTTTTAGCAAATTTATTATCAATAAATAAATATCAATCATATCAAGAATTTATAGATAATGATGAATATTTTAAAGGAAATATATGTACATATGAATATTATTATTTAAAATGTCTTATGTACAATAATTTTAAACTATTGAAATTATTAACAAAAGAGGATTTTAAACAGAATTTAATTAATATAATGGAAATGGATAGAACCAATCGAGATATTAATTTGTCTAATTATATAAAGGATACTAATTACAGATACATTTATTTTGCCTAAATAATGATTTTTGCCAGGTTTAGATTTTTTTGCCCTTAATTATAATATAAATTATAAATATAATTATTGATTTAAATAAATAGATAGAATTAATAATATGTTCTCAAATTTATCAATTATGAATCCATTGGATAAAAGTATTGTTGAATTCGGTATCTATGCATTATTTGGAGCTTCTCTATATGCTTCATATGTATTGTATAAAACAGATTTAGATTTAGTACAACAAATTAATAAATTGGGTGGAAAATGTTATTTAACAGGAGATTATTTATATTTACAGATTAAACAATTTTTTGATATGGATGCAAATAATTTTGGATACATTACAAGTTATGATATTGTTGTTAAGAATATTGAAATGTCTGTATTACAAACTTTTTTAAAAAAATACGATGATGTAAAATATTATGATTATGATTTAGATACAAATAATTATAGAAGATGCACTATTAAATTAGAATATTACAAATATGAATTAACATTAGTAAATGATAGAAAATATACATTCAATTCTGTAGAATGTGAAATTAATTCATTATCTAATTTACTTTTATCAGATGAACAAATTAAAGAATTAATCACAAAAGAAAATTATAAACAAATGTATGATATTAAATATAATTTATTAAGATTAAATGATAATCATTTTATTGAAGATATTTATGATGTTTTGAGAGTATTCAAATATGCATGTAGATATAAAATGACTATTAATTCAACATACAAAGAATTATTAAAAGAATGTTGTGAGGATATTAAAAAATATAATACAAAAATTAATTATGAAATCCTTTTATTTGAACTATTAAATATATTTACAATCTGTAATATGGATTATTTTGAAATTATGTTGGAAATTGGATTATTTGAAGCAATTGATTTTGAATTTACAAATAAAAATGATCTTATTTTTAATTTTACAATTTTCAAAAATGAAATTGATTTTAGAAAATTTGTATGGTTATTAGCAAATTTGACTGAAGAATCATTTAATAAAATAGATTTAATTATTGAAAATGAATTAAAGAGAATGATTTGGTTTTCAAAAGATTATGATAAAAATAAAGTAAATATTATGGATAAAAATGATTTATTAAAATATTTAACCAATTATAACAAGAAAAATAATTATTTAACTTCAGAATACAAATATATGTATTATTCCAATATTAAATATTTGGATGATATTATGTATTATCCTATTTCAACACACCAAGTTAATTTTGATGGGATTATTCTTAAAAGTTTAAAAAATTTAAATGATAATGAAATTAATAAAAATAAAAAAGAACTTCTTGATTTGATACATGAAAATAAAATTCAAAATAATGAAGTATCTATATATAGATATTTGAATGAACAAATAAGTGTTTAAATTTTTTTTTATAATATTTTTATAAATCAACTTTAATAAAATCATTTATACTTTAGATGATTCAACTTTAATAAAATCATTTATACTTTAGATGATTCAACTTTAATAAATTCATCATAAACCAAATATAAAATTAATATAATAATTACTAAATTTACAATAGTTGTTATATCATATCCATTATCTATTTTTTCAGATTGTTTTGTTTCTTCTGTATTTTCAAAATTTTCTGTTGTTGTATCAAAGGATAATAAATCATTTCTGGGTACTTTCTCAAAATTGGGATTACCTCCTGCTGCACCAAAACCACATTTATATCTTGGAGTTTTGAGTAATGGATTTAATTGATTACATGTTCCATCTGATACACCTAATACATGAGCATATGCACTTTGACCATATAATATTTGACCAGTTTGTGGATCATAATTAGCATCTTGAATAGTGGCATAATTTTTAGCGTTATTCATATATGTATATATATTATCATATATTTATTTTTGAGACACAATATAATTCAAATTTGAGAAATTTATCCGTTAAAAAATATAATTTATTTCCACGTAATTGTATTTTACTTAGATTTTTTCTAAATTTATCTTTATTTTTTAATTTTTCTATACATATTTTAAGAAATTTATTTTTTTCATCAACTATTTTTAAACCTTCACAACTTAATTCAGTCCATTTGCCTACAAGTTTATAATATATTATATATGAATGTTCTTTTTTTGATGATATAATATTTATTTTTTTATTATTTTCTTCTTCATAATTTAGTATATTTTTATGTAATTTTATTAAATTTATTGAATATAATTTAGTATTTGTATCATATTTAATGACAGAATTCATTATACATTTTTCAATAAAATGATTTGTTTTTTGTTTTAATTCATCAAAGTTGCCATTATCAACAAGTATATCATCATTTAATTCTAAAACTTCATTATTATTATAAATTTCTTCAAGTTGTTGTAATAAATTATTATTATTATTTTTATTTTTATTTTTAGATACTGTCATATTACCATTAAACATATTATTTAATTTGTCTAATTTTTCCTGGTCATTCAATGACTCATCATCATCTTCATTTATTATTTCTGGTATATTAATAGATGATTTAATATTATTTTCTTGCAAATTATATGTTAAATTATCATAATTTAATTCATCTTTTACATCATATTTTTTAATAATAATTCGTTCTTTATTATTTACAGATTTATTTTTTTCAATATTGTTTGAGAATTTAATTTCTTCAATATCAGACAATATATTTTCTTTCATTTTATTTTCTTCTTCGCTGATATCATCATTTTCATTATTTTCAAATGTGTAATTATTTTCATCTACTTCATTAATTGTATCTAAATTCTTTATTTCTATTTTATTATTATTATATGTATTTATTTTTTGAAATTCATAATTTTTAATTATATTATTAATTTTTTCTACTTCATTGAATATATTTACAATAATATTATTTCTTGTAATATTTTTTAATAAAATATATTGAAAATGAATATAATTTGATCCCATTATAATTATTTTACTTATAATAATTATTTTAAGTATCCTCAAATAAAATAATTATTGATTAAATTTAATTATAACTAATATATAAATAATGTTATCTGAAGAACAAAATAATGCATATGGAGAAATAGTATCATTTTTAAAAGATTCAAATGAAACACAAATGTTATTAAATGCACCTGCTGGAACAGGTAAAACCTATTTAATAACATATCTTATAAATGATTTAATAACTAAAAATATATGTAAAAAAATAGCTATAACATCACCAACACATAAATCAAAACAAATATTAATTTCAAAATTAAATGAAATAAATAATAATCCTTCACCAAGCATTGAAATATCAACAATACATAGATTATTGCATTATAAAAGTGTTATTGATTTAAATGGAAATAAAATATTTCAAAAAGATAGTAAAACAGAATTAAATTGGTATATTTATGATTTGATTATTATTGATGAATGTTCTATGTTATCTGAAGGTATTTGTAATGATATATTTAATGAAATTGAAAAACAAAAAAACAATAAAAAAACAAAAAAGATGTTAAAAATATTATATTCGGGTGATATGGCACAATTAAATCCAATTGATGAAAAAATATCCTGTATTTTTAGTAAAAGTATCAAGTTAATAACTTTGAATAATATTGTAAGAACAAAAAATTATAATATTATGAAATTTTCTGAAGATCATCGTATTTGGCAATTAGATAATACCAAGCAACCCATACTTTCTAATTATTTAGATGAAAGTATTAAAATATATAGAAATAAAGATGAATGGTTAGATCATTTCATAAAATGTTTAGAAAACAAAACAAATAATGTTATATTGGTTTGGACAAATAAACAGTGTAATGAATATAATACATATGTTCGAAAAAAGATATTTAAAAAAGATGTATTAGAAAAATATGAAATTGGTGAATTATTAGTATTTAACAATTATTTTCGAATTTTTGAACAAATAGATGATAATCATTTAGAAACTATAAACTTTTATACATCTGAGCAGGTTATATTAACTGATATATCTGTTATAAAACATAAACTTAAAAAATTAAGTATAACAAAAACAAAAGTATTTTCTGAAGAATTAAATAATAAAATAATTGGTTATTTAGAAAGAATCAATAATAAATTAGATATCAATATAAATGTTTATATGATGATGATTAAAAAAATCAATGAATCAAAAGAATACAATGTTATGGTTGTACATGATGATTCTATTAAAATTTATGATAAATTATATATGGATTGTTCCAATATTATTATAAAAATTAAAGAAGCTTGTTATAAAAATATCAATAAAGTTCATTTAGAAAATATGGAACTATGTAATTATCAACAAGAAATAGATAGAAAAATAACAAAATTGTGGAATAATTTTAATAGTGTATTTGAAATATTTGGAGATTTAAGTTATTCATATTCTATTAGTTGTCATAAAAGTCAAGGAAGTGGATATTTTGATACTTATATAGATATTAGAGATATATTTCAAAATAAAAATGAATCTGAAAGACTTAAAATGTTATATACAGCTATCACAAGAACAAGTAATTCTATAAATATTTATGTGTAATTATATATATAATTATGAAATCAATCCAAGATTTATTGGATCCATATTTACAAATAATTTATTTAAACATTTATTACATATTGAATAAATTATTCATTTTAGGTTATTTTATTTCAAAAATATATAAATATAAATTATGAAAATTGAGTTATATAAAAAAAGTCTTATAAACTATATTAAAAATGATAAATTAGACAATATAAATTATTTGATTGGTATTTTATTTTTAACTGAAATGAATAGATATTGTAAAATAAATAAATTATGTTATCATGGATATTATATTTCAGAAAGTATAATTTATTTATTTGAACATATTAATCAAAAAATAAATAATAAAAATGTTGATTTTTATAATACAAATAAATTTATATTAAATGTTTGTAAAAATATAAAATATATAAATGAACAAAGAATTGAAAATATTGATATTATAAATGAAATAAATCAAAAATTATATTTATATATTTTGGAAATATCTCCTTATTTTGACTTGATAAATTCTAAATTTGATTATACATATATAAACATTATTGATAAACTGTTAAAACCATTTTTTTATATATTATTAATTACTTCTAAATTCATATCAACG
>Ga0315284_10006231_pt1 | contig 16992 bp, 10 predicted proteins | sample YL17G09_16_MG_FD_203696 | JGI IMG/M metagenome (GOLD analysis project Ga0315284, IMG submission 203696) | Sediment microbial communities from Yellowstone Lake, YNP, Wyoming, USA - YL17G09_16 | ecosystem: Environmental > Aquatic > Freshwater > Lake > Sediment | place: USA: Wyoming | collected...
AATATCTGGACAATCACAACCAGAACCCGCGCGTCTTCACATGGAGCGCGACTGTCGAAATAATAATGGCCAAAATATCCAAATGTAAAGAAGCGTTAGAGACACTACACTAGTTCTGACCCGTACACTCCAGCAGGCATTGTATTAGTTCCCCCGCTCTGTATGAAGGTGGCGTTTCTGCCAACAATCTCGCCATAAGTCGACAGATCGCCGCCGTATAGGACATACCTACTCCCCGCACCGTAAAGGCAAAACCCTATGGGCTGGTGCACGGAGTTGGTCCCGCCGTACTGCTCGAAAAGCCCTGTTCCGTTCATTCCTATGCATTCGTAACCATGTACTTCCAACTGACCGTTGTTTAGCGTATAACCGCCCACGGAAGTAGCAAGGTGAGTCGCGACATATACGCCGGAAGTTGTAAATTTCCCGCCACCTTGTACGATATAACCCGTATTATCAGAGCCGATGCGGAGATAGGAGGCCGTGGAATCAGAGGTAATTTGGGCTGTGCCGCCATTGTCGATGTAGGCGTTGTCGCCTGATATCGGAACGCGAACTGTCCAGTTATTCGGATCGCTCCAGAGGCCGGTGCCGTCCTGCCAATAGGTATCGAGGGCCGAGGCGTGAAGTGAAGCGAGCGCCAGCGAGAGGATTGCAGAGGAGAAAACTATTGCCAAAAACTTATACCGTTTCATCATGTGCTCCTTTCGGCGGGTTCAACAATATCGGTTTGGAGAAATGCGGAATGGCAGTATTTCAGCCTTGTGTTGTTGCAATGAAAATCAAAACGACGATGCGGACTCTGAGAGTTGAAATAGGTATGGACCAATGACCTTGTCGCTAAACCACCTCGCATGACTTATACTCCAAAAACTATTCCCCCCCGGACAATATATGCATGTACACCACTGCTATAATTATACCCTGAAAAAAGGGAAATGGGGGAAGATTTTGAGAAATCTTCTAATTTTTTGACCGAAAACCCCCGCTTTGGCGATTCATCCCGCCAGAGGCGGGCAAGCAGCGGCAAGTATTCTTTGCGTCCTTGGCGTCCCCGATAGGATCGGGGCTTGTCCGCCTCCGGCGGGCAGGCCTTTGCGGTTAAAAAAATTTTAAGGAATTTTTCAAAAAGTACTTGACTATCGGGTTTTGACAGGGTATACTTCGGCATGCGCACACCCTGTACGGTGTGCTGGGCACGGTTACGGGTGTCAGGGCAAATGCGCCAGAGGTTTACCCGCCTATGGCGGGCGCATAAAGGTCTCAGGTGAGCGAGCCATGAACGAAGAACGAAAAACGAAGAACGAAAAATTTTTTCTCTGTAGTCTCCGTGGCCTCCGTGCGCTCTGTGGTGAAGAAAAAAATAAATTCGCGAAAAGTTACCGGAAAGTCTCAAAATCGGGCTGGTGAAAATCCTAACATGTTATATGGCAAGACGTAACGATGGCAGGCGGGTGCGGGGTTTGTCTCACTAATTCTCAGTAATTCTCACTAATTCTCACTAATTCTCACTAATTCTCATAAATTCTCATAAATTCTCAAGAAGTCCGGGTGAATTCTCAGGAATTCTCACTGGATCACTGGATTAACGGGATAACTGGGTGGCTGGACAACCGGATAACTGGATTCCGGATTTCAGATGTCCAGTTGGGTTTGTGAACCGGGTCCATTCTACGAGGTGGGCGCTTTTCCGTCTTTGCCAGGGTCAGACAATGTCCCGACCTTCCTTTATGATTAATGCGGAATGTCGGGACAGGTGGGGCAGGTACAATCTACGAGCTGGCCCCGATCTTTCATTTGTAATGATAATAAGGAATGCGCCAAAGGCGCATAAATATCGGGGGCTGCGCTCCGTAATCGTACCTGACCCTCTCGCTCCGCCCCGATCAGATCGGGGGGACCCGGTCCTTTGCGGGATTGGTTGCATGGGAGCGGCGGGGCGTGTTAGAATTGGGGCGTGGGGAGAGTTTGTCCAAAGCGCAAGGAGCGAATTATGAAGATCGCAAGGATGATTGTTGTGTTGGGGCTGATTGCGGCCGCAGGGGGATGTCTTTCGGTGCGGAGGACGTGGGAGAGCGGGAATCCTCTGTACGTGGGGCAGTGGCGGTACGCGGACAAGGTTTACAGCGGGATGGACCGGGAAGCATTTAAGGAGGCGTTGCTCAGGAGCAGCGATGTGGGGCTGAATCCGTGGCCGCTGGAGAAGAACACGGCGGACCGTATTGAGAGCGCGTGGGTGTCCATGGGCGAGGCGCGCAGGAAACTTGAGATGCGGATAGATGATTCAAGGGATGAAAAGGGCAAGCCGGGGTATCTTGTAAGCCTGCGAGTGCTTGTGCAGAGGACGTCGGAGCCTTATACGCCGCTGCGGATGGATTATCACTGGGAGAATTTCGGGCAGGACTCCAATGTGGAGACGCTGATACTGGCGAAGTTGAAAGATGAGATGAGGCAATACGGGCAGAGTAAGTAGGGTCTTGCGGAAAGTAAATGCGCGAGGCTGATATGGGGCCGGCGCCCTGGGGGATGTTACTGCCTTGTCCCGGTGCCGTCAAAAAAAAGGCGTCGGGATGGTTTGCGTTTCAAGTGTTTTCCAATGCCCCTCTCTTCGGGCCCTGTAGGACTTTCCCCCCTCAAAGAGGCCCGACAGGGTTGAAACGCGCAAGGTTTACCATCCGACGCCGGTTCCGACGAACGATCTTCCCTCTCTCGTCGGTCAGTTCTTTAACTCCTAAGCCTTTGGGCCGGCGAGACTTATCTACAACTTATCCACAGGGCTGGCCAAAGGCCTGATATATTGCTGATTTGCATTTCACAACTACTACAGATAGTATATCACGAAAAATGCTTATGTCAAGAGACAAGTCTTAAAAATCGGCAAAAAAGTCAAAATTCCTCGTGCCGGGTAAGGCGGCGAGGCATGTGGTTGATAAAAAAACTCCGTTACATGTTCGCGATGCGAACAATGTCCCGGAGCCCCCTCTCGCAGTTATTAAGACCCCTCGCTCGTTATGTTATGGCTGCGGCTGGCCTGAGGTCGCGTGCTTCGCGGTTTGCGACGAGCCCCAGGCTTCCCTTCAGGGTGCGCAGGGCCTCGGCCAGCGATGGATCGGCGCTGCTTTTTCCCTCGATGGCGCGCGAGGCCTGCAGGACGCTTGCGTGGCTTCGCCCGCCGAAGTGCGCGCCGATTTCCTTCAGCGAGTATCTTGTGCAGGTCTTGGCCAAGTGCATCGCGACGTGCCGCGGCAGGCAGAGCGACCGCGTCTTGCGGTTGGATTTTATCTCTTCGGCGGTGAGGTTGTAGTGCGCGGCGACGGTCCTCACGATATTCTCGAGCGATGTTCTGCCGGCGGCTGCAGGGGTTCTTTCCGTCCGAAGGATGTCAGCGGCCATGTGCTCGTTAAGAGGCTTGTCAAGCAAGGAATGGAAGGCGAGGATTTTCAGAAGTCCGCCTTCCAGTTCGCGCACGTTGCTGGCGAATCTTTCCGCGAGGAGGCGCGCCACGCCTTCGGGCACGGGGCGCTTTAATTCCGCCGCCCGGGCATGCACGATGGCAAGGCGCGTTGCGTAGTCAGGCGGATCTATGCGCGCCGTGATGCCTGAGGCAAGCCTGTCCACAAGGGCATCGGCGGCGCCGCTGATATTGCGCGGATACGGGTCGCCCGCGGCGACTATCAGCCGGTCGCGGCTGGTGAGCGCGTTGAAGGTGTGCAGGAATTCCTGCTGGCTGGCCTTTTTGCCTGAAAGCCACTGGATGTCGTCCACGACGAGCACGTCGGTGCTCCTGTAATTCGACCTGAAGCCTTCCGTGCGCCCCGTCTGCACGGCGGTTACGAATTGGTTGACGAAGTGCTCGCATGTAACGTAAGTAACGACCTCGTCGGGATGAAGGCGCTTGTACTCCGCGACAAACGCATGGAGCAGGTGTGTCTTGCCCAGTCCGATGGAGCCGTAAATGTACAACGGATTGAGGTCGCGCGACTTTGACTGCGCAAGTTTCAGCGCCATTTCGCAGGCGAATTGGTTGGAAGGACCCACAATGAAACGCTTGAAGGTATAGCGCGGGTTCAGTGCGCAACTTTCGGCCAAGAGCGGCGCTTTGGGGCGTGATATGAGCGTGGTGACACCTTCTCTGTCCTGCAACTCCCTCATTTGACGGAACAGGGCGCCGTCCACGACAAACTTCACCGCCAGATCTTTCCCCACGACCTGCTTGAGAGAGTCCCGCAAATCATCGCGGAACTTCTTCTCAAGCCAGGCCTGAATGAACAGATTTGGAACGCCTATCAGCGCGGTCGTGTCGTCTATGGATTTCAGTACCGTGTGCTTCATCCACAGGTTATGTCTCTTCATGCCGATTTTTTTTACTATATGGTTTTGAACAGCATCCCAAATCGAAACGCATGCTGTTGTCACGGTCTACCCCCACTTCTCAAAGCATATTGCCCCTATAGCGCATAATACTACTTTAATAAGAAGCGACTTTTTCGGGACATGGTGTCGGGCGTCGGCCCGATTGAGCGAAGAGTGATATGTTTCTCCTCTTTATTCGCTTTCAACCTGCATAATATCCCACAAAATGGGCAGTGTCAATCTGAAAGTTTTCGCGCAAAAATCTTCACGCCCCTTTTACGCGAAGCGCGGTTTTCAGCGCATCATAAAAGTTTCGAGTTACGCGCCAAAGTATAAAGCATGAAATTTTCTTCGCGAAAATCATTTCGATTTCTTGGCACGACATTGGCATTGCGCAAAACTTCGCCCGTCCTCTGTCAGAGCGCGGCTGATGGCAATATGAATACATTTGGCCGCCTTGCGTGCTTTCAAGATTCAAGTTAATTACCTGTTGATAATCCGTAGCCAACCGCTGAAAAATCCGCCCGCTAAAAAAGCACGCTCCGCGAAAACCCGCTCCATCACTGCCCCGGCGGCTTGCGCGAAACGCGAATCGTCTGTTGCAGCGTCGCAACGGTCTCCGAGGAAGTCGCGCTCCTCACAACCAATTGCGCCGGCACGTCCGCGAAACTCTCGCCTTCCGGTATGTTCACATCCCCCGCAACCTTCCGTACGTCGAACGTAACAACCCCGTTCTCGTCGGCCGTTCCCCCGGCCGCAAAGCGCAGCGAATCTATCCGCAACTCCACCCTCGCCTTCTCCAGCGGCTGCGTGCTGTCCTCCTTCACCGGCTGCCAGCCCGTCGGCCGCGGCCCGCCGAAAGGCACGCGCCGCACCGGCGTGTTGAACAGATACGCCTCGTCAGGCGGAGTGGCCTGGAAAATGTTCAGGTCGTTCCCTATCACCCTCAAATGCTCGCCCAGGATGCTCGAATCCGCGCCCGACAGCGCAAACAGAGGCAGCGTAACGGGCAGTATTATCAGCGACGTCAGCCCCTGGGCAAAATTCCCCATCTCCGGCAGAAACTTGTACGGGACATAAGTCTGATAATCCTGCACCGTCCTCTGCGATTCGCAGCCCGGCCCGACCGTGCGGCTCAGGCGGAACACCGCTATCCCCCATTCCGCGCGCTCCGCGCTCACGTCCTCCGCCGCGTACTTGATGTCCCCCCGATACTCCGTGCTCAACGTCTGCTGCTCCACCCCAGCCTTGTAAGCGCAGCCGGTGAAAACGCAGATTGCCACGCATGCGAAAACAATGATCGGCTTCATTTTTCCTCCATCACAAACATCCGGTTTGCATGAAAACCCGCCACGCCCAAATTTACCGTAAAACGATAGCATCCCCGACAGCGATTGCAAGCGAAAACCGCCGTCAATCCACTTTCCCGCCGCGCAAAAGACCTGAGGCTTGAGGCGGCGAGACTTGAGACCTGAACAGCCCATAAGCGGTGGAACGCGGTTCCTCGCTTCCTCACCCCTCACCTCCCCACTTCCTCAATCCGCGACATGCTGGTATGTGCATGTATTTCAGCCCCCAATCCCGCAACGCCTGGTCATCTGGACATCTGGCCATGTGGACATCTGGCTATCTGGAATCCAGTTATCCGGTTGTCCAGTTGTCCAGCCACCCAGTTATCCCGTTAATCCAGTGATCCAGTGAGAATTCCTGAGAATTCACCCGGACTTCTTGAGATTTTATGAGAATTTATGAGAATTAGTGAGAATTAGTGAGACAAACCCCACATCCGCCCAGTATCGTTACGTCTTGCCACATAACATGTTAGGATTTTCACCAGCCCGATTTTGAGACTTTCCGGTAACTTTTCGCGAATTTATTTTTCCCCTCACCACCGAGCACACGGAGACTACAGAGAAGAAATTTTTTGTTTTTTGTTCTTCGTTCATGGCTCGTTCACCTGAGACCTTTATGCGCCCGCCATAGGCGGGTAAACCTCTGGCGCATTTGACCCGACACCAACCACTGTGCTCAGCACACCGTACAATGTGTCCGCATGCCGAAGTATACCCTGTCAAACCCTGATAGTCAAGCACTTTTTGAAAAATATTTTAGCCACAGATAACCACGGATGGCCACTGATGATGTGAAGGATAATGAAAGAACAAAAAGGGAAGGAAATCTGATTTTTCGTTTTTTGCTCTTCGTTTTTCGTTTTCTTTCACCGCAAAGGCCTGCCCCCATCCCATCGGGGACGCCAAAGCCTGCCCCGATCTTATCGGGGAACGCAAAGATTTTTGCCACTGCTTGTCCGCCAGCCTGAGGTTTACACGCCTCCGGCGTGCTGGTAAACCTCCGGCGGGATGACCACGGATTACCACAGACTACTCTGAACTTTGACCTGATCCCTCATCTCTCATCTTGTACCTCTTATCTCCAGCCACTTGTCCCTAATCCCTGACTGCTAATCCCCGCCCGAAGCAAAAACCCACCTGCCATAGAGGCGCTTCGGGATATAACTATATCCTAACATGCGCGGCAAAATGACAAAAGATGACGGATTTCGATTATATCCCGCGCGAACACAGAAAAAGCGAGATTATCAAGCAGGGCGGTGTGTCTACATATTACAGAGGGCATTGTTGGGCGCTTCGTGTTTGTAGTGTTTTTTGTTTGCCAGGATTTAGTGTTATCATCAATGAACGGGTGGCTTATGTCGAAAGAATGCCGCAATTGCGTGCCGCTCGCGCGCCTCGCGTTCCTCATCACCGTCTTCGCCCTCCTGCTCGTTACCTTCGCCGCTTATGCGGCGGAAGCCCCATACGATCTCGAGTGGGCGCGCCAGATAGGAACGGCGTCTGATGACGTGAGTTACTCCGTCGCGGTGGACGGATTGGGGAACGCCTACATCGGCGGCTACACCAAGGGCAGCCTCGGCGGGCCGAACACAGGCTACACTACCGATGCGTTCCTGGCCAAGTACGACTCATCCGGCACGCTCCTCTGGACACGCCAGATTGGAACAACGGTTTATGACTATGGTCAGTCCGTCGCGGTGGACGGGTTGGGTAACGCCTACATCAGCGGCAAGACCGGTGGCAGCCTGGGCGGGCCGAACGCGGGCGGCGATGATGCGTTCCTGGCAAAGTACGACTCGTCCGGCACGCTCCTATGGACACGCCAGATTGGGACAATGTCCTTTGACTGGAGCTACTCCGTCGCGGTGGACGGATTGGGGAACGCCTCCTGCATTAGCGGCACCACTTCTGGCAGCCTGGGCGGGCCAAACGCAGGCGGCCAAGATGCGTTCCTGGCAAAGTACGACTCGTCAGGCGCCCTCCTCTGGACGCGCCAGATCGGAACGACGTCTTCTGACTTTAGTTACTCCGTCGCGGCGGACGGATTGGGGAACGCCTACATCAGCGGCTACACGTGGGGCAGCCTGGGCGGGCCGAACGCGGGCTCCTATGATATGTTCCTGGCAAAGTACGACTCGTCCGGCGCGCTCCTCTGGACGCGCCAGATGGGAACAGCCGCTTCCGATTACAGTCGCTCGGTCGCGGTGGACGGATTGGGGAACGCCTACATCAGCGGCAAGACCGGTGGCAGCCTTGGCGGGCTGAACGCGGGCGGCGATGATGCGTTCCTGGCCAAGTACGACTCGTCCGGCGCACTCCTCTGGACGCGCCAGATTGGATCAGCCGATGACGACTACAGTTACTCAGTCGCGGTGGACGGATTGGGGAATGCCTACATCAGTGGCGGCACTCAGGGCAATCTGGGCGGGCCAAACGCGGGCAAGTATGATGCGTTCCTGGCAAAGTACAACTCGTCCGGCGCACTCCTCTGGTCACGCCAGATCGGATCAGCCGATGACGACTACAGTTACTCGGTCGCGGTGGACGGATTGGGAACCGCCTACATCAGCGGCGCCACTTCCGGCAGTCTGGGCGGGCCGAACGCGGGCAAGTATGATGCGTTCCTGGCCAAGTTTTCCGTGCCAACAGCAACAGCAGTTGTTCCGGAGCCGGGGACGGTGTTCATGATTGCGTCGGCGGTGTTCAGTCTTGCGGCCATGGCCGCAAGACTGAGGAGGACAGCCTTGGGGAAGTGAGGCTTGAGGAAACATATCAACAAAAAGATGAGGCGCACAAATGTGCGCCCTGTTTTTTTGTGCGCTTGGGTTGGCCAGGGACGGGCGAGACCTCGCCCTTTAGGCGGGCCTCAAGCCTCTTTTTCTTTGACCTTAGACCTTTGACCTGCCTTCCGCGGCGGCGACGGCGATGGCGGTCTTCGAGGTGTGGGAAATGGAGATGTGGATTTCGCCGAGCGAGGCGCGCTTTGCGGCCTCCCGCGCTTCGCCGTGAAGCCGGATTTGAGGGATGCGGGATGAGTCGCTCACGACTTCAACGTCCTGCCACGTTATGCCTCCGCTCCAGCCGGTGCGGAGCATCTTGAAGACGGCTTCCTTCGCGGCGAAACGCGCGGCGAAATGCTGGACGAAGTGGGGACGCGACGAGCAGTAACTAATCTCGCCCGCCGTGAAAACGCGCTCAAGGAAGCGCCGCCCGTGGCGGCCAATCGCCGTCTCTATCCGCGCAATATCGACCATGTCAACGCCGACGCCCTTAATCATTTCCGCCCGCCTCCTGAGTATTGCCGGTTTCCAGCCGCTTGATGATTTCCCGCGCTTTCGCCGCGGACGCCTCGTCAGCCGCGAGCGCAAGGACCTTGTTGCAGAGCGCGATTGCCTCGTCCTTTTTGTTTTCCGCGGCCAGCGCCTCGGCCTGCTTTAGCAGGGCTTCCACAAGCGCCTGCTCAATCTTGTCATTCTCCGCCAGCGCTCTCTCAATCAGTTTTTGCGCATCCGCATCCGGCGGCAGGGCCATGACAATGGCGTACGCGGCCTCCGCCTGATGCGCCGGGTCAACCTGTTTGAGCGCATCGGCAATCAACTTCGCCGCCGCATCGGGGTCGCGGTCGCCGCCGGTCAGTATTTTGAGCCTCTGGATGACAAGTTCAATCGCCGCGGGGAATTGGCTGACTGCCTCCATCGATGCCTTGTCCGCCTCATCGGTCATTTTGTTGGCGAGTAGTGTTTCGACGAGAAGGAAGTGATTGACGGGGTTCATGCCCTTTTCGTCTTTGACGAGTTCCCGCCACGTCGCGAGCGCGAGGTCGGGGTCGGGCGTGTGCTCTTTCAGATATGCGCGCCCCAGCGCCATGTAATACTCCGGCTTCTGCTCTCCGGAATCAATCGCCGCCTTGTAAATTTCCGCCGCCTTTTCCCACGCTCCGGCGCGTTCGAGCATCCCGCCGAGAAGCGCGGGAAGGTCGTCAAATATTATTTCCGCCCTGTCCCGGTTGTCCCACACGGCTTGGCAGGCGGCCTCCGCGTCCGCGGTCTTTCCTTTCTCCGCGGCGATATGCGCGATGAGCAGGTTCCGGTAAACGGCGGCCTTGAAATTCGCGTCCTCTGTCTCCCGGGCCGCCTTGTCCTGCAAGTCGGCGAATTCCCTGTCGAAGTCGGCGGCTTCAAGAATGAGTCCGCCGCACTCCGCGACGAGAAGGCGCACTTCCGGCTCATGCGACGCAATCTCCAGCGCGTCGATGTAATATTTCATCGCGCCGTCGCGGTCGCCGGCGTCGCGCGCGAAGCCGGCCAGCATGTACGGAAAGCGGTAATCCCTGAACTTCATCGCGGCGTCATCCGCCGCGGCGATGCTCTCATCCGCGAAGCCGAGACGGTGCAGCGCGGCGACGTAATCGAGGTTCGCCTCGACCGAATCTTCGCGCGGAATTTCCTTAAGCGCCTCCAGGGCCTTGGGCCGGTCGTGGCGGGCGAGCATCTCCGCGTATTTCGTGATGAAATATATGTTGGAAGGCTCAAGGTCGAGCAGCGCCCTGAAGGCCGCTTCGGCTTTTTCGAAGTCGCCGCGCTTTTCGTAGAGGGCGGCGAGTTCCGGGCCGAGTTTCGCGGCCTGGTCCGCGGGCAGGCTCCGGTCCGGCGACGCTTCAGCGGCGAAAGCGGGCCGCCCGGCCGCCGAAAGGAGAATCAGGGCCGCAACGCATGCGAGCGCCGCGCAGGTTTTATGGTTGCTTCGCGCCATTCGGCAAGTCCTTGTTTTCCTCCAGCGCGGCATTGATTGAGTCCTCGCGCATGGCGGCGTAGGTTTTATCCGCGACCTGATCGCGGAAGATGTCTATGTCATACTTTGCCAGCGATGTGGCGGTTGCGCGCTCAATCTGGTCGAGCGACTGCTCGTAGCCTATCTTGGCGCGGTTGAGCAGGGTTTCCGCGCGGATTTTCCCGCGGCGGAATTCGAGGACGTCTTTGAGCGTGGAGCGCTTGTCCTCAAAGCGGCGCTCCTCCGCCTGGAGTTTCTTGACGGCCAGTTCGTAGGACAGTTGCGCGGCCCCTATGGCGCTTTTCGTGACCTCCGCGTTTCTCACCGCGGTCCTGACGTCCTGGACGATGTCCATCCGCAGAGAATCAACGTCGATGAAGGCGCGGTCAAGGTTGTAGCGCGCCCTCATGTACCTGCTCTTGGCGGCGCGGTTGAAAAGCGGGTATTCAAAGTACGCGCTGATTTGGTCGTCCACGTAGCGGTCGATGCTGATGTTCTTCACGCTGCCGTACGTCTGGTAGTCCAGCCCGTGCCAAGTCAGTCCGTACCCGACGTTCAGGGTGGGGCGCATCTCGTTCTTGCTCACGAGTTCGTCTATCTTGAGATTGTCTATGATGGCCTGGGCCTGCATGAGTTCCGGGCGGTTTTCCATGGCGTCGTGCATGTGCGCGCCGAGGTCCACTTTGAACTGCCTCTCAATGAGGAGACTCGGGACGTAAATTTCCATGTCCCACTTGACATCGTCGGAATAAGGCACGATGAGGCGGACTAGGGTTTCGCGGGCATCGGCGACCTGCCTGGCGGTTTCAAGCCGGGCGAGTTTCTGGTTGGCGAGGTCCTCCTGCGCTTCGAGGAGGTCCACCTCAACCATTTTGCCTGTCCTGACGCGGTTCTCCACATCAACGACGGTCCGCTCCGCAACCTTGATATATTCATCGCGCACGCGGAGGTCGTGCACGTAGCCCACGTAATCCCAGTACGCCTTTTCGACTTCAAAAACGACCTGCAGCACCGTGTTGTTGAAACGGAGGTCTTCGATTTTTTTCTGGTTCTCCGCCCGGTTGATTGGGGCGCGGTTGTAAGCGGGGCCGAAACCCTTGAGCAGGTTCTGCACGATGGTGAAGTGGAAATCGGAGTCGGAGCGCGGGTTTACGGTCGCAAGCAGCGAGTTCGAGGTCAGGTGGTTGGTATGAAACCCAAACTCAATCAAGCCGCCGGTGAGGAGGTTCTGGACGAGTTTCGTCGCGACATCGTGGCTCTTCTGCCTGAGCACCGCCAGACCACCCGCATCGAGCTGGGTGGCGGCGGGGAAGTCCTGGTCAAGGAAGGAGTAGTTGAGGGAATAGACGGCGTCGAAATTCGCCTTGGCCTCGATGATGGCGGTCCCGGCGATGCGCGGGGTGTAACTGGCGCTCCTCAAGCCCAGGTTGTTGCGAAGGGCCTCCTGTATGCACTCCTGCAGGGTAAGCCCTTTTTCGAAGGTGGCGTCGGCCTTCAGAAGGGCATCCGCCGGCGGGACGGGTTCTTCAGCCTCTGGCGGGGGCGCGGGCGGTTCAACTTCGGCGCCCGGCGCTGGCTCAACGCCATTCGGCGTCGTGTCGCCAAACGCAATGAGCGGCAAAAAGAAAAACGAGAGCACAATGCACAGAAAAACATATCGCGTGGATGAGTAAATCATGGACGCACTCCTGTTTCTCCTGAGACCCTGTGGCCGCACTTCATCAAAGGATGCGGCAAATCCTGCAACAATAATGTTAACCCAGTTGAGCGCCTTTTGCCACAAACTTTTTCCCGGCGGTCAAAACGCCGAGCGGACCATCTGCACGGCGACGAACAAAAGTATCAACGCAAGCACAACGCGTATGGCCCAGCCGGTCGCGGACTTCGCCGCTCTCGCGCCGAAGTGCGCGCCGACGAGCATGCCCACGCCTATCGGGACCGCGTAACTCAGGTCAACCTTCCCGGCGTGCAAATTGAATATCGTCGCGGAAGAAGTGGTGAGCAGCAGAATGAAATGGGATGTCGCGGCGGCGATATGCGTGGGAAATCCCATCACGAGAATGAGCATGGGCATGTGCACAATCCCGCCGCCAATCCCGAGAAAACCCGCCAGGAACCCGCCAATCAGCCCGATGACGAGGCCGCTCCTCACGTCGAAGCGATACGTCGCGGAGCCGTCGGGCAGCATCTTGTGCCGGTCAAACACGAGGAGCCGCGTCCCGCCGGCTTTCGCTTCCTCTTTCTTTTCCCGCGCGCGTTTGAAGATCGCGCGCCCGGCCACGAGGATAACCGCCATGAAGACCGCAAGGACGGCGAAGGTAATGTCAAAAGGTCCGTGCTTTTCGCCGAGCGCCTTTACCGCGATGGAGCCGAGCACGGAGGCTGGGATGGCGGGTATCGCCATGACGACTCCAGCGAGATAGTCCACGCGCTTCTGGCGCGCGTAGGCGTACGTGCCGGAGGCGGCGTTGAGAAAAACCGCCGCCAGTGAAGTGGCCGCGACGGTGGACCTGTCGGCGTCGCCGACGCGGAATACATACAAGAGCAGAGGAATGAGCGCGAAGCCCCCGCCAAGCCCCACGAGAGTGCCGCCCCCACCGACGACGACGCCTATGAGACCCAACAGCAGAATCTTCAGGATGTACAGTGCCGGTTCCACGCGCGTTCAATTTCTCCTGTGGCACAGCCGCCCCGACATTCCTCGTGTATTTGCAGATGAAAGGTCGGGGCTGTGCTTTTCTCTCCCGGCGGAGGGCCGCCGGGCCACACTCCTCACTGCTGTTCGTTCTTCACCGGTTCGTAAGTCGTCCCCTCGCGCTTGCGCAGCACGACGGCCGACTTAATCTGGTCCAGCCGCTCGATCTTGTCGAGCACGTCCATGCCCTCGACGACGCGGCCGAAGACCGTGTACTGCGCGTCGTCAAGGAAGGGGCTGTAGTAGCGGTTGAAGTAGAACTGGCTGCCCTCCGTGTCGGGCGCGGTGCGCGCCATGCCGATGCAGCCCGCGAAATGGCGCCTCTTGTTGGCCTCCGTCTTGATGGAGTAGCCGGGGCCGCCCAGTCCGCAGCCTTCCGGGTCGCCGCTCTGCAGCACCCAGCCTTCAACGCGGTGGCAGACGAGGCCGTCGTAGAATTTCTTCTCGACGAGCGAGATGAAATTTTTCACGGTGTTGGGCGCGTCGTCCTCGAAAAGTTCCACGACGATTTTGCCCTTCGTCGTGTCGATTTCCACGCGGGGGAGGTTCGCCTTCTCGTCCTCTTTCAGGCGCGCCTGTTCGTCCTCGTAAAGTTTCTGCGCGTCGCGGATCCACTGCGTGTGCTGTTGGATTTCCGGCAGGAGCCTTTCATCCGCGATTTTTTCCTTCGAGAGCGCGTCAAACGTCTGCGCGGCTTCCGTGAAATTGCCCATGCGCAGGTCGCAGACCGCGCCGAGCATGCGGAACTCCTGGTTCTGCGGGTCAAGCGCGAGCCGCGCCTTTATGAGCGGCGCGGCCTCCCTGATGCAGCCGAAACTCATCAAAAGGCGCGCCTTCTGATTGTTGATGATATTTGGATTGAGTTTGAACGCCTTCACGAGATACTCGGAGCACTTCGCGCCGCGCTCGACGGTGTAGGATGAAGGGTCAAGGTTAAAAAGGTTCAGGTACAGCGTTCCCTGCGTGTCGAGTATCTCGGTGCGCTCTTCGCCCAGCGTCTTTGTAATCTCGTCGGCCAAAGGCGGAAGCGCGGCCAGTTTCTGCGCGCGCTCGGTCAGCAGGGCGTTCAAATCGCGCGTAACCTTGGCGAGTTCCCCGAGTTGTTTTTCGGCCTCGTCCTTCTTGCCCTCGTTGAAGGCCTTCTGGCAGGCGTCGCTCGCGTTTTTCTGCGCCAGAAGAAACTTCTGAATATCGGCGGTGTACTGGCCCTGCGTGGTCTGAATCTGGGAGACGAAATCGTCCAGCATGACGGCCCCCGCGGAGTCTTTCTTCTGCAGGGCCGTAACGTCGTCGGGGTTGAGTTCAATCTTGAAGCCGGGCGCTTCCGCTCCGGCCACGGGCGCTTGCAGGCTCCACATGGCGGGCTTGTTGATGCTCGAGCCTTCGGGATATTCCACGCTGGCGTTCTGTTTCCAGGGCTGTGAGATTATTATCATGCAGCGCGCAGCGGCGTCCTTGCCGCACTTGACACCGAATGAATCGAGGTCTATCACAATCTCGCACTGCCAGTGATTGAGCATGTTCATATTGCCGCGGGCGGTCCAGCCCTTCGGCTCGGCCTCGTCCCACATGCCCAAATCCCCGCGCAACTGCTGGAAGCGCGAATGCTCAACCGCCTCCGGCGAGAACTTAATCCACGCGTCGTCGTTCGCCAGTTCCTCGTTGCTGTCGGCCTTGCCGTCAAGAAGGATTGAGACGGATGCAAGAGGGGTGCACATGTCCGGCACGTCAAACGCCGCGACAAGGTACTTGCCGCTGTTGACGAGGTAAACGGTCGCATTGCTCTTGTTCCAGATTTCGAATTCCACCTTCGTCACATTGTCGTGATCATATTCGCCGGGCGCTATCACGCCGTCCAGCGCGAAGGCGGCCTTCGGCTGTTCAACCGCCGGGGGCGCGCTCTCGTCCGCCGCGGATGAAATGCCGAGTGTAACGACGGACAGAATCGCCGCTGCAATTACGGTCTTTACATATTGCGCCATTATTCGCTCCATAAGTTTTATGGTTATTGAGGCGGGCGGAGTTCGATGACTTGTTTGCGCTCGCCGTGATTGTCGAGGATCGTGAGCCGGCCGGCGCCGGATTCGCAGATGATTATCCGGTCTTCGTCGCCGGCGATTATGCGCGCGGGATAGGAAAACCCTTCAACCGTCCACAGCGCGTTCCCGCCCGCGTCTATCTTCCGCAGAGACAACTCTTCGGAGCCGCAAAGGGTCAGCGTGTTGCCGTCGTCCTGGCGAAACGCGTCGATGACGCCGTCCAGGCCGCCGGCCTCCCAGAGCACGTTCCCGGCCTTGTTCACTTCCACGATGCGGCCGCGGTTGTTCTCGACTATCAGGTTGCGGCCGTTCGGCAGCCGGACGCAGCCCATCGCGCCGTTGGCATTCGCGGACCAGACCGTCCTGCCGTCCGGCGTAACCTCGATTACCCTGTCGTTGCCGTAGTCGCAAATCAGCGTGTCGCCGTTGGAAAGCCGGCAGGCGCCCGTGGGTTTTTCCGCCCCAGTGAACCGCCACAGGACGCGCCCGTCGGCGCTTACCTCGTAAACGGCGTTGCCGTCTTCATCGGCCACGAGCAGAGTCCCGAAGGCCGTCGGCGCAAGCACGACCCTGTCGCCCAAAGAAACTTCCACCGCCGCGATGACTTTCCCGACTCGATGGCCGCGCAAGATAAAGACCCCTCGCAGCGCCAAAGAAACTTTCGCCGCCGCGATAACTTTCCTGACTCCGTCATACGGAGAAACAGCCGTCAAGGTTTGGCCGTTCTGGCCGAGGACGACCGGGAACTCGTCCCTCACTTCCCACCCGGAGAAAGCAATCCGCTTTATCGCGCCGCGCTTTATCGTGACTTCGCCGAGGATGGGGGACGCCATCGCCAGTTTTTCATCGTCCATGGAAACGATTGTCCCCTTGAGCCTTGAGCCGTCGGCCACGTACACGACGCACGCCTGCGCGTAGCGCTCGTCAAGCGCGCCGACGGAGCGCTTTGAAAACGTAACGGTCCGGATTTTCGCGTAATCGACGGATTCGGCTGTGTTGTCCACTGACCTTTCAATGCTCAGCGCCGCCGGGCCCGTGCCGCGGATTTTCCCGGCGATGCTGGCGCCGTCGCGCAGGGCGACGACGTCGTTCGCGCCGATGTCGCAGTAGGGATTGCACCATTCCGAAAACGACATTCCCCATATATCGCCGCGGCGGATGGCGGCCTGAGGGTTGTCAAACGTTACAGGGCCTTTTAAGCGGAGCGTTACCGAGTCGCCTCCGGCGGTCCCAGCGCCTCCCGGCTCCGCCACAAGCACGCTGCCGTCGCAAAGATATATCCTCGGCGTGCGCGGCATGTTTGCCAGATAGCGCCCGCGCAGGATGATTTCCGCGACATCCCGCAGGCTGAATACGTCGTCCGCGGGCGGCTTTTCCGCTTCCCGCCGCGCGCGCAAGGTCAGCGACGCCCCCTTGACGCCGACGACGATTCCCTCGCGCGCGGTCCCGTCGCGGAAGCACACGATGTCCGCCCCGCCGGCCTCAACGGGGACATGAGCCTGAACGCCCAGCAGCGCCTGCGCCACCGGCCACCACATGGCGAACGCCAGCGCGCAAAGCCCCGCGACGATGAGCAGCGCTCCGAAGAATTTAGGCCCCAGCCCGCGTCGATGCACGGCAAAACCTCCCTCAAGAGCGCATCGGTAAAACGATGCGCGGCCGCCGATTTCGCAGGCGGCCCGACGTTCCGGAATAACGAGAAACCGCATTATAGCGCATAGGCTCGCGGTGTCAAAAGCAAACGGCTGCCGCGGGAAGTTGACACTTTGCGCCCCAGCGG
>Ga0315284_10006232_pt1 | contig 16990 bp, 13 predicted proteins | sample YL17G09_16_MG_FD_203696 | JGI IMG/M metagenome (GOLD analysis project Ga0315284, IMG submission 203696) | Sediment microbial communities from Yellowstone Lake, YNP, Wyoming, USA - YL17G09_16 | ecosystem: Environmental > Aquatic > Freshwater > Lake > Sediment | place: USA: Wyoming | collected...
ACCGGTAACAAAGATAAGATTCGCTTTGTAAAATCTTTCCTTCCTAATATTTAATTTTTAAAGAGCGAGTTTTCTGAAAGCCTATTAATTATAGCTCTTAACCTGGTGTCCAGTAAAGCGGGGGAGGTTCAAGGGTATCCCTTCGGTACTAAGGAGGAGGTATAAGATAGATCATCTGCCGGTAAGGGGATTAATACGTGTAAAGGCCTACTTAGGGTTTAAGATCTCGACAATAAATTGTAAGAGATTGATAAAAAGGTTGATGAATAGGCCTATACCTGAGCTTTCTACTCTTTTATATAACCATTTATTTTCGCTATTTAGTTTTCAAAGGACCTACAGAGTTAAATTTGCTGCTTAAGTAAAATATGTTGTATTAAATAGTTAGTTTTTGGGAGATAATTATTCTATGATAATAAATCGAGTAGGAGGTAAATGATTAATTCATTTACCGTCCTCTCACACCACCGTACGTACCGTTCGGTATACGGCGGTTCGTTAGAAATTAGTTACTTGTGTATATCTTTCTGTAAAACTAAGGTATCCAGAATTCTTAAGCCTTTTATTAGTAAAGGTTAAAGTAAGTATAGGACTATTGGATATTCTCCAGTAGCCTTTTCTGGTGTTAGCATATTCCCATGCCTTGAAGTTATCAATGCCAAGTTTTCTTAGATTATCATGCTTGGTCTTGATCTTCTTCCATTGTTTCCAATAACACATCCTAATCCTGCGTCTGGTCCATACATCGAGTTCTTGGCATTTCGTTTTTATATCTGCTAATCTAAAATAGCTGACCCATCCTATTATTAACTGTCGTAATTTCAGGTAGCGAAATTCCATACTCCAGGCATTACTCCTTGAGGTAATGAATCTTATCTTTTCCTTTACCCTTTTTATTGACTTGGGATGAACTCTTATTCGTAACTCTTTCTGTTTTGTATAGAATGAGAATCCTAAGAATTTTCTTTCCCAGGGTCTGCCTATGGCACTTTTCTTCTTATTAACTTTCAACTTAAGTTTATCTTCGATAAATACGGTAATACTCTTCATTACTCTTTCTGCTGCCCTCTGGCTTCTAACATATAGTTGATTATCATCCGCATACCGGCAGAATTTATGGTTTCGTTCCTCTAACTCCTTATCAAGCTCATTAAGCATAATGTTACTTAACAGGGGACTAAGGGGTCCTCCTTGCGGACAGCCTTTATCTGTTTCTACTACTACACCGTTAATCATTACACCTGAATTCAGGAATGCCCTTATTAGTTTCAATACTCTTTTGTCTTTTACTTCTCTGGCTACCAGCGCCATGAGTTTGTCGTGATTGACTATATCAAAATATTTCTCCAGGTCAATATCTACTACCCATGTATATCCTTCATTCATGTATTGCCGCGCTTTCTCTATCGCTTGATGTGAATTCCTGTTAGGTCTAAAACCACAACTGTTATCTGAAAACTTAAGTTCAAATATGGGGGTTAGTTGTTGGTGGGCAATGGCTTGCTGAATCATTCTGTCAATTACTGTAGGTATACCTAATAGTCTTACTCCTTTATCGGGTTTCGGTATTTCTACCCTTCTTACCGATTTTGGTTTGTATTTGCCTTCCAGTATATCTTTACGGAGTTGGTTTCCATTTTCTTTCAGATAAGGTAGAAGTTCATCTACTGTCATACCGTCTATTCCCTGTTTCCCTTTGTTTCTTACCACTCTCTTGTATGCTTGGTTCATGTTGTCTTTGGCAAGAATTTTCTCCATAAGATTATTGGCATATACATTTTCACCGTTTCTTCTGTTATTAAACGCCGAAAGAATACTGGGCACTTTTCCATTATCTTGAAGCTTCCAGCCTTACATCCTGGAAATAGTCTTCATGAGAAGTTGTCTGCTTTCTTGGTATTTCTTTCGAGTTCTTCAAACTTTTAGAAACCTCCTAACGTTCAGCCCTTCAATTAATGTATCTCAATCTACTATGGCATCTGCTGACTTCTGACAGTTCAATTATGCATCACTGCATGGGTTGTTGTTTCAAAATTCATTTCACAACATCTCTGTCAGACCTCCCCAGGTAAGAACGATTACTTTCACTCCATATATCTGCTACATCTACACCGCCTGTTTCGGATAGTTTTGGGCTTTGTTTTGTCATGCAAACTTACCCACAAGCATATGCCTTATATGTAGTTTGTATTCCTAAAGACCTTAAGTTTTGCCGCTGACTTCCTTCAGATTCCACCTCGCGATGGACACCCTTGTCTTAAGCTAATGGTTGGCACTATCAGCCCCCATATCGGACTTTCACCGACTAGGAATCACCCATGCTGGGCGCACTATAAAAAGCCCTGATTTTTGTCAGGGCTTTTTATATAAACTTAATTTAATTTAGACGGCCGCAGCCATTTATTAATTTAAAGCTTTAAAACATTAGATAGGGATCTTCAATATTTCTATATATTCTGCCAGCTGCTGTAAGAATTTTGCACCAGTGACTCCATCTACTGTCCGATGATCCAGACCGAGGGTAAAGTTAATTACTTTCTTTTCTCTTACCAGTCCCTCTTCATCCAGATAGAGCTTATCTTTTATTGTTCCCACTGCCAGGATAGCGACCTGAGGTGGATTCAAAATTGCTGTAAATTCATCGATACCAAACATACCGAGATTGGTAATGGTAAATGTTCCACCTTCCAGTTCATCGAGATTAATTTTGTTTTCTCTTGTTCTCTTTATTAGGTCTTTACTTTTGGCAGCCAGTTTATCCAGACTGAGAGTACCAGCATTTTTTATTACCGGCACCAGCAGCCCATCCTCCACAGCAACTGCCAGGCCGAGGTTAATCTCTTCAACAGGAGAAAAGTTACCTTCTTGATCTGAAACTGTATTAATATTATTTTCAGCTTTGAGAGCCTGTACCACAACATAGGAGAGGAGATCATTAAATGATATTTCTCTTCCTTTTTCTCTTAATGTCTCTTTTAAAAATAGGAGTTTATCTACCTCTATTTCTCTTCTCAGATAAATATGTGGTGCCTGCCAGCTTTCTGTGAGTCTTCTGGCAATCACATTTCTCATGCCTGATGGTTTTTCACTTTTTGCTTTTCTTTCCTCTTTTTCTTCTTTTCCTGCTGGCTTTTCTTTTTCAGTTGCCAGATATTTTTCAATATCTTCCACATTTATTACATTTTTGTTTAAATCTGCTGCAATTTCTTCCAGCTTAAGATTATTTTCAGCTGCCATTTTTCTTGCTTTTGGGGCAGCCATTATTTTGTCGCTTTTGTCTTCTTCTCCACCAACAAGTCTGGCTACCAGTGTTTTAACAGGGACTGTTTCTCCTTCTTCTACCAGTATTTCTGCTATTTCTCCTGCTTCTTCTGCTTCTACATCATTTATTATTTTTTCTGTTTCAACTGAAAAGAGAAAATCTCCCTTTTTAAACTTATCTCCTTCAGCTAGATACCATTTTACAATTGTGCCTTTTTCCATCGTCAAACCAAGTTTGGGCATTACTAATTCTTTTGCCATCAACTATCCTCCTTTTTGACAACACTACCGACAAGTAAAGCACCTCTTGAAGGAAAACGTGCTGCAAATTCTTCTTCAAGTGGTTTAAACCATTCAAAATCTTCTTTTCTTTTAAAATATGGTGGTACAAAGAGTGTTGATTCCAGATAAGGATCGCCAAATTCCAGCAAAATTGATTCTAATTCTTCCCAAGTATAAAATTTGCCTTGAAAAAATATTGTGTCGTTTTCCAGTGTTTCGGCAATTCTTTTATAGGCCCAGGTGCTTTCTTTATTTAATACTCCGATAACAAAGTTACCACCAGGTTTTAATATTCTCCACATTTCTTTAAGCACTTTTTTTAATTCATCCTGATCTTTAATAAACTCTATCATTGAGTTTGAATAAACAATATCAAAATATTTGTCGGGAAAGGGAAGTCCTTCTTTTACATCTCCCTGAACAAATTTAATTTTAAGTCCTTTTTCTTCTACCAGCTTTCTCCCTGCTTTTAACATACCTTCAGTTAGATCAAAACCGACTGTTTCTTCTGCATCAACGGCAAATTTTATTAAGAAAAAGCCGATGCCACAGCCGACCTCAATTATTTTTTTACCTTCACAGTCTCCAATATATCTGGCCAGACACCTGTATTCATTTTCCCCTACATATCTGCCCCGATCTGTCTGATACCAGTCAGCATATTTTTCGGCCAGCTGATCTAAATCCATTATCTCACCTCCAGCATCTTTTTTCATCTGCCAGAGCCAGTACTTTTTCGTAATCAACAAATCTGGCCGGTGCATAAGAAAGCTGTACTGCAAGTTTTTCTTTTTTCTTTACTGCCAGTTCTCTTTCACCGTCAAGTGCTATTATCCGCTGTTTGGACGGCAGCTCAATTATCTCTTCCTGCTCTATTTTTCGCCATGATTTAATCGGTATCTCCTTGACTACTCCCGGTGCAATAGCTGATTTTACAGCAAGGCTGCCTTTGCCGACCCTGACAAAAACACCTCCCTCATCTTCTTCACTAACATGGGTAAGTCTACCTGCAATGGAGACCATACCGATATCATGGGAGGTACTCCTGGTGACAAAGATCTCTTCCAGTAATTCAGTATGCCAAAGGGCCCTGCTGCCTATATATGATTCATTGACAATAACGGCATCTATTAAAGCAATATCCACTATCTCATCATCTTTGATAATATAGATACATTTTATCGGTCTTGTTACTTTTTTTCTTTCTGTTTCTGTAAAAAAAGAATAGAGGCCGGCAGCCAATCCCAGCATTGTACTTTCGGCCATAATCGGAAAAACATTATTTGTTCCGGTAGACAAAGAAAGAACTGCTGTCTTTTTTAGTGCTTTGACAACAACTCTGTTTGTTCCATCTCCACCAAGAACAATAATTACATCTATATCTTTATCTTCCATGATACAGGCTGCATTAAAAGAATCTTCTGCTGAACCTGTTATCGGCATCTCCAGAATTTCTACATCCAGTTTAAAATTTTTCTTTTCTTCTCCCCAGAGACCATTCAATGCTTCATAACCGATACCAAAAGAATCAGGCATAATATATACTTTGTCTATCCCCAGTTTGTTTAAAGCTAATAAAATCCTTCTGACAATATTAACCTTTTCGGCATTGTTAAAAACAGAACCATGTGCCACCAGCCTCCGGATATCACGTCCGGAGGCTGGGTTGGCAATAATCCCGACAGATGCCACCATTAAACCATCTCTTTTACAGCGGCAATGATTTTTTCTGAACCGGGGAGGTATGCTTTTTCGAGCACACTGCTGAATGGTACAGGGGTATCAGGAGCACAGACTCTTTTTATCGGCTGTTTTAGTAAAAATAGTCCTTCTTCAGCCACTACTGCAGAAACTTCTGAGGCAAATGAACCTCTTTTTGTTTCTTCAGTAGCAATTATTAATTTACCTGTCTTTTTGACTGAATTTAATACTGTTTCTTTATCAAATGGAACCAGTGTTCTGGGGTCGATAACCTCTAATTCTATTCCTTCTTTAGCAAGTTCTTCTGCTGCTTTTAGGGCATGTGTGACAAGAATACCTGTGGCAACAACTGTTAGATCTTTACCCGCACGTTTAATATCTGCTTTACCAAAGGGAATGAAAAAATTTTTCTCTTCCGGAACTTCGCCTTTGTGGTTATATAGTAGAATGTGTTCAAAGAAGATGACAGGATTATCATCTCTAATGGCGGTTTTTAAAAGTCCTTTGGCATCTGCTGGTGTTGAAGGATAGGCAACTTTAAGTCCTGGAATATGAACATGCCAGGCTTCTATTCTTTCTGAGTGCTGGGCAGCTGTACCAATACCAGCACCAGCGGCTGTCCTGATTACCAGAGGTACTTTGGCCTGGCCGCCTGTCATATAGCACATCTTGGCCGCCTGATTAAAGATCTCGTCCATTGCCACACCCATAAAACTGGAAAACATTATCTCTACTACCGGCCGGCTCCCTGTCATAGCAGCTCCCACTGCACTACCTACTATTGCTGTTTCAGTAATAGGTGTATCGCGGACTCTGTCTTCACCAAATCTTTTACACAGGTCTCCAGTAACACCAAAACAACCTCCAAATATTCCTACATCCTCACCCATAATAAATACAGAATTATCTCTTTCCATCTCTTCTGCCATTGCTTCGCGGAGTGCTTGAGCATAGGTTAATTCTCTCATTATTCAACCCCCCCTCCGTAATAGACATCTGTTGTGACTTCTGAAAGATCTGGTTCTGGGCTTTCCTGAGCAAATTTAAGTGCATCTGCTATTTCTCCTGCTACTTTTTCCTTCAGTTCACTGTATTCTTGATCATCGAAGAGTTCCTGATCTTTGAGGAGTTTTACAAATCTATTGATTGGATCTTTCTTTTTCCACTGTTCTTCTTCTTCTTTAGAACGGTAAACCGCAGGGTCTCCTTCAAAGTGACCGCGGTGACGATAAGTTTTACATTCTACCAGACTCGGCCCACCGCCATTTCTTGCTTTTTTAACTGCCTCTACCACTGCTTCGCGCACAGCCATGACGTCATTGCCGTCAACAGTAACGCCAGAAATACCATAGGCTACTGCCCGGTCAGAAACATCTTTTATATTCTGGCTTTTTCTTCCGTCAGATGTATACTGAGGCATTGAAATACCATACATGTTATTTTCACAGACAAAAACAACCGGCAGATTCCAGATAGAAGCCATGTTTATTGCTTCATGGAATGTACCTCTATTTGATGCTCCATCACCAAAGAAACATACTGTTACTGAATCTGTACCTAAAATCTGACTTGTTATACCGGAACCTACTGCGATCGGCAGACCGGCACCAACAATACCATTTGCACCTAAAATTCCCAAGTTTAAATCAGCAATATGCATCGATCCGCCTTTACCTTTATTATAACCAGTGGCTTTACCGAAAATCTCTGCCATCATCTTCTTGACATCTCCACCACGGGCCAGCAGATGACCGTGTCCTCTGTGTGTACTGGTAATATAGTCATTTTCTTTGAGAGCACTACAGGCACCAACAGCTACTGCTTCTTCACCGGAATAAAGGTGGACAAATCCTGGTATTTCTCCAGCAGCAAAATGTTTCTGGACAGTTGACTCAAACTCTCTTATGACGAGCATACTTTCCAGCAGATCAAACAGCTTTTCCTTACTTTCTCTCAAGTTTATCGCCTCCTATTAAATTGATTCTAATCAACAGAAAGAGCAGATTCACCTCCCTTCTCCCTTAATGATAATTAATTATTTAAATTTTTTTCTTTTCATAATATGGTTAGGGAACAAAAAGCCATAACTTTACAGAACTAAAAAAATAATAATAGCCTTCACCCCATCTACCTGCTACATCTACCACACAGTCTTTTGGCAGTATCGGATTTTGTTTTGGCTAGCAAACTCTTCCAGATTGTATGGCCTCATATGTAGTTCGTATTCCTCAGGTCGAGGCTTTGCCTTAAGCAACCTTTCAGATTCCACCTCACGATGGACACCCTTGTCTTAAGCTAATGGTTGCTACTTTAAACCCCATAACAGACTTTCACTGCCAAGCTGTTATTCATGCCAGGCGCACTAGATACCCACGGGTAAACCCATGGCGTTCTGCCCTTCGGGTTAATAAAATTTAACACCAACAAATACCTCATCAAAAAAATACTCCAAATTATTTTAATTATAACCTAATCTCCATGTTCTTAAAAAAGCAGAGTTGAAATCCAATGTCTATCTCCGCTAAACTAACCATTTTGGATCAGCGAATTCTTTCAACTCAGCATTAAGACGATTTGCTCTCTGTAAAACAGGGTGTTTGAGAGTTATTGGCTCTTTACTTAGTTTTCCAATAGTACCTTGCAAAAAACCTACTAGACCTTTTGCTGGGGCTTCTGGATCTTTCCAAAGGTCTAAACCAGCAGTAGAAACAAGAAACAAGAGTCCATCTGCATACATAACTGCTTTTTCCTCCCAAGTGACAGGGATAGTGTCTTCTGGCGGCAGAGGTAGTATCCCGAGTTTAGCTCTTTCATCACGCGTTATGGCAATTATTTCATGACGCAAAACAATTAATTGAACAGACGTAGGCAATCCCATTTCTTTTGCTAATTCAACACCATATATACCATGTAGCAAAACATCATCTGGAAATGTAGCATTAATTTTATCAAATATTGAAATAGATAAAGGTTCGCCCTTACACCTTGCAAATCCTGCGTCGTGCATCAGTGCTCCTTTCATCAAATCGTCGTAGTTAATCTTAGCACCAACTTTTTCCATATTTGAGGCTATTTTAACCGCTAGATCGCATACTTGCTCTCCATGTTTTATTTTGTCTTCCGGAATTTCCTTATCTTTCATCATTTTTACAATCTTTAATTTATCCATTACTTTGTACCTCCTCATATAATTAAATTAATCAGTTAATAGGGTCTATTTTTTAGAGTAGTGATTTTTTTACCTCCTTGTTATAATTTCTCATGTTTGGTGCGCATCGGTCCAAGTTTTCTTTCGCCAAAATACCACCATTTTATGTATTCGTGTCAAAGGACCTTTCACTCCCTTTGACGTTTCGGCTCTATTATAATTGCACCTAATAGCAGAAGGCCAATAACAGCTTGCTGAAGATAAATTGAAACTCCTAGCATATTTAAAGTGTTATTTATTAAGCCCATAAAAAATAAGGCTAAGAAAGTACCCAACACTGTTCCCCTTCCTCCTCCCATTCTTCCTCCTCCTATTATTACGCTAGCTATAACCCACAATTCTGTTCCACCCCCTGCAGTGGGTTGGGCCGAACCAAGTCGAGCTACATGAAATACCCCAGCTAGGCCGGAAAAAAGTCCCACCATTACGTAAGTAAAGAAACGTAAGCTGGAAACATTCATTCCCGTTAAATGAGCTGCTTGTTCGTTATCCCCCACAAAGTATAGCTGACGGAAAAATCTAGCTTTCGCTACCAATATACTAAAGATAACAACTAGAATAATCATTACTATAATTGGTATCTGAATGCCAGCTATGGTGCCTTGTCCAAGTTTTTGAAACTCTATAGGAATGCCCACGATAGGGTATCCTCTGGTCACTATAAGAGCTATTCCCCTTACCAAATACATCATTCCTAGGGTTGTAATTAAAGGATTAATCTTAAACCTATTAATTAAAGTGCCATTTAAAGCACCCACCGACGCCCCGACTAATAAACCAACCAAAATTGCAAGGGCATAAGACATTCTAGATTTCCCAACAACCATACCAGTAATTACGGCAGAAAGAGCTAAAATGGAACCTACCGATAAATCGAAACCACCAGCAATTATTACCATGGTCATTCCGATGCTAATAAAAACGTAGTTAGAAAATCCCATTAGCATTACCAAAAAATTATCTATTGTGAGTAAATACTCTGAAAAATTAATACCTATTAAATAAATAACTACTATGATCAATATTAGAATTCCTATTCGGTTCCCCATAACCATATTTGCCAATTTTCTAAGTGATATCTTAGAATACCCGTCACCGACTTTATTCAGTAAATCAATATAATTTTTAGGCAATTTTTTTCCTCCCCTGTAATTTTTCATTTTCTTTTTCCTTGGACGGCAATTTTTCTTAAAAAAAGGTGTTACTCTCTCAAATTTTTTATAAAAAAGAAGTTTTAGGTTTTAATCCCTAAGGTCAAAGCTAGCAGTTCGTCTCTGGTAACATCCGAAGGAGAAAGCTCATGGGTGATTTTACCTTTGTAGAAAACCAGAATTCTGTCACACACCGTTAATATTTCTCTTTGATCAGAGGAACAAACAATAATCGAGACACCTTTTTCAGTAAGAGCACGAATTAATTTATGTATTTCGAATTTTGCACCAATATCTACTCCAAAAGTAGGTTCATCTAAAATTAGCAATTTCGGTTTAGTTATTAACCACCTTGATAATAAAACTTTTTGCTGGTTGCCACCACTTAAATACATCACTTTTTGATTCATCGATGGTGTCATAATATTTATCTTGTCTATCGCTGATTGGACTATCTTAGTACATTGGTGGCCTACTAGAAAACCGTACTTTGTTATTTCATTAAAAATAGATACCGAGATGTTGTCTTTAACACTCATATCTAGAAATAGACCCTCAGCTTTCCTATCAGGAGGTAAATAACATATCTTGTTTTTAATCGCGGTCTTAGGTGAATCTATTTTGATTTTTTTCCCACTAAGTTTTATTTCTCCAGAGTCAAATGAAAGTTGTCCAAATATAGATTTGGCTACTTCGCTTCTCCCAGAACCAACTAGACCAGTTAATCCAACAACTTCACCTTTTTTTACTCTGAATGTGATGTTCTTAAAGTATTTACTAATAAGATCATTAATCTCTAATATATTTTTTAAGCTCTTAACATGTTCTTTTTCAACAGCAATTTCGCCCAATTTTTTACCGGTCATTAACTCTATGATTTGCCTACCGGTAAGTTGAGAGACTTTTCTATGAGCTATATCCTTTCCGTCACGAAAAATAGAAACGAACTCAGCAAACTCCATTATTTCTTCTAAGTGATGAGAAATAAAAATTACAGTTAAGCCATTTCTCTTCACCAAATTCCTGATTATTTCAAACAATTTTTCCGTTTCAAATCTAGTTAAAGCCGCAGTAGGTTCATCTAAAATTAGCAACTTCATCTTAATTGAAAGTGCTTTAGCTATTTCAACAATTTGTTGCATAGCTACAGGTAAATCACTTACTTTCTCTGTCGGCGAAATTGACATATTAATTCCAAAACAACCTAATAACTTTTTAGTTTCATCAATCATTTTCTTTTTATCTACAAATATTCCTTTTGATAATTCTCGACCTGCATATACATTGTCGACAACAAGTTGGTGAGGAAACAAACTTCGTTCTTGATATACTATGCCAATTCCTAAATTACGAGCTTCGTGAACACTTGATAGATGAATTTTTTGCCCTTCGAAGACTATTTCGCCACTATCTAATCGATCGGCACCAATAACAATTTTCATTAAGGTGCTCTTACCTGCTCCATTTTCACCCACTAGACCATGAATTGTACCACGGCGGACAAAAAGGTTCACTTTCCTAAGGGCCTGAACTCCCGGAAAGGTACGAACTACATTTTTCACCTCTAAAATATACTCATTCCCCATAGCTTCACATTTTCCTTTGAAAACCAATTTAATCTTTTTTAATAGAACCAAAACGCCCCAGGAGAGGCAAGTCTTTTTCGGAAATTGACCTGCCTTCCCCGGACAAAATTTCTTATTTTTTCTCTCGTATTATCACGGAGTCAGAGTTACTTTTATCGAATCTCTGTCTTGAGTAGCGGCCTCAAATGCTTTTTGAGCATCTTCAAGCGAAAAGTGGCGACTAATAAGCGGCTCAACTTTAACCGTGTGGCTTGCAAGAATATCAAGAGTTCTTTCTACCCACCATTTTCTATTAAAATGACCTGAAGTTTGGTGGGCCAATGCTAAGGTTCGAATATTTAGTCCGTCATCATGCCAGCGTGAAATATTAACCGCGACTTTCTCCTCTAAGAACCAGCTATATATTCCAATTATCCCACCATGTCTAACAATTTCAGTAACAAGTTGGAGAGTTTCTGAGACACCAGCTGATTCAATTGCTACATCTACACCTTTTTTCTCAGTTAACTTAGCAATTTCACTTATTACATTAGTCTCTTTTGCATTGAAGACCATATCTATACCTAATTCCTTAGCTTTTTTTAGCTTGCTTTCTACAATATCTATTCCTATTACTGTTTTAGCACCCATAACTTTAGCCATTTGAGATATTACCTGACCAGCAAAACCTAACCCCACAACAGCAACTATATCTCCAGGTACAACACCAGAGGCACAGCCAGCATATATGGCGCATGCCGATGGCTCTCCAAGTGCAGCTTCATCTAAAGTCATTCCTTTAGGTAGGGGAACGGCACCGAATCCATCCGCTCTCACAGGCGCTTTCCAATAATCTGCAAATGCATTAGACCACCAAAAAGACATCACTGGATCACCAGGCTTAAAGATACTACTTGCAGCTTCACCAACCTCTACCGCTATACCACAAGACTCATGTCCCATAGGTAATGGTCTTTGCTTTGGAATTTCGGTTGCACCTAACATCGGATTTTCAGGACGTTCCAAACCTTCAAAATAATTCTTATCGGTGCCACATATCGATGATCTATGCATTTTTACTATTACATCGTAGGGACTTTCGATTTTTATCTCCGTTTCCTTTATACTAACTTTTCCCGGCTTTTCTATATAAACAACTCTTCCTTTTTTCACCTTTATCTCCTTTTAATCGCTTAGGGTTTAATTCCCCGCAGCTCTGCTGCGGGGAGATTCATTATAGTTTTCTTTTTTTGCCTTTTATTACAATTCTAGTACAATTACAATCCAGCCTCGTCTAAGAGTTTGAGAAAATAACCGGTATTTTCCCTTGTAATTACCATAGTCCCAGTATTGACTCTTTCAGGAAGCGGATTGATACCTGATTCCTCCCAAGACATCCCAAAATTGGTGTTGTCATGATTCACATCATATAGCATTTTAAGGGCATAATAGCCCATAGTCCAAGCTCGCTGGAGAAAAGCTACATCTACCCACCCCTCGTTCACATACTCGATTATTTCTCTATCTCTAGGGTTTCCCTGCTGGGAAAGAATAAAGATTTTATCTTTTTTGCCTGCTTGCACTACAGCCCTGGCAGCACCAGGACCACTAACGGTATCAAAGCCTACAATGGCATCCACATCTGGATTGGCTTGAATAAGTTGTGCTGCAACAGTAGTAGCCCGATCAGCTTCTCCTTGGCCGTCGCCTATAGCCAGAATTTCCCACTCTAGGTTATTTTCTTTAATATAATCTCTAAAGCCCACAATTTGTTGTTCGCAACCAGGATGCCCGGCTATACTCATAAACAACAGTTTTAACTTGTTGCCAAGAGTTTCGTGTATAATCTTTGCGCTACTCCAACCCGATTCATACCGGCCAGTGCCAAGAAAACACAAACGGCCACTATTTGAGCTATCAGTATCCACCGCTACAACAGGTATCTTTCTATCCAACGCTTTTTGTATAGGTGCCACTGCCGATTCTTCATCAACAGGACAAACAATTATCCCTGCAGGTCTCCTTGCAATTGCTTGCTCGAGAGCAGTAACAAAACCCGCAGAATCATATTCCGTTGGTCCGACAAATTGAAGTTCCACACCCATTTCCTTGGCCATACTTTTTGCCCCTGCAACGGGATCCAACCAAAAACTGATATTGGTTAAATACGCGACCATAATGTATAGTTCTTTCTCCTGTTCAGCAACGGCTGTAAAGCAAAAACTAGACAAGATTAATGTAACAGCTACAATGGTTACCATAAACCACGCTATTCTGGCAATCATTGACCTCCTAACAAGTTTCTCCTTAATAATTTTTTGGTAATACATTTTTATCCTCCGTTCTAATAGTTTTTAAAAAAAGAAAGCAATAATTTAAGCTTCTTTGAGAGTTTCCTCTGAAACTGAATGCATTTTTCACCTCCTTTCGGTTAGAATTTGTGCCTTTCAGAAAACTCTGAAACCCTTGTCTTGCAATACTTTTAGCACATCTCTATTTTATTTTTCACCTCCATTCCTAAAACCCTTATCTAATAAGGGTTTTAGGAAGGTTATTGATTAATTTCTACTCATTTTATCGATTTTTTAGGGTGTTGGAGGTGAATTTTTTTACCTTATCTAACCTCCTAAAGTTTTCTGAAACCCTTATCTCTATCTTAAGCAAATCTTTTGATATTCTAAACTTGATTTCACCTCCACCTAGTTTTTGTCCTATAATCTTTTAAGAATATTCTTTTTTAGTTCTAGCAACTTTCAGAAAAGTAGAGGGTAATACTATGATACTGTATCCTTCTACCGGTAGACCACCTATCCCCTATGAAGCCTTACTTAAAGCCCTCATTTACAAGAATATTAGAAATGTATCTTATCTTTCTGATCTGGTAAGAGAACTTCAGGATAATCCTAATTTAGCTTTAGTCTTTGGTTTTCATCCCCTTCATCTACCTCAGGTAGAGAACTTTTCGGCCTTTTTACGAGATACTGAAAATAGGATTTTTCAAAAGGTAAGAGATTCTCTGGTAAGCAAGTTACTTGAGCTTAAAGAGATTAAGGGAACTTACCTTACCTTCGATTCCTCTAACATCCCGGCCAAGGTTAAAGAGAACAACCTCAAGACTTCTATCAAGAATAGATTTGATAAGAACAAGAAGCCCAAAGGAGATCCCGAATCTCACCTTAGCATTATGGTCCATTTTCCTAAGCCTTTTCAGAAAGAGATCAAGTACTTCTGGGGCTATCGTAATTTTGTCCTCTCTGATGCCTTATCTGAATTACCCATTTTAGAAGAAACCAGGGCAGCCAAGGTAGTAGACAATAAGGTTATTATCCCTTAAGCTTAAATTGGCTAAAGATAGGTTCGATCTTAGTATTTGTGGGGTAATCGCCGATGCTGGTCTTGATTCGGCAAAAGTACTTAACTTTATCATTTGTGACCTTAAAGCCAAACCTTTTACCATTCTTCTGGTTGCCTTGACTGCTGCTAGGACAGGTAACAAAGATAAGATTCGCTTTGTAAAATCTTTCCTTCCTAATATTTAATTTTTAAAGAGCGAGTTTTCTGAAATCTTATATTTTAATATTCTTTCTAAAAAAGCAATTATTTTTCTCTATCTCATACCCCCCTTTTTTTCTTTAGTTCTTCTTCAATTCTTTCCCTATCTTTATTGCCCTTATAGATTGTTTTATACTGTTTTTAATTAACGAAACTTTATTAGATACTGATTCGTCTAATCTCATCGGTTGCCCGGAAACACTAATTAAAGAACTAATTCCATATTGATATACAATATCTGCATCATCACCAATAATCGCAGCTACAGCTATTACTGGAATATTATATTTTTTGGCAATTTTTGCTACTCCAATAGGGGCCTTTCCGTAAATAGTTTGACTATCAATCTTCCCCTCACCGGTAATAACCAGATCAGCATCCTTTATAGCTTGTTCAAGTTTCACAGCTTCAATCATAATCTCAATCCCTGGTCTAAGTTCTGCATTTAAGAAAGCCATTAAACTAGCACCTAAACCTCCCGCAGCTCCTGCCCCTGGCATATCTTTTACATCTTTATTTAAATCTCTTTTTATTAATTCTGCAAAATAAGACAAAGATTTATCTAATTCTTCAATTATTTCTGGAGTAGCTCCTTTCTGAGGTCCATAGATCCGGGAAGCACCCTGCGGTCCACAAAGGGGATTGTTTACATCTGAGGCGACTAATATTTTCGCATCAGGCAAACGGTGATTCATACAACTAGTATCAATCTTGACAATTTTCTTTAGTTCCCCTCCTCCAAAACCTACTTCTTTTCCTTCTTGATCTAATAATTTAACCCCTAAAGCCTGAACCATTCCTGCTCCTCCATCGTTAGTGGCACTTCCTCCAATGCCAATGATCATCTTTCGGCATCCCTGATTCAATGCTGCTTTAATCAACTGACCAGTTCCATAAGTGGTAGTTATTAATGGATCCCTTTTATTCTCTGGAACTAAAGTTAACCCTGAGGCAGCAGCCATCTCAATAACCGCAGTCTTCTTATCTCCCAAAATACCGTAATGGGCTAAAATCTCGTTTCCCAAAGGTCCTATAACTTTCTCTCTTAAAATTTCTCCTCCGGCAGCATTAACTAAACATTCAACCGTCCCATCTCCACCATCGGCCATAGGAATTTTTATAATTTCAGCTTCCGGGAAAACTTCTCTTATGCCTTGCTCTATTGCTACAGATACTTCTATAGCAGTCAAGCTACCCTTGAAAGAATCTGGGGCTACAACTATTTTCATTACTGCTATACCTTCTTAATACTTAATATAAAAAAATTCTAATTATTTTAAATTATAATCTAAAATAATTAGAATTACTATGGTCAAAAGTACAATAATAACAATTATTTTAATCTTTTTTTTGTATACTTTGTATAATTTATTATTTTATAAATAATTAAGAACAATTTATAAATATACCCGTATTATGCTTTAATTCCATCTTGATATAATTTCATTTTTAAGGCAATTCTTAACTGTACAGCATCATCAAACTTCTTTGGATCTAAACCAGTTATCTCCTTAACCCTTCTTAATCTATAAAGTAAAGTATTACGATGTATAAACAACGCTTTTGCTGTTTTAGTAATACTTAAATTATTATCAAAAAAACCCTGTAAAGTTTCTAATAAAAATTCATTTATCTTTTTCTCTTTATCACCCTTTGTAGAATAAATAGTTTTTTCAATGAATTCTTTCTGACTTTCTTCCTTTATCTCAGTTAATAACCTTCCTATACCCAGGTTATCAACGTGATAAATATCACCCGCCCCCAAAAGCCGACTACCCACATCTAATGCCTGGATAGCCTCTTTAAATGATTTATTTAGTCCCCGAATGCCTTCATGATATTCTCCAATTCCGATAGTCACTTTAAATTTCATCTTTTGAGAAATAGTATTTTTTATTTTCTCTCCCATTAAAAAATTTTTTTTTCTCGCCATTTCAGCCAAATCTTTTAAATTAATGGTTTTTAGAACTACAAATCTATCCCCTCCTAGGTAAGATACAATTTCCTGGGGCGAATTAACAAATATTCCTTGAATAGTTTTTACCACCTCATTCTTTAAACTTTGTAAATAAATCTCCCCCTCTTTCAATCCTCTAAAGGTCTGAAAACTTCTTTGGGCAGTCTTTCCAAACTGGTAGATATCCATGACCAGGGCTACCCGAGGAATAAGAATATCATATCCTACAATCTGTCCACGAGTGATAAATAAATCTGAATCATTTCCAATTCTCCCAGAAATCATATCTTGAATAAAATTTTCCCGAGCCTGT
>Ga0315284_10006234_pt1 | contig 16986 bp, 9 predicted proteins | sample YL17G09_16_MG_FD_203696 | JGI IMG/M metagenome (GOLD analysis project Ga0315284, IMG submission 203696) | Sediment microbial communities from Yellowstone Lake, YNP, Wyoming, USA - YL17G09_16 | ecosystem: Environmental > Aquatic > Freshwater > Lake > Sediment | place: USA: Wyoming | collected...
CTTTTGGTGATGTGGTTGTCAACACCAGCAGAACCGAGCATATTACGATAACCAACACTGACCCGACCTATGAACTTATTGTCACCGATATTTCTCTCAACGGCGGGCTGATTACATCGTCAACGTCTGAACTGTCGGTCGCCTTGCCCGCAGTCAGCAACGGTTCATCAGGCTCTTATGGTTCGTACCTTCCTGCCAACTGGGTAAGTCCAGAACGGGCTGCGTCGGAGGTTGTAGTTCGTGGGGGATACAAAGCGCTTAGCGGAAAGATAGATGTGCTGTTACTTGCCAGCGGAACTGACCCCACTATACTGCGAACAGGTCTGGCGGCATTTCCTGACGTCAACCGGGTCGATTACTTTGATGCCAGTTCGGCGATTCCTACACTTGGATATTTGTCCCAGTATGATGTCGTGGTGGTAATGAGTAATAACTTCTTTGCCAATGCCTCTCAAACAGGCAATATCCTGGCAGACTACGTTGATGCCGGCGGTAAGGTTATTGAAGCGGTGGCAAGCTTTGCTACCGGAGGGGGCTGGGAACTTGCCGGACGGTTCGTAACCGGCGGCTATGAACCATTTGTACATGGCCCCGCTGAAATGTTTGCCCATAGTCTGGGTAGTTTTGATGCAACGCATTTAATTATGCAGGGTGTTACGGTACTAACGGATGCGTTACCAGCCGGGGTGGGTTTGAAACCGCAAGCGGTCTGGGTTGCCAGTTGGAACAATGGTAAACCGCTGGTAGCAACACAGGGCGGGAACGTGGTAGGTATTAACATTTATGCACTTGACGGTGGCGTCTTTACCGGGGATGTGGTATTGTTATTCCATAATGCTGTGGTCTGGCTGGTCGGGCAAGGGGTAGGAGGGTTCTCGCTGACAAATGTTCCCGCATTACCGCTGACAATACCGCCCTTAGGCAGTGTTACCTGTGATGTGGTCTTTGAGCCGAACAACGTGCAGCAATATAGCGCCTCTGTTACGATTACCAGCAACGACGCCGATGAGCCGCAGGTCACCGTTGGGTTAAGCGGTACTGGAATACCTGATTACATGGAAGTTACGCCCGATGCTAACTTCCCGTTCTCCGGCCATCCAGGCGGTCCTTTCTTACCATCTTACGCTTACTATTATCTTAAAAATCTCGGCCCTGTTCAAATTGACTGGATGCTCACTTGCCCCGATTGGCTTAACGCCAATATCACTTCAGGCACCATAAAGCCCTTGGAAACCGTAAAAATATCTGTCACCCCAAATGCATTGGCTCGCAGTAAACCCAGGGGGATTTATACCGGTCAGTTGGTTTTCAAGAATTTGACCACAACTGCTGAACATGACCGCAATGTCTCCCTCAACGTTTACACTGACCCAAAGATTTGGTTTACTCCGGGTTCTGTGGATGCAAATGTTTGTTATGGTGGCTCCAGGGATAAGATTCTAACTATTGGTAATGGCGGTGATGGCCTGCTGAACTTTACCCTTGCGGGCAGACAGACCGGTTTTACGCCGGTTTCAATGCCCGTAACCATAGCCGGTGAACCGACGATTGAAACCCAAAAAGATGTCGCAGCCCTCGCACCGCCCAAACATAGCTTCACGGCATTGGCGGAAAATAAGGATTTTGCCGAAGGGCAGATACTCGTTCGTTTTGCTCCGCAGCCCGGCAGAACCTGGCCCGGCTCGGCGGAAAAGAACTCCATTCTCGCTAACGCCGGTAACGGCAAACTTGCAGCTGCACGCGTCACAAAGGAATACAATATCGTTCGTGGCCTGTCCCTTGTGAAACTGCCCGGTGACGTTGCGGTCAAGGATGCTCTCGTTACGCTCAATAACACGCCCGGCGTTTTATATGCTGAACCTGATTACAAATTAAAGGTGATGTCTGCGCCGCAGATTGTTCCCAACGACCCGCGATTCTCCGAGTTGTGGGGATTGAACAATACGGGCCAGAGCGGCGGAACCCCCGATGCCGACATCGATGCGCCGGAGGCCTGGGACATCGCAACCGGCACTAATGAAGTTATCGTGGCGGTAATCGACACAGGAGTCGACTATACCCATCCCGACCTTGCAGCAAATATGTGGGTCAACACGGCAGAATTAAACGGCATTGCCGGAGTCGATGATGACGGCAATGGTTATATTGATGACATTTATGGCTATGACTTCTGCAACAATGACGGCAACCCGATGGACGACCATTATCATGGCACGCACTGCGCAGGGACGATTGGGGCCATCGGCAACAACGGACAGGGTGTCGCTGGTGTCTGCTGGAATGTCAAAATTATGGCCCTTAAATTCCTGGATGCGGGCGGAAGCGGATATACGGATGATGCCATTGAATGTGTCCAGTATGCCGTTCTTATGGGCGCAAAACTTTCAAGCAATTCATGGGGCGGCGGCGGTTACAGTCAGGCGATGAAGGATGCCATCGACGCTGCCGGCAATGCAAACCAGTTATTTATAGCTGCCGCTGGAAACGGCTACGGCAATAATAACGACATTAATCCGGCTTACCCTGCCAGTTACACCAGCGAGAATATTATTGCAGTGATGGCTACTGATAAATACGACAGTATGTCTGGTTTCTCCAATTATGGCCCGACTTCAGTCGACATAGGAGCACCCGGCACTGATATTTTAAGCTGCCAACCCGGCTCAAGCTATCAGTACTTAAGCGGCACTTCAATGGCCACCCCGCATGTAAGTGGAGCTGCTGCCCTGATTTGGTCGGTTTATCCTTCTATGTCTTATCAGGAGGTTAAAAATATTCTTCTGCAGACGGTTGATGAAATCCCTTCGCTGTCGGGAAAGTGCGTCTCTGAGGGACGGCTGAATCTTTTCAATGCCGTCAATGAAGTCGGTGTATTCTGGATGGAGTTCCTGCCCAGCAGCGGCTCTGTTGGTGGTGGTCAGACAAATAATGTCACAGTCAGATTCCACGGTGATGTTCCTGTTGGAAACTATCAGGGACAAATCATGATTACTTCAAATGACCCTTATACTAAGGATGTCAATATTCCCGTAACCATGACCGTCAAGCCGATTGATTATTTCACTGAGCTTTTCGGTTCAGGAGATAACGACCTGGATAACCACACATTGACGCTGGTGCCGGATAACTCCGTGCAATTTTATACCGCCTGCCTCGAAGATGCGTCCAGCTTCCCCGTCGACCCTGCTGGCGGGACCGTCCTTACTCTCAACGACGACGACTACTATGAAGTACAGCTTCAGGGCAACGTCGTCAGTCTGTACGGCACCAGCTATGACGCGCTCTATATCGGCAGCAACGGCTATATCACCTTCGTCTCTGGTGATACTCATTATTTTGAACAGTTTTCCGACCACTTTGCTTTGCCGAGAATCGCAGCGCTGTTTGACGATTTGAATCCTGCCGCCGGCGGGACTATTTCTTATAAGCAGCTCGCAGACCGAATCGCAGTAACCTTCGAGAATGTTCCTGAATTCAGTCTGAGCACCGATAATACCTTCCAAATCGAGATGTTCTTTGACGGCAGAATCAGGGTTACGTGGCTGGGAATCGATGCTCAGGATGGAATCGCAGGACTGTCAGCGGGCAATGGCCTGCCGGATTATTTCGTTGAGAGAGATATCAGCAAATACGGCCCCTGCCTTTGCTCCAACAGCCCGGATTTGGACCACGATGGAAACGTTGACTGGCTTGATATAGTCATTTTTGCTGGCCACTGGCTCGATATTGGATGCGGCCCCGAGAACCTGTGTTGCGGCGGATGCGATTTTAAAGGGAATGGCTCGGTCAACTTCGACGACTTTGATTATATTGCCGACAGCTGGCTGTCTGTCCCGTAAATCGGTTCCAGCGCTCAGATAAGACCTAAGCGTTCGGCCTCAGGGTAGAGACTGTGTTTTCTGTTCTATCCCCGAAGTGGGTTGACAGCCACGGCAGGTGGCATAGAATACTGTCAGGATTAGAAAACCCGGTGAGGGGAGCGTATAAACGTCGAGTGCTTCCCAAAGTCGATATTTACTTGAACTTGAAGACGACGTTTTGTTCTTTGTCGGTCACAGGTGATTGACGAAACAGCAATTGCCGTGTGATGTTGATTGCAGGATGACGAGAATGGGACTGATGAACCGGTCATTGACTAACAAAGTTCGGCACGGCTTGTCCCCTGTAATTCAATTCATCGACAAATACACGCCTAACACCGCGACATTGCTTTTACTTATCGGGTTACTGTTAGCCGTCTTGGGTAAACTTGCGGTGATACGCACGCAGTCCATGCCGAATCCCGGCCGGGAACTGCTTGAGGCAATCTTTCCCGATGTTCTTTTCTTTATGGGTGTTTTACTCGCTGCCTCCTGCCTGTATTCTCTAAAACCGTCCGCCTTGTTCTACAGGTGCGTGTTTCTCTTTGCAATATTGTATGTGTCCTGGTCGGTATTGAACTACGTTTGGTTGACTAAGAGCGGAGTCCAGCTCAGCCCGGGCATTCTTATGTTATTGTTAGGCGATTTCGAAGAGCTTTGGCCTCTTGTGCGAGGTCATATTAAATTGGACCCGATAAGAGTTGTTGCGATGCTTGCGTTAACCCTGATAGCGTTGGGGTTTTGTGCTTGGCAGTTTGTGCGTCCCCGCAAGGTTATTGTCAATCGTATCTACCACCTGCGCCGCGCTACCGTAACGGGCTGCGTGCTCGTTGTGTTGTTCTTGTCTGGACCTGTCGTCAGATGGTCTGGGCGGAGCAGTTTTGGCGGCGACGTGCTAAGCTTCAGTAGTCACTGGCATGCCTTGACGGGCATTTTCCACGGCCTCGGCAGTGACGTGAAAGCGCCGAGTCGCTCTCAAAACACCAAAAAAGCCGGCGAGCGGCCTATTGGTTACCCCCCGAGGGAACGCAGTGAACTGCCGAACGTCGTTCTTGTACTTCTTGAGAGTGTGTCGTATTCATTCTCATCGTTCAATGATGCAAATCTTGGCACGACGCCCTATTTGGTTCGGCTGTCTAAAGAAGGCGCTCACCTTGAACAAACCCGCGTAGTGATGCCTTTTACCACCAAGGCGTTTTGGTCTGTGCTGACCGGAGTTGGCCCTGTTATCAAGCACAACTATGTTGAGGCAGTACCCATTGATGGCATTTATGAGGGACTGCCTTCTATTCTTAGACGCGCCGGATATAGAAGCGCATTTTTTGAGGTATCGAAGGGAACCTTCAATTGCGCAGCAGGTTTCTTTGCTAATTTCGGCTTTGACTGGGCGTGGTTCAGGGAAAATCTCGAGGACCCTTCGGCCCACCTCGGTTATGTCGGCGGGGATGACTTCAGGTTACTTGGACCTGCTTTTGAGTGGGTCAGAGACGGTCCTGAGCCGTTCTTTTTGATGGTAATCACGTCTGTTGCCCATGACCCGTTTCTTGTTCCGGCATGGTTCGAAAAGCCCGAAGAGAGTGTCTTTGGGCGGTATTTGCAGTCAGTAAGATTTACGGATTGTTTTTTACAGCAGTTGTGCCGACAGCTCAAAGATAACGGACTCGAAAACAACACTATACTATGTGTAATAGGCGACCATGGCACAAGTTTTGTAAATCGAACCAGCGAGATTGAGACAAGGTGGGTGGCATCTGAAGAAATTATACGCGTCCCTTGGGTAATCAGATGGCCCGGGCATATTGAGCCGGGCAGCGTAATCAAATGGCCCTGCTCCCAATTGGATGTGGCCCCAACGATTCTCAGCTTGATAGGATTCGATATTTCAAGTGCCGGTTTCGAAGGGCAAAACGCTTTTGGTCCTTCCGACCGGCAAAGGCGGTTGTATTTTTCCTCATTGCCCTTCGACGGTCCACGAGGGTTTGTTGAAGGAAACACCAAGGTTGTGTATTGGCCGCGTGTGGATAAAATACTGCAATATAATATCGTTATAGACCCGGGTGAGCGGAATCCTCAAATTGTAGCAGCCGAAGAGGCCGAACGAACGAAACTCGGAATCATTGAGTGGCAGAGCAAGACGCAGATTGTAATCGACCCAAAGAGGTATACCAAACGTCTGTTCTATTCACATTGGCAGACCTTTAGTGCTGGTGAATCCGCCTGGGCATATTACATACCATAGCACGGATATATTGATGTTTTTAAAATCGCCCTGTATGGATATTGGAGTTTACAGTCGGGACAAAACGGTCGGCCCTGTCACAGCATTTGTGATTCTGCTTATGTTGTGTGCCTGGGGATTTTGGCCTGAAATAAAGATTACTATATCTGGCGCATTGAGGTCAAGTGAAGTTTCGCATGCGATGGCCGTTCCATTAGGTATATTATTACTCATCTTTCTAAGGAGGCAGGAACTAAAATCCAGTCTGACAAACGGCTCGGCCTGGGGCGTCGTAATTCTCGTCGTCGGGATTGCAACCCATGCTCTTGCCATTTGGCCCTTCAACTATGGGTATGCAAGGGATTTGTCAATAATCCTTGTTCTGGCCGGAGTTGTGCTTGTGTCGTGTGGATGGCGGGTGCTCAAGTTGTCTTTTCCGATGCTCTTGCTGGTCGCGCTGGCCGTGCCGATAGGGATGCGTCTATATGCAAACCTTGTCATAAAGCCCGAAACCTATACCATACGTCTCACCGCGGGATTGCTCGATATGCTTCCGGGCTTGAATATTATAGTCAGGGGAACCGATATTATAGTCAGAGGAACCGATACGGCTTTTCAAACCGCACACAATTATGGGGTGGTCGCGCTTGGCGAGTCCAATCGCGGCGCTCAGCTTATGTCCGCTTTTGCCGTCATAGCCGTCTTTGTTCTTTTCTCAAGGCCAAGACGTCTTTGGCAAATCATCGCGGGTTTAATAATTACACCCGTTGTTATGTTGTTCGTCAATTTTATCAGGTTCCTTTCCTGGGCTTTAGTGTCCATTATTTTCGGCTGCGACCCTCTTAGCTCTTTGCCGCGGCTTGCTTCCGCTATAATCTCCCTCGTTATTGCGTATGGCCTTTTTGCTCTTTTATTTGCCATTGATTTATCGTTTTTGATTAAGCCGGCTGAACAGAATTCTCCCGATTCGTGAACGACTTGATAGCTATGAATGAATTAAGTTTAGTTTCTCTTCGTAATTCGTTAGCGTCGGCACGCTTTTTGCTGTCTGCTGTCATTCTTATTGTAGCGGCCGTTGCCTTGCAGCCAGGCACCAAAGCGCTTGCGAAAAAATATGAAAAGAAGCCCATGGCCATCAGAAAACCTCTTAGCGCCTTCGATATATCCCGGCTGCCGTCCTTTCAGACCGGCTGGAAATACAGCTGGGGCAGAGAACAGATTGAAGATATAGGAACCGCCGAATATATGCATATCATCCTGAACAGAAAAGGCTTAATACCTGAGCCAAAGCAAGTCGAGCTTCTTGTCACCTACTATAATAACCCGCGAGACAAGGTTCCTCATACTCCGGATGTTTGCTCTCGACAAGAAGGGGCCATTATCCGGAAGCTCTCAACGCTAATTCTTGACGTGCCGGCGCTGGCTGACAAGCATTCCAAAATCAAATGCCGCCTTGTTATTATGGACTTTGAAACCGTCTCATTTGCGGATATATACCTCTTTTTTGTTGAGGGCAAGTTCCGGCACACCCGCGAACAGGTAAGATGGGACTTAGGCAAACCCGGCAACTCGCGCACATACTTCAGCAAAATTGAGGCCGCAGTCGTTTTCCCAACAGGCGGCGACCCGAGTCACGCTATCCAGGCCTGCAAAACCATGCTTGCCGAAGCCTTGCCCATATTGTTGTCGGAGCACTTTCCGACTGACGAGCAGATTACGGCGCGCTGATATCCTTTGTTAATTTTCTTTTGCTGCGCCTGTTAACAATTACGGTCTGAATCAGCATAATAGCGATTATTGTTCCTGCCACCGCCAAAGGATAACTTTTTGTCTCAGACGCGGGCGACCAGACGCCGGGTATTACTATTATCTGCCCCGATTCTGAACGTAACTCAATATCAGATTTGCCCAGAACGGCCCCCCTGCTCGATACGCGCACGGAGAAATCCTTGGTTTGCCTGAACCCGATTGTTTTATCAGGCCGGTTTGTGTCTGCGCAAAAAAAGTCTTTTTCCGATTGCCTTTCCCAACCGTCAGGCGGAGTAAACGCGTAAGAATGATGCTGTCCGATTTTAAATCTGACTATGGGCGACCCCTGAAGATTCGTTACCTCATAAGTATATATGCTTGATGAGACAGTAACTCGGACAATTGCTTTGTCGGTTTTGAATTCGGCTTTACCCGGCTCTAATTGGCGATATGAGACATCAGCAAGACACAAAATGCTGCTTGAACATATAAGCATAATTGCCCCTAATTGTAATCTGGTTGCCGAAATTTTCATTTTTCTTTATCGCCCCAAAGGCAAATCGACTGCTACATAAGGCCTAACCGTTCGGCCTCGGCGTATAGGCCGTAACGTTTCATTTTCTTAAACAGCGTCGTGCGGTTTATTTGTAACGACTTGGCCGTGGCCTGCCGGTTCCACTGGTGAACTTCAAGCGCCTGGCGGATGACATTCCTCTCCGGCTCGGCAATCGCCTTCTTCAAGCTCACCGGCTTGTATTCCGACCTGCCGGCGGGCTGGTCCTGTTTGACGGAGCCAGGCAAATCATCAGCGGTTATGAAACTGTTTTTACTCAGCAGCACCGCCCGCTCGATTGTATTCTCAAGCTCACGCACGTTGCCCGGCCATAAGCATCTCTCTAAATAACCGAGGGCGTCATCGGTGATTCCAAGTTTCTTCTTGTTGTGCTGGATGCAGTATCGTTTTAAGAAATGATTGGCCAAAAGCGGGATGTCCCCGACCCTTTCGCACAGCCCCGGCAGATTGACGCTCACAACATTTATTCTGTAATACAAATCCTCGCGGAATCTGCCTTGTTTCACCTCCTCGACCAAGTTCCTGTTTGTCGCAACTATAATCCGCGCATCGACGGTGATTGTCTTGTTGCTGCCCACCGGCTCAAACTGCCTGTCCTCGAGCACCCGCAGCAATTTGACCTGCAGGGCGGGCGATGCGTTGCCGACCTCGTCTAAGAAAATAGTCCCGCCGTCGGCGGCGAGAAACTTTCCCTTTTTGTTGACTACCGCGCCGGTAAACGCCCCCTTAACGTGCCCGAACAGCTCGCTTTCCAGCAGCGTCTCCGGCAGAGCACCGCAACTGACCTCCACAAACGCCTTGTTGCGCCTGCCTGAGCGATGATGAATCGCGCGGGCAAGCATCGTCTTGCCCGTCCCCGAAGGTCCCGTCATCAAAATCGTCGCCTTGCTGTCCGCAACCGCCTCAACAAGGTCGAATATCCTTGCCATTTTGTAATCGTGACTTAGTATATTGTCTAAGTTGTATCTTTGCTCGAGCTGAAGGCGCAAACTGACGTTTTCGCTCATTAGCGTCTGCTGCTTAATGGCTCTTTCCACCGCTAATCGCAATTCATCGTCATTAATCGGCTTGGTCAGGTAGTCGTATGCCCCCATTTTTATCGCTCTGACTGCGCCTTCGATGGTGCCGTAGCCGGTTATCACGATGACAACAGTTTGAGGGTAGTTTAGCCGTGTCATCTCCAATATTTGGAAACCGTCTCCATCGGGGAGATTGATTTCGGTAATGACCAGTGCGTAATCGCCGCCCTCCAGCTCAGCCGACGCCTGCTTGACGGTTCCCACCCCCCTGGTTCGGAAGCCCTCTTTAGCCAGAAAATCCGTCAGGCAGTCACGAATTACCTGGTCGTCATCCACGACGAGAATCGCTTTTTCCGCCATTACTTTTCCCTGCTCCTCTGTATGGGCACGGTGGTCTTCTCCGTATTGGCGCCTTAAAATCGGCTTCTATCTGCTATCTATAATACAGTTCGGTGTTGCTTTTGTCAATCACGGATGTTGAAAAAAAACAACATATTGGCGATAGGGGCAGTCCCCCAGCGGCTTTGCCTGCGGCAAAAGGGCGTAAACTCCAGCAAAAAAGTCCGCCGGCTGCCGGCGTCAATGTTTTGGCCCGGGCGGCTCGAATCTGTAGCCGATTTCACGGATGGTGTGAATGAAGACGGGGCGGGAGGGGTCCGGCTCGATTTTGTTCCGCAGGGTGGTGACAAATCGGTCTATGCTGCGTGGCGTGACAATGCAATCGTAACCCCAGACGGCGTTTAGTATCTCATCGCGGGTAAGCGCCCGGCCCGGCTTTTTTACGAAGAATTCCAGCAGATTAAATTCCTTCGGCGATAACTCAATTTCCTTTCCCTTTCGGGTCAGCCGTCTTGCGGGGATATCGAGCCGATAGTCGCCGAACTCGTAAACATCCTGGACTTCTTTTTTTGCGCGTCGCAGGAAGGCGGCGGCGCGGGCGAGAAGCTCTTTTATGCTGAAGGGCTTGGTAACGTAGTCGTCGGCGCCGAGGTTGAGGCCCAGGACGATATCCGATTCCTCCCCTTTTGCGGTAAGCATAATAATCGGCATATCGAGCTTCTGCTCGCGTATCAGCCGGCAGACCTCGTAGCCGTTGATTTTCGGGAGCATAATATCGAGGAGAATCAGGTCGGGTTTGGCGTCCAGCGCGGCGTTAAGGCCTTTCTCGCCGTCCGAGGCGGTTATGACCTTGTAGCCCTTGAACTCGAAGTTGTCCCTCAAGGCCCGCAGCATCGTGGGGTCGTCTTCAACTATTAAGATTGTTTCCATTCTTTACACGGGCTCAAATTTGTATCCAATATCGCCTATGGTATGGATAAACGTGGGTTTGTTCAAGTCAGGCTCTATTTTTTCACGGATGGCCTTTATGAAGCCGTCGATATTTTTGGCGCTGACGAAATACGTAACGCCAAAGGCACTGCTGAGTATCTCATCGCGGGTCAGGACCGAGCCCTGCCTTTTGACAAGCAGATGGAGCACCGCAAATTCCTTCGGGCTTAAGGCCACTTCGGCGTCATTGCGAGTGAGCGTCTGCCTTGCGACGTTGAGGTTGAAGCTGCCGAACTGATACGTGTCCGGTTCCGGCAGGCCTGTTCTCCTGAGGAGCGATTCAGCCCGCGCAAGAAGCTGCTTTATGCTGAAGGGCTTGGTGACGTAGTCGTCGGCGCCGAGATTGAGGCCCATCACAATATCCTGCTCCTGGTCCTTGGCCGTGAGCATAATGACGGGGGTATTGATTTTCTTTTCGCGGATTCGGCTGCAAATCTCGAAGCCGTTGATTTTGGGCAGCATAATGTCGAGGATAATCAGGTTGGCCTCGCCCCGAAGGGCCGCGTTCAATCCTGCCTCGCCGTCGAGGGCGGTTTTCACGTGGAAACCCTTGGCGGTAAAATTATCCTCAAGGGCACGGACCATTGTGGGATTGTCTTCAATTATGAGAACTGTCTTCATATCATAATCCTTTAATCAGTAACCCTGGCGGAAAACGGGATTTTGACGGTGAAGGTGCTTCCTTTGCCCGGCTTGCTTTCGACCGTAACTTTTCCCTTGTGGGCATCGACGATGAATTTTACGATGCTTAAGCCGAGACCGCAACCCTCGGCTTTCCTCGCTAGGGAGTTATCAACCTGATAGAAGCTGTCGAAAATCCTTCGAATGTGCCTGCGGGCGAGACCTATGCCGTTATCCGAAACCGTGAAGCACACACTGTCAATCTCGGCGGAGACCCTCAGCGTGATTTGCTTTTGGTCGCCGGTGTATTTGCAGGCGTTGTCTAAAAGGTTGACAAGGACGGTAACCATTGCGTCATGGTCGGCTGATATTTCCGGCAGATTGTCCGCGATATCAACCGCGAACTGGCAGTTGTGTGCGACAAATTTCGCCTTTACCGCCTCCGCTGCGTCGCGTGCTATGGCGGCAGGATTAGCCGGGGCAATCGTGAAGGCCTTTTTGTTTCGCTCCATCCGCGAGAAGGACAGGAAGTTATCAATCATCCGGCTGAGCCGTTCGTTTTCCTTTGCGGTCATACGCAGGTATTCTTCGGTCTGGGTTTCGTCTTTGACGTTGCCTTCAAGGAGGGTATCGACGAGGACACGCATCGAGGCGAGCGGCGTTTTCAATTCGTGTGAGACGGTTGCGATGAAGTCGTTTTTCATTTTGTTGAGACGGATTTGTCTGCTCACCACCTGGACGGCAAAGCCGCCGGCGACGAGGATGAGGAGTATTACAAGGACGGCCGTCCAGACATAGACTGCGATTTGTTTTTTTGCGGCCTTTTCAAAGATTTCGCCTCCTGCAAAATACAGCTCCACCGACCAGCCCGGCAGGCAGGCCGGCAAGGCCGCGGCGGCAAAGGGCTTGTCCTGCGGCTGTGTGACACCGGCGACACAATCGCCTGAGGCATCAATTATGCGATAAGCTGAATCGGAGCCGGCGAATAAATCTCGATAAGCGGTGAGGGTCGATGCTATACCCGCATCAGAAAGCAAAACCAGCAATGTCGTTGATTGAGTTCTGTGACAAAGGCCGTAGCCCGTGCCAACGCGAAAGAAAGTGTCCGGCGGCCTGGAGACAAGCGTGCGGAGGAGCGGTGAATTCTCCGCGATTGAAACAGAAAGCTCCTCGGCGGCAACGAGCTTTTCAAGCTTGCCTTTTTCAATCGCTGAAGCGCCATCGAGCAAAGAGGCGATTTGGATGGTCTCCATGACTTTTTTTGCAATAAACAGGTTTTGGTTGGCGGGCAAAAGTGCCTGTTCGGCGGATGAATTGTAAAGGTCAGCGACAAGCTCATTGACGGTTCGACGAAAAAGTTCCGGGCGGGTTTGCGGCTGGGGTGATTGGTTGAGCAGGCCGAGAAGCAATAATCGGCTGTTTTCAACGGCGAGTCGCAGGGCGGCGTCGGCATTTTTGGGAAGGGGGAAAAACGCGGCTTTTTGGCAATACTCTATCGCGTCATCGAGCCGGCCGAGCCGGGACAGGCACCGGCTTTTGCCCGTAATCGCCGCGACAGCCACGTGCGGGTCTTTGTCCGTTGTGAATTTGTCGTAAAGCTGCTCCGCTTCGGGATATTGTCGTGTTTTGAACTCAAGCTGCCGGGCGTCCGCCAACGGGTTATCCGGCCTTGCGTCGCCGCTTGTAACATCGACCGATGCCGGGTACACAACGGCCCCTGACGCATCCAGCACGACCACACCCTGGAAATCATTTTCCAGCACAACCTGCGTGAAAATCGAGTATGGATTCGCGGCGGGTTTTATTTTGTCGAGGGTGTTTATTTTGGCGGCGCAGAGGGATTTGGTTTTGGCGGCGGCATCGACGAGTTTGTCCTGATACAGCGCGGAAAGCTTTTCTCTTGCGACTAATCGTTCGTTGGCGACCACCCTGCTCATAAACCAAAGCAAGCTCACAGTGGGCAGCGTTACCGCCGCTGCCAGCAGCAGCACCACCCACTGTAACTGGTTACGCCCGGTGATAAAGCCGTTACCAAACTTCAAGTTCTGTTCCTCTATTGACCGGCGGCTAAAGCTGAGATTTCATTCGGCGACAGAGCGTAATTATAAACGCGGACGTCGTCAATAAGGCCGTGCCAGCAGTGTCCCATCAGTTCGAGGTTTTCACCGATAGCGACGGGGCAGTCATTTGTCGCAATGGGGCCTGTCCGCGGTTTTGAGACGTCCAGTTTGCCATCAACATAAATGCTCATCTTTTGGCCGTCATATACGCATAGGACGTTATGCCACTGGCCTGAACCGACACTGGCCTTTCCATTAAGATAGTCCTGGGCAGCGACGCCGAAGTGAAATACGTTGTTGGCAAAATCGGTGGACAATCGCCAGGCCGTGTCGCCTTTGGTGACAATGCCGGTCCATTCCTGCGGGACAGAAGTTATATTGACCCAGGCAGAAATTGTTATCTGGCCCGTGATGTCGAAAGCGGACTCGTTGTCGATTTTGACGTAGTCGCCCTTGCTGTTGAGTTCGATTGCGCCGCCAAGTTTTCCGCCTTGTGGCCGCCAGACGGGATTACCCACGAGAGCGCCGTTATTCCCGTTTCCTGAGCTGTCGGCGGCAACATTGCCATCGGTTTCATCAAACTTCCACCAGCCGAGCATACCAGCCAGCTCGGCGTTTCCGAAGGCCTGCGGATTTTGCCAGGCATTATCCTGTGTATCGTGCCACATAATCTTTGTTTTGCGTTTTCCACCGGTGTCGTTATCGTTGACGTGGACATCCAGACCAATCTTTGCCCCAGGGAGGGGCTTTGTGCCGAGCGTTGACCAGGGAAACTTGATTTCCATCCGGTAACCAGCGGCAGTCGGTGCAATCGCAACCTGAACGCCCTCGGTGCGATTTTGTTTGGTTTCCTGTATTCTCGGCGATGTCTTATCCCAAATGAAGATGTATTGATAATCGGTCGGGCTGTATGAGGCGGCTTTATTGTTAGTGGCGTCGATGAAAACCTCAACGCCGTCATTCTGCCAGGCATCCGCGGAATCATTCTTGAGCACATCGTCGGTAACATCAACAAGCAGATAAAGATTGTTCTGGTCCCACATCGCTTTATAGTTTGCCGAGAGGTCGTTCGGCGACGATGGCGGCGTATAAAACACGTTGGCAATTTTATACTGGCGTGCAGCAGACCAGACATTATCCTCATTGCCGTCAATAGCCGGGGTTGTGCTCGCCGGGATAATGGTGGCGGGAACCGCCCGTCGCAATTGTTCGGTTTTGGCCTCGGCTTTGGTCTTTTCGACGGTCTTGACGATTTGAGTAATCGGGCCAACGAGCTGATTCAGCGGAGGCAGGCCAGTCAGTTTCCTGCTGAGCATGAAGCTGTTGAGCTGCTCGTCGGTGCGAAGCTCGATGGTTGTCTTGTCGCAGGCCAGCGCAAGCTGATTAAAATTATCCTGAACAACATCACGGCTTTCTCCTCCGAGCGATTCGGCTATCGCCGGGCCTGCGAGGCGAATGGCGCCTCCGGCATTAACCACGACCAGCTTGCTTGCGCCCGCGGGCATTTTAGCTATGGCGTTACTGAGAAGCCCCGCGGTGCAGACGCTGTTGTGGTCTTTAATCGCAGCAACAGAGGCCTGTGCGATATCAGGATTCAGGGAAAGAACGGTAACTTTGCCCGCCTGTTCGACGTAACAGAACATCGGATTATTTTTGACCATACCAATCTGGTATCGTCCGGCGAATGAGTTGCCGTCAGGCGCGGGCCGGTCGCTGAACATTGTATCGGCGGTTCCGAGGGTTTTTGCGAGAATCTGGCGCGTCTGCTGAGGATTGTGACTTGTAATCGCCAGCCCGATATACCCCGGGAAGAACGGGGTCGGGCTTTTGGGCGGCATAGCGAAGATAGTAACCTGCTCAATGTTGGCGAAAATTTCCCGGCCGATGTCAAGACCGGTTACGTTCTTAATCTGGGCGCGTACGGCGCCGGCCTGCTGCTCTTCGGCGGAGAAAGCAAAGCTTGCAATCGCAATGGCGTCGGGAGGCACGGCCTCAAGAGCGGCTTTGCTTATATTCGGAGTCCGAATCAAATCATACGCCAGGCAGTGATGACCGTCTTTGAATACGATTTCGGTCGTGTCGGTATGGCCATCCTGCTCAATCGAATTGGAGAAAGTCATATAATCGATGTGATTAAAATCGAGGAAGGCGTCGGCCATCAGGACCCCTTTGGGGACCTGGCCCTGGGGGGACAGCTCCAGCACCCGCGCATAGGTTTCGTCGACATTAACCCAGCCGGTCAGGACATTGTCATATCGTGCCTTTTTGCTGACCTTTGCGAAGGATTTGTTGCTCGAAGCGAGCGTCGGTTCGGAGATAAGCCCCTTGTATTGCCTGACGCACCACTTGAGCTGCTCGGCCGGCTGTGCCACGAGAATCACCTTGTCATCGTATGCTACTGCACCGATATTTTGAATATTAAGGGTCTGCATACCTTCAAGCGGCTCACCCGGAGTTCCCGCCATACTTAATCCCGCCAGAATCAGGCCTCGCAGGGCGTCGCTTTTGCCGGGATACAGGACGACAATCATAGGAGGATTGTTCTGGGCGATGCCGGTAATACCTATGGCCATACCGCGAATTTTTTTGAATTCGGCCACCATACTCGGATTTAACAGGGCAGCCATTATGTCCGCGGGTGACTTTTGACCGGCGCCGGCCTGCGGCGCATTGGCCCCGGCTATAGCGGCAAGCGGATTCTCGTAAGGTGTGCCTTTCAGCTTATTGAGTATGGTCTCAACCTGTTTGCCGGGGCTGCCAAGCTCCACGTAAACAAGCGTCCCTGGCGGCATCAAAGCGGCCGGGTCGAAATACATTAAATCATCCAGCATGGGTCTGGCCTTGTCGGTAATTTCGGTCTGGTCGGCATATTCGGTTACGAGTTTTTCCAGAACCACTCTCGCCGCCTGCTCGTTTCCGGTTTTCATATAGCACATACCCTCCCTGAAAAGGGCCTGGGCCACGTGGTTTCGCGGGGCGTCGGCTTTCTGGATTACCTGTCCGTAGGTTTTTATAGCCGCATTGACGTCGCCATCAACCTCTTCGGCGTAAAGTCCCTGCTGAAGCAATTCGCTGGTTGAAGCGGCTGCTGCGATGCCGCAGACAAGCAGCACCATTGCCAGCACAAAGCCGGCGGTGATGTTTTTAAGCGTTCCCATAAACAACTCCTTTCAAGAATAAGGTATCAAAAAATCTCTTCTTCGACACTTATAATTTACGGAGTGATTGTTACCGTTTTGCTACGGTTTGGTCTTTTTTAAGATACTTTTTACCGCCGTACTCCTTGACGAAAACCGAAAAACAGAATGCAGAAAATGGGAAAGAAGGGTTCGGCGGTAAATCAAGAATCGACTATCGTTCTTCTGACTTGACAAATTCCTCCGCAATCGCCTATAAACCACATCAGAATAAAATGCAATCCGGCGGCCGAATAGATGCTGGTTACGATGCCTGTAATCCGCGAATTACGCCGCGGAGATAGCCGACGGTTTCAGCCATGCCGGGCAGTGGATTTTCCGGGTCTTTTTCAAATTCAAACGCGGCATTTTTATTATAG
>Ga0315284_10006235_pt1 | contig 16986 bp, 13 predicted proteins | sample YL17G09_16_MG_FD_203696 | JGI IMG/M metagenome (GOLD analysis project Ga0315284, IMG submission 203696) | Sediment microbial communities from Yellowstone Lake, YNP, Wyoming, USA - YL17G09_16 | ecosystem: Environmental > Aquatic > Freshwater > Lake > Sediment | place: USA: Wyoming | collected...
GGGACTACCCGGGTATCTAATCCGGTTCGCTCCCCCAGCTTTCATCCCTCACCGTCGGGCGCGTTCTAGCAGACAGCCTTCGCCACTGGTGGTCTTCTCGGGATTATAGGATTTCACCCCTACCCCGGGAATACCGTCTGCCTCTCTCGTCCCCTAGCCGAGCAGTATCCCCCGCAGACCAACGATTAAATCGGTGGGTTTAACAGGGGACTTGTCCAGCCAGCTACGGATGCTTTAGGCCCAATAAACGTCCACACCACTCGGAGAGCTGGTATTACCGCGGCGGCTGACACCAGACTTGCCCTCTCCTTATTCCCCCAGCTTTCTAGACTGGGTAAAAGCCAACCTCAGCGGTCGGCACTCGGGATGACCCTGTCACACTTTCGTGTATTGCAAAGTTTTCGCGACTGCTGCGCCCCGTAGGACCTGGGCCCTTGTCTCAGTGCCCATCTCCGGGCTCCCGCTCTCACGGCCCGCACCGGTTATAGGCTTGGTGGGCCATTACCTCACCAACAACCTGATCGGTCGCGGCCCCATCCTTGGGCGACGCCTAGAAGCATGATCTAAGCGCCCTTTCGGGTGAAGGTCCATTCCAGGATCCTTCGCCTATTGGGGATTAGCCCCAGTTTCCCGGGGTTGTCCCTATCCCAAGGGCAGGTTAGCCACGTGTTACTGAGCTGTGCGCCGTGCTCTCATCATGGCTAGAGAGCACTCGACTAGCATGTCTTAGTCCCATCCCGATAGCAGTGGGGTCCGGCAGGATCAACCGGAGTTTTGACACTCCGATGTTCTGTCGGTTACTACTATGTTTATTTATGGTACGTTTTCGCTTTTTTGCCTCTTACTGGATTTGGAGGGAGAACATTTCCACATTAACGTCAAAGCCCATTTCAGACCTAACTGAGCAATTAGTCAGGTCCACATGTGTGTCCCCGCAACTGGAGGCCAACACCCTCATCCCTGTAAGGCAGACGCCGTTATGGTTGGGGTTGAGCCGCCGCCAAGTTGTTAATTGCGGGGTAGCTGAATGTAGCTAAGTTATTTCAGATGTACGTTCAGCTCATATAAACATTGCGTCTGGGCTTTAGATAAATGTTGCTTTTTTTGTTTGGGTGGTGTTGGTGTGTTTTTGATGTTGTTTGGTTGTGTTTGTTTTGCAGATGGGTTGTTTTTTGTGGTTTTTTTTGTTCTGTTTGTAGTTGTGAGTAGTTTGCTTAGCACAACTTCTTTTTAGGGAATGTTCTACTTGTTGTTTTTTGTTTTTTGGTTGGTTTGCTTGGTCTGTGTTGGTTGTGCAAGTTGTCACAAGCTGATGCGTGGAGCCAGTTGGGTGTTTACGGTTTTTGATTGGCTATTTGGTGTGGTTCTGGACTAACGCAGTAACAGGCGAAACCCATTCCCACACATGTAAAAGAGGCTCTGAGCAGTGGGAATTTGTTTGCAGAAACAAATTGAAAACTTTTAGTTATCTTTTGTTACTTTTCTGGTCGGCTCTTATTTTAGAAATATCCTGTTTTCGTCAATTACGATTTAGGAAAACCTAGAAGTGATTACCGTATTATGGAATTAGTCCGAGTAGAATATTTATGACTGAAAGCACCAAAGAAATCAAAAAAGCATTTAGCTTATTGAGTTTCCTTCGCTCGTACAAGTAGATGAACGTTGAGATTATAAACACCAAAGACATCCCGATTGCAGAAGGGTACCATATGAATCGTCCATAAGCGGGACTTGTTACAAAACGCAAAAGAGCAACGCTGACGGAGGCAAGAATTACTGAGAAAACAGCAAAAACCTGCATTATTTTCTTTTCCGGATTGACTGCTTTTTCGTAATTTTCGATTCTCTTTGCAAATATGAGTGAGTTCTTAAGAGATTTATCGATGTAAAGTTTAACATTGCCTTTGAGTTCCTTAGCAAGAGATTGCGCCATAATTATAGACCAAGCTGTATGCCAAACTACTGGAACCGTTTTTCCTATATCACTCACGAATCCGCCACTATTTATTTCGAAATTCTTGTGTTTTTTAAGAGCGTCACGAATAGTTTCAGAATCAAGGTTTTCGCCTGATCGAACCAAAGCTTTGACAATCCAAGGGATGCTCCGGAAGTTGTAAACCCGTCTTTCTCCGTAGACCATCGAAACATCAGAAATCTCTTCCCAATCTCCGTTCTTTTTAGTCGTTCTTAGATAGGTTCTCCACTGGGGTCTTATTAGATTTGTTTTCCCAAGATCAACGAGAGATAAAATCGCTAACGCCGTGGCAGTTGGGCTCGGTCCTTCATCCAATGATAAGCTCACACCTTTGTCCCCGTTTTCCTTACTGTTTTGAAGTATCCACTGAATTCCTTTGTTTGAAGCCTCTTTCATATGCTCTTTGCCAAGAGAAAGTGTAACAAATGATGCTAGACTCCAAAGTGCAAAGTAAGTGTAATGTATTTTGCTTTTTTCCCCCTTTACAGTGCCCCACCCGCCATCTTGATTTTGCTGCCCAATAATGAAGTCTATTGCTTTTTCCAGTATTTTTTGTGGTATCTTCATAATATTTTTTTGCTCAACCTTGCAAAGTGCAACAATAGCACAGCCTGTGGCGTCATTTACTGAATGTGCTGACATGTCTTTCCAGCCGCCATCATCGTTTTGGGACTGAATCAAGTAGTTACACGCTCTTTTTATCGCATTACTCGCATCAGTTCGATGTGATGATTCTAGAAGGGCAAGAATTGCTTCGGACGTTGCGAGTGGGGCTTCGTCCCCTCTACTGAACTTATATGATTCGCTCCATGCTCCCATTTCACCATTGAGTTGCTCTTGATGATGGATCAAGCTTGTCACATGTTTATCGCAATCAATTAAACCAAAGACTTCACTAAGTATTTTGAATATATAGTCACTGCAGTCAATTGATTCTTTCTTGAAAAGTGAAAGTTTTCCTAATCCTTTCATCTAAAGCATTCCCAATCGAGTTTTTTTGATTTTTGCTATCATCATAGGAATTGCGTCACTCTGGCTTCTTTAGCACAATAATTCGTTCGGTCATTACACCTGGAAATCGGATTCTCCGACTGCTTATCTTTCGGCTATTCTCGTATGTAATTGAGAAACGGTCATTTGATGTGAGAAAATCTAAGAGTTGCATCAAAATATCAAACTTTATGACTTTGCCTTTTCCGCGTCCCATTACTAAACCCATAAAACCGCCCGGCTTAAGAACCCTGTGACATTCTTCAAAAGCCGTTTTCAAGTCGTCAAAGTATTTATCATACGCGCTTTTTTGATGCCTTTTGCACCGAGCCCCGATTTCATTCGCTAGATATTCCTTAAGATTTTTCTCTGGAAAGAAAAGATTCGTGAGCCTCATTGCTTTTACGTAGTCATGACTTCCCAGATACGGAGGAGAAGTAACCACTAAATCCACGGTACCATCTTTAATCCAATCAAGTCGTCTGCAATCTTCAACCTCTATCTTTCCATCAAAAACGTACTGTTTTGAATGCCTTCGCTTGTACTGCTCCTTAAAAATCTGCGCAGCTCTCTCAGTCAGTGTAACTTTTTCAATGAAGAAATCCTTCGCAGGTTTGTACATGAACTTTTCAGGGAAGCACCCATCTGTGATATAAGTATAATGCCGACGTTGCGAAGAGCATCTACAGAGAATTGACGAGAAAAGAACCTTTTCAAGCAGAGAGGTCTTTCTCTTCTCGTCTGCGATGTTTGAATAAATTAGCAGGAGTTCATTCAAGGTGTTCTCTTCAAACCACTTAAATACTTCAGGGGAAATTCCATGCAGGTTGACATACTTTTCAGGAGATTCGCCAATATTTTTGTCAGATAATCTCTTGCAAATTTCGTTTTTCCAGCTCTGATCCGCAAATTCAATCGCCAAAAACTTCGCTTTCGTTATCTCAACTGCAAATGGGCTAATATCAATTCCTATGAATTTACGCCCCAGTTTTGCAGCCTCAACCAAGGTGACTCCTGAGCCAACAAAAGGGTCAACCACGCATTCCCCTTCACTACTTAAAGTCTGTATTAATGCATCGGGTATTTGTGGCACAAATGAACCAGGATACCAATGTAAACTGTTAATGTCCGATTTGAAGTTCCGACTGGAGAAGTCTGCAAAATCCCAATCTATACGTTTGAAAATACTGAGATGATCTATTGATGGAACAGTAATTTACACCAGCCTCTCTTCAACTATTCTTGAATACGTGTCTTCTATTCTTTTAGTTGTGATTAAATTAATATCGCTAGGAATAACTTCTCGTAATTGTTTCGCTAGTTCATAATAAAGCGCCTTTTGATGTGCAATCTTGTGGGGAGCGAAAAAATAGAAAAACACATTTTCTGTTGCTCTAACTTCTGCCTGTGATTCTTTTAGACCCGAGAATGTAACAAGAGGATAAGTAACGAGTCTTTGTCTCTTATCCAAGGTGAAATTAGCTATACAATTTGATTTGAAAACCTCTTGTCCGATTTTCTCCATTTTACAAAAATCATTATGCACGTACGAGTGGGCCCCTTTTCCACTTAAGCTAAATATTCCTACGCAGGGAAATGGTTTGAAGAGACAAATCCTTTCCCAAATCTTTTTTGCGCCTTCGTAATGTAATATTCTGTTGAAAATTAGCTCTTCATCTGTAATGTTCCAATCCAAATATAGAATTTTTCTCTCGCTATCGGTCTCCAAAAGCATCCTTATTGCTAGCTTAAGCATCGTCTGAAGGGAGAAATCCTCAACAGCGCCATAAATCATATCATACAAAATGTAACGTGTTTGTTGCCATTTATGCAACTTAACTAAGCTCTCTTTGTGTATTGCTATTGGGCTGCTACCGTCTGGCAGAACAAAGCTTTTAGACAACACTTCTGCGTCTTTTCCATTGGAAATGTCAATTCCCATCGCAGTTGCTGCTCGTATAACGTTGTCGATGTTGTCTAGATCCACTTGTCCTTTTACCAAAGGACCCAGTTTACCTTTGCCAGTTGCCATATCAGCAATTCTGAAAACATCTAGATTAAATTCTCGACCTTCTTTTCCACCGATTACTTTGTGCAGTTTCAATCCTTTTCCGAGGTAAACCTGGGACTTCTCCATACCTATATCTTCCGTCTTTCCGACGAGAAGATTTCTAAGATGCTCTTCATGATCAAAGCCAAAATATTCCTCCAAAAGTTCTTCCGTTACATGAGCAAATGGAGGGGTTGCCAAGTCATGATAAAGCGAGGCACACATTAGCTCGAGCCTTTCAGTATTCGATAGTTCAAGTGTTTCCGAAGCCAAGCCAGCTAAATGGCATACTCCCAAAGAATGCTCATACCTATTGACTGAGGAAAATGATGGAAAACTCATAAACGGAACGCTACTCATGTGCACTTGTCGAAGGCGAAGTAATCCGGGGCAATCGAGCAATTTCTTGATTATTGGAGGAAATCTGAGGTTACCGTAAAGCCTGTCAAACAATATTTTGTTTCACCACCTAGGGGCTTCAGCCCAAGAGCGCACTAATTGACTAACATACGTAAACTTGTCACCAAGATGCTTTTTTCCTATATCGACCCACTCTTTTCGTTGATAGAATTCACTATAGGCACAACAGACTAGTTTTGAAGTGTCTTTTTTCTTTAGAATATCTTCATAAACTAGACTTCCACCAAATTCTGAATCCTCATTAATCAGATTCAACCAACTTCGCATATCGGATCCAAACAATTTACCATAAAGGGCAGTACCGGGGTAAACTTCAAGTGGATAAAAGTGAGCAAAAAGCAGTCCCAGCTTCTTTGAGTAGTCGATAGTTTGCATTGCTTCATCATACGTTTCATCAGGTCCGCCGAGGACAAATGTTCCTGTCAACCTAAGTTTGGGAGAAGCGAGCCTAATGTTTTTACATGCTTGAACAGCCTGTTCTACCGTTATGCCTTTTCCTAAAGATCGCAGTCCTTTTGAAGTACCCTTTTCTATGCCCATGTTTAACTGCCTACATCCACAAGAATACATATTTATTAAAGATTTTTCATTTAATAATGCTGCAATATTTGTCCTCATTTCAATTTGCCACACAACACCTTTGCCACTTTCCTTCATCATTTGCGAAAACTCGGATATTTCCTCATTGACTGTTGATTCATTTGAAAACAAGCAATCATCATAGAAAATTATGGATTTTACTCGCATATCTGTTACGAGCATTTGAACTTCCTTAGAAATGTTCTGTAATGATCGCTTTGATTTAATTCCATTGTGAATGGATGAAGACGAACAGAAATTGCACCTGTGAATGCACCCGCGTGTGCAAATAACGCCGGCAAAAGGATATACAAACAGATCCCGTCTAAGCGACGGATAATACAGTGACAAGTCAAAAAGGTCTCGAGCCGGGAATGGGAGTTCATCCAAATTTCCGGCGCTATTTGGTGAAAATGTCATGGAAGACCCATAAGAAACCCCTTTGACCTGCCCCTTATTGCCTGATTTTAGTTGTCGGAGGAACTCTAGTAGAACGATTTCAGCATCACCCGATATCACAGCGTAAGCTTTTAGATGCTCAAAGAAAAACCATTCAAGCCCGGGAATAGATGCCAATGGACCACCATAGATTACCGGGGTATTTGGGAAGACTTTCTTACAAGCTTGTTGTATCCCAACGAGAGAGCGCACAGAAGCAAGAGTACATGGACCGATTCCAATGGCTAACGTGGGTCTAAACGTGACCAATTGCTCTTTTAGCAACTTCGCAATTTTTTCCATCGAATCTTTTTCAACGTTGGGGAACAAGGATGCGCAGTCTATGACTGCTGGTCTGAAACCTTTGGATCTAATAAACGCTGATAGATAGCCAAGTCCAAGAGGGATGTTTACTCCACTATCTCGCCTTCTCTGATAAGGTGGATTTATAAAAAGAATATCGCAATTTCTTATCCCAAACATCCCCCTGTAAACAGATAATACTCGGTGTTGGGTAATAAAGATTGAGAAACATACTGAACCGATTGAATTTCACTTATTATTACCTGAATCCGTGGCATTTTCAAATGCCTTTCTTAGTTTTCCCGTGTTTATGTGTTGTTTTGTTCGTTGTAGGCTTGTTGGGTCCACATCATTCTGATGCCCGTGAATCCGTTTAGGTAGAGGTTTTTCTTTAGGAGGACGGTTTGGAATCTTTCTGGGAACTCTAAGAATTTTCCAGCCTCAAAAAACCATTCTAAAAACGCCTAACAAATTGAACCGAACAAATTAAGCCAAATAAAGCCCATGTTTTTGTTACAAGACGCTTTTAGCCTACCCCCTATAGGTTTCTGCATACTATTTCTAATAGGCGCCAAATATGCTGGCGTGGGTCAACCACGTTAATTCCTGACAAAGAAAACTACTTGAAAAAACAACTCCCTTGAAAAAAGGACTAAAACATAGCCGGTACTTCAGGTTATGGTGCGTTTTCAACATCGTTTGGATAATTAAGCCGCCAATAGCGATAGACTCCCTATAGTTTTCAGGTAGCCCTACCCCTGTAAGCTTCTGCAGAACCCTCTGGCCGGGACCTAGCTGCTCAGAGGCACCTACCCCCTCCCCCATAAATAGAGGGGCATAGACAAAAAAATCGCAGCTATTCTACCATTCGCAAAGCGCAAAAGCAGTAGGCAACAGTATAAGCTAGAATCAGCCTAATAGGTTAAGGTAACGTTTGGTGATTGTTTGTGATTGTTAAGTGTTTAGACTGTGGGAACACGTTCAAGATTGACTCCACTAAAGACGGCGACTTGGTTTCTTGCCCCGTCTGCGAAGCTGACTATATTGTAGTTGTTAAAGACGGAAAAGTCGAGATAAAAGAGTCCGTTTATGAGGGCGAAGACCTCGGCGAACTCTAAACACACGTAAACCCGTGTACCATTAAGCCTTTATACAAGTTTTAGGGAAATCCACAGGAACACAGGTGCAACCCGTTTGAGCCTCGCAGTTGACGTAAAAGAACTCGCCAAAAAATTCGGCAACATCCAAGCATTAAACAACGTCACATTCAACATTAAACAAGGCGAAGTTTACGGGTTAATCGGACCCAACGGAGCAGGAAAAACCACCACCCTGCGTATAATCAGCACACTAATTCTACCCACATCAGGCTCCGCCACCATCTTCGGCATAGACGTCGTCAAACAACCCGACGAAGTCCGCAAAATACTCAGCTACCTCCCCGAAGAAGCAGGAGTATACCGCAACCTCAGCGGCATGGAATACCTCCAATTCATGGCAAAATTCAGCCAAGTCGACACGCGCGAAGCCATAAAAGAAGCAGTGGAAATCAGCGGCTTAGGCGAACGCCTCAGAGACAAAGCGAAAACCTACAGCAAAGGCATGAAACGACGCCTCCTCCTCGCACGAGCACTAATGACCAAGCCGAAACTGGCAATACTGGACGAGCCCACAAGCGGCTTAGACGTCCTCCACGCATACCACATCCGCAAAATAATCAAAAACTACGTCAAACAAAACGGCGTCACCGTCCTCCTCAGCAGCCACAACATGTTAGAGGTAGAATTCCTCTGCGACCGCGTCGCCCTCGTGAACAAGGGCAAAATAGTCGTCGAAGGCAAACCAGCCGAACTCAAAACCCAATACGGCAGCCAGAACCTAGAAGAAGTTTTCGCAAAGGTGGTAGGCATTGCTTAAAGGCTTCAGAACAATCCTCATAAAAGAACTCAAAGAACTCATCCGCGACCCCAAAATCATCATTGGCATGATAGTCCTCCCACTCATCATGTTCCCCGTCCTCGGCTTAGTTTTCGGTTACGCCCAACAAACAGCCGTAGAACAAGCCCAAAAATCCCAACTTCTCGTGGTAAACAACGACGGGGGAAACTGGAGCCAATCCTTCATAGGCTACCTGAACATGACCTCCCTGAACGTAACCGTACTATACAACAACACACCACAACAAGTCGTAGACCAAAACTTACTCACCCACTACAACGTAACCTCATTCATCGAAATCCCGCCAGGCTTCAGCACAAACATGACCATCCACGTAAACACTGACCCAAACGTAACCGCCACCATAAACTCCTACGGCATCTACCAAGGCGGCAGCATCTTCTCAGGCATAACCTCCACAGTCGCAAACATCCTCGTAGACAGCTTCAACCGCTTCTTAGCCCCCAACTCCGTTAAAGCTACGCCCTCCACCATCATCAAAGGCCAAATAGAAACAGGCATCGACCCAACGGCACTCTCTTCGCTGATGCTATCTCAAACCATCGCGCTACCAATCACCATAATGATCCTCCTCACCTACGCCATGCAAATAGCCGCCACAAGCGTAGCCATGGAAAAAGAAGAAAAAACACTTGAAACACTCCTAACCATGCCAGTGGACCGATTCGCCATACTCATGGGCAAACTCAGCAGCACCATAATCGTCGCAGGCGTCGCAGCCGTAGCCATCATGGTAGGCTACAACTACATGCTCGGCAGCATCACCATGGGCATCCAAACAGGCGCATCCATAGATCTCGTCAAACTCGGACTAGTACCATCACCCCTCGGCTACACACTTCTAGGCGTATCCCTATTCGTGACGTTACTGTCCGCACTCGCCTTAGCGGTGATTATGTCCGCGTTCAGCGAAGACGTACGCGGCGCCCAAGCACTCGTTGGCTACATGTACCCATTAATATTCATCCCCGCCTTCGCCCTCCTATACATCGACTTCAACACGTTACCCTTAGCGCTGCAAGCAGTATTCTACGCCATCCCCTACAGCCACCCAATAATAGCATCCAAAGCCGTCGTCCTCGGAGACTACACCACAGTCGTGTTCGGCATCATCTACGTCACAGCCTTCACCCTCGTCATCATGTACATCGCCTCAAGACTATTCGCCACAGAAAAAATCCTAACAGCAAAGCTAAGATTCAAGCAGAAAAGAAAAACAGCAGCAGAACCATCCGAGTAACAGACTTTCACCACTCAACAAAAAACTCTTTTTTTAACTTTGCAACCAATCAGCTAAAAGATAGAAGGCTACCCAAGATTCCTCTTTTTGAAAAAGCCGACCAGCACAATCAAAACTGAAGCACTGAAGAGCACCAAGTAAAACAGGTGCGGCGGTATCAACAAAACAGGAACATAAAGCGGGTAACTTACAACGCTAGGCAGCAAAACGGAAAAGATTGGAATTATCAGGACTATGTTTGTTTTCTTGTTTCGGAAGAACTGGTAGATGTCTCTTGTCTTGAACATGATTACAGTTGCATTTAAGAACAGTGCCAGTTCAAGAGCGACATTTATCGGGTTTTCAATGTTAATGTAGTATGAGCCCAAATCATGCAGACCAAACTCCGCCCTTGTTAAGGGCCAGAACAGCATGACCTGCCCACCTACGAAGAAATCACCAATCAAGGAGTGCGAAAACAGGGCGATGAAGTAGGGTACTGCTTTTTTGCGGTAAACGACGAAGAAGGGGATGAAAACCAGTACTGCGGTTATTATTGAGTGGGTTGGGCCTCTGTGCATTTGGGGTATGAGGAGAATGTCAATGTCGGGAATTATTGAAAGCACAAGAAGGAGGGGTATGTTAAGGTTCACTTTCAGAAGTTTCGCGGATGGCTTGCCTAGCAGGTACGCGAGCGCCATGTGACCGACAGCGAACGAAGTGTTGTGCCTCCTTGAAAAGATAACATTTGACTTGCGTGGATTCTATTAAGTTTATAGGTGTCAGGGATGTGTCACATTTTGCACTGCCGGCGGTTGGATGCAGCTTAAGGTGCCGGTGTGTTGTGGTTTTGCCAGTGGATGCTGAGTTGACTTATTGTTTGCGCCGCTGTGCAACGCATCCTCTGAAACGGGTATTGCTGTGATTAGTTGAACAAATGATTTGGTTTTTGTGACTATTTTTGACGCGGGCTTGTAATAGTGATTGCAACAGTCGGATTAGTAGTTCGAGTAGTGAATAAGGTTTATTAATAATCAATATTCAAGATATTGTGTAGTGGGGATTAACACAATGGCGCTACAGAAGATAGGCACAGCGGCAATAATAGTGATTGCAACAGTCGGATTAGTACTGACAGTAGCAGCGGCAGGAGTACTCACCTCATCACAAACGGTACGCACTGCGGGAACGCTATCATCCGTGCAGACAAGCGTAAACGTAGGCGTCTACGCCAACAGCTCATGCACACAAAACGCTTCATTCATAGATTGGGGAACCCTAAAACCAGGAGATACAACGACTCAAACAGTCTGGGTTAAAAACGCAGGCACTGCAAACACGACATTAAGCATGGCAACAAACAACTGGTTACCTACAAACGCTAGCCAATGGATAAGCTTAACTTGGAATCAAGAAGGCACGGTGCTAGCGCCAAATCAAGTGGTCCAGGCAACGTTGACATTAACCGTCTCGCCGTCGATAAGCAGCAGCATAACCTCATTCAGCTTCGACATACAGATAACGGGCACAGGGTAATTATAACCCAAAAATCCTTTTTTATTGTAATCACTTTCTGGGCACTGCAACGAAATCTATGAAGATGAATATTTGGAAAGTAGCTACTTTGCTTTTGCCTCAGTTTGCTTTTTGCGCATCTGCAATGGTTTTTCAATAAACTTCAAAGGTATCTCCAAAAGCTTTGAAACAATTCCTAAACCCGACAACATTGCCCTGAAATTGCTAACGTCTGCTTGGTTGATAGCCCCGATAAGCGGAGCTGTAGTCAAGTATAGCACTAGAAAAACTATGACCCCTGAGACAAGTCTAATCCAGTCCGCCGCATTCAAGACACTAAGTAACAAGAAAGTTGCAGCCGAAGCCAAGGATGAAGCAGCAAGAATTTTGGCTGAAATCCGAAAGTCAGCTTTGACTTTGTAGTTTTTCCAGATCCAGTATAAGCCCCAAATCATACTTGGCACTCCAGAGGCAACGACGCCTATTATGCCGCCTACAACCCCGAAAGGTGGAACCAAAACAAAGGCAAGCGGCAAACCAATTATCAGGGTCAGCAAGCCCTGCTTCATGAGCAGTTTAGTCTCACCTATACCCGTCAGGAAAGTCCCCATGCTGATGTTGCCAATCACTGTGAACAAGTTGGCTACGACTGCAAGAGTCAGGAAAAACGGCGCAAAAGCGTATTTTGGGTCGCCAGTCGGGGTGTAGCCAAAAAGCGTGTTAACTATGGGATTTGACAGAACCATCATAGCCATCGTTGCAGGCACAACAAGCACAGCAGTGTATTTTACTGAAGATGCAAAAACAGTTTTGAGCAAGTCAGATTCTTCTTTTGCATTGAGTTTCGCGAAAGCAGGAAACAGTACCGTGCTGATTGGAACAGTAAAGAATGTTAGAAGAACCGAGAAGTTTACTGCTGCCAGATAATCCCCATACATTGCATTGCCCGCGTAGATGACCATCAAGAAATTGAATAGCAAAGGCAAAAACCCCATCACGATATTGGATACTGCGAGAGGCACGCCGTATTTCAGCATCGGGTTTAGAGTTTTCAAAATCTCGCTACGACCCACTTTAAGTTTACGCAACGGTCTAAACAAAACTAAATAGACTACTGCAATACCGATGAATCCGCCTGCAACGATGGCAGCTACCGCACCGATAATGGCTCCAAGAACACCATACCCAAAGAGAACAAGAAGCGGACCAACAGCAGTCTTAACGATAGCTTGGCAAATTGAGGTAAAACTGTTGAGCTTCATCTTTTCGAATCCTATAAAGATGGAACTGGCTGCCGCGAGAATAGCTCCCGCGAATATTGAGAGCGACATTATCGAAATGAATGTTGAAGCTTCAGGTGCTTGAAGAACAGCCGCAAGAAAACCGGCCAATACAAAACATAGCAGAGACAATGCGGCTCCACTGGGAATCTCAAAAACTACGCCAGAAACGATTACGTCGTGAATTTCTGCGTCTCTTTTGGCAGCCCTTAGACTGGCGATCTGCTTGGTCATTGCGCTGTTTACGCCCCAATCCCTGAAAAAATTAATAATGGATGAAGGAATCATCGCTGCCCCATACAAGCCATAATCTGCAGATGACGGCATAATACGCGTCAGAATGATTGTTCCGACAGCCATTATCACCGTAGAAGCTACTACACCAATGAGCAGCTGAAAGCTTCCAGTTGCAGAAGACTTACCCATATTCATTGCTTTATCCATGAAAGTCACTCATAGCTACGGTCATTTCTGGTAAATTCCTTGTTGATCCTGAAGCTCGTTTTGACTGTTTCTCAACGGAATTTACTCGGTGGTGAAATATAGACAGGTTGATGGTGAAGCAAACTAAAAAAGGATTGCATGCTGAATATTATGTTCTTCATTTTTCTTTTTGAAGAAAACCATAATGCAACGCCAGCGCCCTAAACAACCGTAAAAGCGCTATCAAACGTCCCCAAGAATGCTATTGAGTAAATCGAACCGCGCTGCTATTCTGGCGGCGTCTCTCAAAGCCTTAAGGTTGAATTAACTTCTCTGACATAGCTCTTCCAGAACTTTCCTTTTGGTTCGGACATCGTCGAGTTGTTTCTGGAAATTCTTGTTGGTTCTGAAATATTCTTCGTAAGCAGTAAGGAATTCTTTCCCTTTCACCGTAAGTACGTAACGTTGCTGCTCATTCTCGAAGCCAAGTAATGATGCTGAGACAACTTCATCTAGGTATCTCCGCAGAACCTTGTAGCTTAAGTTAGCTTGATACATTATTTGCGTTTTCTTTGCGCTTTGACTGGCTACGGTCAGAATGTCGGCGATAATGTCCAGTTTATCCCTGTAATTCACCAGAAATAGCTCCTGAACACCTGATAGCCCAAAACATCATAAAACAAGGAGAAACCAGTGGAAGACAATTGAATCCCGGCGGTAGGCAGATGTAAAATTAGAGGTGGAGCCAACCGCGTCCGCCTTTCTTAGGTTGCAGTACCGGTTTCGCTTCTTGGCGGTAGGTTTCAGCGCGTTTGTTTCTCTGCGGTTTTTTGCCTGTAATCTCTGTCTTAATGAATTTGTTCCAGCCGTCAGCTTGGGGACTTGGCTGAATGAAACGGTCTGCGTTTTCGATTTTGTGTTGCTCCAAAATCTCCTTGAAGTTGAGGACTTTGAAATCTCTTGTGGCGTGAATTATGGTGCCTCTCTCCACGAACAACGATGAATAATCGGTGACGGCTATGCCTTCCGCTCTCAGTTTGTCGTCCAGGCGCTCCTGCCAGAGTTTCTTCCATTGGGTTTTGAGTTCTTCAACCATTTCTTTCTGCGATAGAGTCATGTTTAGTTAAATTCCTCCGCAATGGGAAACTGTGTGGGCGGCGTTCTTGCTAATTTTGTTCTCCACTTTTCTCCCTGCCTTCTCCTTTCAACTCGATTTATTTAAACGACGAAGTATGAGACATCTGTAGTCATGTTCTAGAACATAGATGCCATTTTCTATAACATGTATCAAATTATCTAGAACTATCACACTTCCCTTCTAATACAAAAAGAGCTTTTTCCAAGCATATAACTCTTTCCGATTCAGAAGAAGAAACAGCCATATTCAGCGTTTGGAACGTTTAAATTCTACTTTTGCAATTAACGAAGATGGAGTCAGCAACATGTCGAGTCCAATTTCTGTAAAAGATGTCTTTTCCAAAGAGTTTTCTACAGTTAACGAGAATGATGCCTTATCCAGATGCTTTGAACTTTTCAAGAAAGAAGGACGACCCGTCTTGGCCGTGCTGGATGAGAAGGGCAAATACGCAGGTGTCATCGCGAGGAGGTGGATAATCCGAGCGAGACTTGATCCAGTAACGACTAAGGTTAAATCGCTAATGCGGGCAGCGCCCAAAGTTGATCCTGACGTTTCCTTGAGCAAAGTTGCAAAGATGATGATTCAGAGCGGTGTTAGGCAGCTTCCAGTTTTTGAAAAAGAAAAGCTCATCGGATTCGTCACTGACGAAGGCATTATTCACGGCTCGGTAACTCAAGAGTGGGGCAACACCGCAATAGAGCAGATAATGACCAAAGCGCCCTACACCATCGAAGCTACTCGATCAGTAGGAGCAGTGCTGAGTCTCTTCAGGGAGCACGACATAAGCCACGCACCTGTGATCGAAAACGGAAAACTCGTAGGCATCGTAAGCACACAAGACATCATCGAACATATTTTCCAGCCGACAACTCGTCAAACGTTGGGCGACATCGTTGGCGAGAAAGTTCAAGTACTTAGCATTCCCGCGAAGGGCATAATGACCAGCCCGGTGGTCACCGTTACGCCGGAAACCACGCTGAAGGATGCAGAGAAGAAAATGCACACCTTTAACGTCCACTGCTTAACGGTAGTAGCGAAAGAAAGGTTAGTAGGCATCGCGACCAAACTGGATTTCCTAGAACCCATAAGTCAAATGGAAGACCTTGACAGGAGACTCACCGTGCAGTTCGCAGTTAAAGGCATTGAGATAGACGCGAACGCACAGGGTTTCATGATGGGAGAATTCGACAGCTTCACCCGCAAATACAAAGACCTGCTTGAGTCTGGAACACTATTTGTGTACATGAAGGTTCACGGCACTAACCACAAGGGACAACCTCTCATTCACTGTCGCCTTCAGTTGAGAACGGTGAAGGGCGTGAAAGGCTTCTTCTACAGCTCAGGCGAAGGCTACGGCATTGAACCAACGTTCAGAGTGGCGTTAGAAAGGCTGGACAAGAGAATCCTGAGAAGCAAAGAACTACAGTTCGACCCGACATACGCCAGAGAATACTTGAGGAAGATTGGGTTCCCCACAGAACTCTAAACTCTTTCCTTTTATTGTCCCTGTTTTCTTGAATCATCTATGAAATCGTTTTCGGGCTAGGAATGCTTTGGTCCAGCTCTAAATATATTAAAAGCGTAGTCACCTAGAATCATAGGAATCTTGCTTCAATTTTGCCTCGAAGATGAATGCTATGCCCAGAGAGATCGTAGTAGGTAACGGCTGTCTCAGTGTTGCCCTCGACAAAAGAATGATGGTTAGAGACTTCACTTTTCCGCTGGTCGGTCTGGAGAACCACGCTGTTGGTCATCCGTTCCGATTAGGGGTTTGGGTGGATGGAAGTTTTTCGTGGATTGGCGACGACTGGGACGTTTCCATGAAGTACTTGCCGGAAACCTTGGTCAGCAAGTGCTCCGCGACAAATCGGAAACTGGGACTGGAGCTGGAAGTTAACGATGCAGTTTACAGTTTTCTTGACCTATATTTGCGTAAAGTTGCAGTTACAAACAAAGTTGATAGAAAACGCGAGGTTCGAGTTTTCTTCTCTCACGATTTCCACATCTACGGTGAAGATTCAGGCGACACGGTGATGTATGAGCCATCGCTTCAATCGATCATTCATTACAAGCGCAAGCGGTACTTTTTAGTCAACGGCATGACTGATGAGGGGAATGGAATTTACGAGTTCGCCACAGGGCAGAAAGAATCGTTCGGCAGAGAAGGCACATGGAAAGACGCCGAGGACGGCGTACTCGGAGGGAACCCTATTGCGCAGGGAGCCGTGGATTCCACCGTTTCTTTCAAACTTGAAATGACACCCAAATCCGCCAGTACGGTCTACTACTGGATTGCGTGCGGCAGGAACATTGAGAAAGTGAAAGAACTAAACGCCGTCGCGAAGAATACGGGGACGGAGCAGTTGCTGTTGGAAACTGAAAACTACTGGAGCGCATGGGTTAACAAGCAGAGCCTAAACCTTAGCATCCTGCCGAAAGAAGTGACAAGAATGTTCAAGACTTCCCTCTTAATCATGCGAACACATGTGGACAACCATGGAGCGATTATTTCTTCATGTGACTCTGACGTGCTGCAGTTCAACAGGGACACTTACTCGTACATGTGGCCTCGTGACGCTGCAATTTGCGCTCTTGCGTTTGACATGGCAGGTTTCCAAGAGGTTTCAAGGTTGTTTTTCGAATTCTGCAACCGTGTAATATCTGATGAAGGATACTTCCGCCACAAGTACTGGTCAG
>Ga0315284_10006239_pt1 | contig 16979 bp, 13 predicted proteins | sample YL17G09_16_MG_FD_203696 | JGI IMG/M metagenome (GOLD analysis project Ga0315284, IMG submission 203696) | Sediment microbial communities from Yellowstone Lake, YNP, Wyoming, USA - YL17G09_16 | ecosystem: Environmental > Aquatic > Freshwater > Lake > Sediment | place: USA: Wyoming | collected...
TTACCTACACCAGGGTCGATACGCCGAAGCCGCCCTTGGGGTTGCACAGAGGCATATTTCCCACCGCCGGCAAAAGGCCGCATCGCGCCTTCAGACGCCGACCGAAACGCTCAAGACATTAATCCCAGACTTCCCATATTAAGGAGTTAATAGGAACAGTCCTCTATTTTGTAATTTTAAATCTGTGCTACTTGTCCGCCGTAGGCGGATTGCTTTTTGCACATAACCACCAACTGCCAGCGACCAAATTCCCTTCCACCAGCCAGCGACTAGTGACCGGTGACCAGCAACTAATGTTCATTTTCCCAAAATCATCTTTATTGAAATAAGAAACAGCACTGCTCCGAATATTCTCTTAAGAACCAGTTCCGGTATGGCATTTGCGAACTTTGCTCCGAGCAGTCCGCCGACAAAAAAGCCTATGCACACAAATGCCGCCATCTTTACATCGACAAACCCTTCCTTCCAGTAAACCCACGCCGCCAGTAGCCCTATAGGCGGCACCATCAAGGCCAGCGTTGTCCCCTGCGCCTGATGTTGAGACATACCGAACAGCAGGACCATCGCAGGTATAATGATTATGCCTCCGCCGATGCCCAGTAGTCCGCTCAGTGCCCCCGCAACTAATCCCAGAACAATATAGAGCAGTAAATTCGCCATGGTACTACATAATCCTTTCTTGTCCTAAAATTTGCTCAAATTGACCATTTTGCTTTGTCATACCTGCGAAGGCAGGTATCCAGTTTTTTATAGACAGTGTTAATCCGTGTCACCTGTCCTGAGCCTGTCGAAGGAATCCGTGTCTAAAAAATTATCGCCAAATCAGCAGTGCCAAATCGATAATAAATAGCAGCACAATAGTGACCTCAAGTATCATCATCCAGAAATTGACCCGGTCCTGCTGCAGGATTCGGTAAAGCTCGCCGAGTGTTTTGAGTTTCTCATCTATTACGCCGTGCCAGTCGCCAAGGTGAAATCGGTTGGCGAGGTTCTCGAAGATTCTCGCCAGGTACCAGTCCCCGAAAAACTTCGTGATATTCATAAGCTCATCGCTGAACCTGGCAAGGTCGACTCCAATCTCCCGCAGGTTCTGGTAGATATTTCGGCGGGCCGGCAGCCTCCCCCTCGCCACATCACGGTAGGCCAATTCCAGCGATTCATCAAGTATATGGTCGTAAGCCTCCAGTTCAGCCAGCTGCACATTCGCCAGTTCCATAATATGCAGCACCTCATCAAGACCGTCCTTGCCGACCACAAGTGCCGCATCCCAGTCCACTACAACAAGGTCGCTGTCATAGTAGCTAATGTACCGCTCTGTTGATTCCTCTGCCTCCTGCTCCGACAATTGCGCAGCGTCCTGCTCTTCCGTCAGCAGTCCCGCAACCTCCCTGCGATTGGTCATCAGCCAGTCTTCCGCATATACTTTGTCCCCTTCGGCTGCCTGCGGCAGCTCGTATATGCAAAACACCGTATAAGCCTCCTCCTGCGTCAGTTTCGACACCGGACGGATGCAATAAGGTATCAGTTCCCGCCTGATGTTTTCTGCCAGTTCATATACCTCGTTTTCCATGCTCCCGCCGGTGGCAAAACTTATATCGTGATAGCCTACCAGTTCCCCGATGCTTTCTACCTCGAACGTCACACGCACCTGGATACTCACGGCCCCCACGCTGAACAATTTTACGCCCCGTCTGACTTCAACGTCCCCATCCGGCCCTTTCTGCTTCTGGGGCGGCAGAACAACCATCTGCGGGCGATAGAAAAAAGCATTCTTCGGGCTGCGCTTGCTCTGCCCCGCCGTGTAATCCTGTATCGGCTGAGAAAGCAATGTCCCCGAAGGTTTTTCCTTCATATCGTATGCCAAATCGAATGCGTAGATATATACCACCTCGCCCCTGTATAGTTTGGCCCTTTTGGCAGCCTGTAAATCCTGTCTAATCTCCATAGCAGCGTCCCCTTTTGCCGTCCTTAGTCAAACAGTTCTTTGAATTTTTTCCCTATATCATCGCTTTCGCACAATACCTGCCCGACCAAAACGGCCTTCACACCGATTTTTTTCAGCTTCTCGACATCGCCCCTGCTTTTTATTCCGCTCTCGGCAACCAGTTCATCTTTGTTATCCACCAGTTCCGCCAGTCGGCTTGTGGTATTCAGGTCGACCCGCATTGTCGTCAGGTTGCGATTGTTGATACCCAGAAGACTATAACCTTTCTTGGGAAAACCGACAAGGCTGCGGACCTTCATAAGCTCATCAGCATCATGAACCTCCAGCAGCGTTGTCAATGTCAGTTCAGCCGCCAGTATCATTATATCCATCAGTTCCCCAGGCTTCAGGGTCTCGGCTATCAGCAGTATTGCATCGGCGCCGGCGGCACGAGATTCATAAACCTGCCAGGAGTCGATGATAAAATCCTTCCGCAGAACCGGCAAATCCACCGCTTCCTTGATTTGCTCTAAGTATTCGAGTCTGCCCTGAAAATATTTTTCATCGGTAAGAACGCTTATCGCATCGGCGCCGCACCTCTCATAAATCTTCGCAATCCCCCTCGGCTCAAAATCCTTGCGGATAATCCCTGCCGACGGCGATGCCTTCTTGACCTCAGCGATAACATTCAGCCCCCTCCTGTTCTGTTTCGTGACCGCCCTGTAAAAATTACGGCACTTCGGCATCAGGCCAATCTGTTCTTTAAATTGCTCAATGCCCTTTTTCGCCTTGCGGAGTTCCACCTCCGCCCGTTTATCGCGGATTATCTCATCCAATATACTCATTTTAGCCGACCGGTTTTCAATCCTTTTTTTGCTCTGCTATCTTCACGTAGGCCATCCGGACTTCGCTGAGAGTATGTTCGAGGACCCTCTTTTCCGCCTCGGCCAGGTTGCCTTTGGTCTTTTCCTCCAGCGTTTCGAGCATATCGATATTATATCTTGCCAGCTCGAGGTCCGGCTCTTTATCTTTCTGTCCCTCAATCTTAATCAACCCCAGGGCAAATAGCGCCTGCGTAACAAGCATACTAATCAACGCCGCAAAGTCACCTTCCGGCAGGGGCCCGCGGCCTCGGTGCTCCTCCTTTTTTTCAGCGTCCTCCTGTGCCGCTAATACTTCTTTTTCCTTTTTGGCCTCTTTCTTCCAGTCCTCATCAATTATGATTTTCTTTTCGTCTTTTTCTTCCTTAGCCATATCTTTTTCCTTTTGTCTTTTTACTTCCCGCGGTATTTCTTCATATTTCTGTCTATATCTTTCTTCTGCTGCCGTTCAGTTATGGCCCTGCGCTTGTCATATTGTCTTTTGCCCCTCGCCAAAGCCAGCTCTGTTTTCGCAAAACCCCTGTCATTAAAGTAAATCCGCAAAGGCACAAGCGTAAAGCCACGCTGCTGGAGTTTCGTCTTTATCCTGCGGATTTCGCTCTTGTGCAGCAGCAGTTTTCTTTTTCTGGCCGGCTCATGACCGGCTACGCCGGCCTTGTCATATTGGGCGATAGTGGCGCCGACTAACCAGCATTCCCGCCCATCGATTCTTGCGTATGAACCGCTAAGGTCAGCCTGCCCTGTACGCAGCGATTTTACCTCGCTGCCCAGAAGCGCCAGCCCAGCCTCGAATTTGTCGACCAGCTCGTAATTGTGATAAGCCTTTTTATTAACTACTGTCGGAGGTTGGCTGTTTTTGTCCTTGTGCGGCTTCGTCGTCATTACCTTATAATATCCTGCCTCTAAAGGTTTTGCAAGAAAACCATATGGGTGTGACCGTCGGCCGGACACCATTACAATACCAAACAAAAAAGGCTTTTCCTTTTCAGAAAAGCCTTTTTTAGAGTATTTTTATCACAGCCACGCTGTGCTGGTTTCGTGCTGGGTCTGTTATCAGCCGTAGCTGACTCCTAACCCAGCGAAGAAGAGGAGAGAGAGTTTCGATTTAATGCCTCTTATTTTTATCACGGCCACGCCGTGCCTGTATTCTGCCGGACTTGGCAACCTCGCTTTAGGTTATGTTTTTACCTTTTCGGTTATCAAGCCCAGCTTGGGGGGAGAAAACTCCTCGCGAGCTTCTATATTCTCACAGCCGCAACATCAGGCCGTGACGCTCTCGCTTAGTATCCGGCTGAACGAGTCAGCCTACGCTTCTCTCCTTTTCGCAGCGCCTTCTCTTCAGAACGGGACATCGCTTTTATGGAGATGATGTCTCTGATTCCGAGAATGCTGGCGACAGTTGCCCTGAAGAAGTCGTCCCCGACATCTTCGGTCAATACCGCCGAGACTCCCAGGCTCCGGGCTGAGATTTCCTCTCCCCTTTTGCCCGGCTCGACCACAGCGATGGTCGGAATGTAGGGCTTTGCGGCTCGAAGCCTTCTCAGAAACAAGCCATCTTTCATATCGTCGAGGTCCCATCTGCTGATGACGCTGTTAACTCTTTCATTTTTCAAAGAACGGGCGGCTTCAGTGCCAAATTGAACCTTTATCAGTCTAATCGGTAGTTCCTGCAAAACCTCATTTTTGCCATTCAAACCAACTGTTAATACCGTTGCCTGCACAAGAACTATCATTCTCAGGTTCCTCATATACCATTCATTAAAGACCGTTTTGAGTACCTTATGCCGCTTCACTGCTACTATTAAGCGAAGCACGTGCCAGAAGATATGTTTGCCAATAAAATTTTTATAACTGCCCTTTTTAAAAGCAGTTACAAACCAAAATTTTTTTGGCGCTTTCGGGCGAACTTTTCCGAAGCGGCCATTATGGTCGGTCAAAAACACCCGATTATTGTGCCAAGTTTTTGCTGGTGGGGACGTTAAGAAATTATCGACCGGTTTGGTCAGGCCCGACCAAACCGGTCGGTCCGGTGCGACCATTCTGTAACGGCAGGGACATCAACACATTGCCGGCAGACGGCCGATTCGTAACCAGCCAGTGGTTTGCATTTTGACCAAGAACATACATCGGACAAACAGCTTCTTTTTTAAGCTCCTCAAAGCTCTTTTTGCCGCTGACAAAACAGTAAACACGGCTTTCGCCTGCCATCTGTTCCATAAGTTTCTTTATGCCTCCGGATGATACCTTCCCCAGTTTCTCCGTCTTCGTCAGGCCCGCATACAGGGTAAACGACGGTACCCTGTTCGGCAAAAAGCAAAATTTGCCCTCCATAACCATATCGGGTGTAACCAGTCTGGCAAGGGCCCGCCCACTCATCGACTCGTACACGGTCATTGCAGTATGACCGAACGCAAACAGTAAAATTATAATAATTCCACTGAACGCCCATACAACAAATCCCCTGCGCCGGTCTCGCCGTATGGAATACGCCATCTGCCACACTGCAAGGCCGCTGACACCCACCGGGATAACAATCCAAAAGTCTATGCACCCCATCCATATCTCCGCCCCTGTCAGGACCGCCAATATTATCAGGATAGCGCTCATAAGCGACCTGGCTCCGTTACTCATTTGCTTGTCAGATTGCCCGGACGCACTCCACTCCGCAACAAGCGCCCCTGTCAATACCGCCAGCGGTGGAAATGCCGGCAAAATATAACCGGGCAGCTTTGTCCCGCTGAATGAAAAGAAAACTACCGTGACAATCGCCGTCAGCCAGAGCATCAGCAGTTCAGGTCTTTCCGCACGGTTGCGCCATCGCCGCGGAAAATATCTGCTGAAAACAGCCGGCAGATAAACAGCCCACGGCAGCAGACCCACCAGAAGCACAGGAACATAAATGATGCTAGGCAAATTGTGCCTGAATGAATGTCCTGTGTATCGCTCCAGGTTATGATGAATAAAAAAATCATAAGCATAACCTTGCTCTCGCAGGCTTATTGCCACATACCATGGCGCCGCTATAAGCAGGTAAAGACCGATACCGGGGACATTAAAAAAACCTGTAATTCGACGCGCCTGCCGGCTCAAAAAAAGGTATGCCATAACTATCAGCGCCGGCAGCAAAAGTCCCGCAGGCCCTTTGAATAATGTGGCTATCGCACAGAAAAAATAAAACCCCACCCATCCTCGCCTGCGATGTTCCCAGTTGCCATCTGCTGCAAAAAGGCTTTCCCCTCGCAAAAACCACCACACTGCCGCCCACATCGCCGCCGTAAACGGCATATCCATCCGGAACCATCTGGCAATGAAAAGAAACTCGATACTTGTCGCCAGTATCAGGCCGCCCAGCAGACCGGCCGTAGCGCCAAACACACGCCGGCCAACCGCGTATGTCGTCAGCACCGCCGCAATTCCCGCCAATGACGCCACTAGGCGGCCGCTGAGTTCCACATTGCCGGTCAGCTTCCTCGCAGCAACTGTAAGCCAGAAAAATGGCGCCGGCTTGTCAAAATAAACCTCCCCCTCAAAATGCGGCACAAGCCAGTCGCCTGACCTTTCCATCTCCGCTGCTATCTGTGCGCAACGGGACTCATCCGGGTCCATCAGGGGCAGCGTCCCCGCGCGAAATAAAAACAGCGCACCCGAAACCGAAACCAGCAAAACGATATGTGTCACTGCCTGGGATTTATGGTTCTGCATCTTTCGCTTTTAACGTCCGTGTTTAAAAAAATCCGTCGGTTTGTGCAGTTACAGTTAGTATAGCTAAATTCACCGAACAGCCAACCCCATTTTGGTGGTTTTCTCGCAAAAAGGTGTATGTAAAGGTTGTGCGGAAATGACAGCTAAAGATTATTCGTCGTCGTCTTTCTTTGATACGGGTATGTTCAGCTTCTCGATTAAACGGTTCAGGCTGCGACGCTCGATGCCGAGAATCCTCGCCGCCGCCATTTTGCGCCCCCTGGTGAATTCCAGCGTCTGGATAATTATCCTGCGCTTAACATCGTCGAGAGTAGGCAGCTCACTCTTCGGATAAGCCTGCGAATCTGCAATGATAATCTCAAACGGCAGTGCCGGCGGCTGAATCTCCCTGCCCACGGTCAAAACGTATGCTCGCTCAATGGCGTTGGAAAGCTCACGCACATTGCCCGGCCAAGAATAATTAAGCAAAAGCCCCTTTGCTGACTCGCTCAAAACTTTCGGCGGCTCATTGTAAAGCGCCGACTGGTTCGCAAGAAAATGCTCCGCCAAAGAAAGAATGTCTTCTTTCCGCTGCCGAAGCGGCGGAACCTCAAGATTAACCACATTCAGTCGATAGTACAAGTCCGCCCGGAAAGTGCCTTCCTTGACCAGCTCATACAGGTTGCGGTTCGTCGCACACAAGACCCGAATATCAATAGGATAAGACCTTGTCGAGCCTAACGGCGTAACTGCATTTTCCTGAAGGACCCGAAGCATCTTCGCCTGAAGCTCCAGCGGTATTTCGCTTATTTCGTCGAGAAAGAGTGTGCCGCTGTCCGCCGCACGGAAGAAACCCAGCGTGCTGGCCACCGCTCCGGTAAACGCACCTCTGATATGCCCGAACAACTGACTCTCTAACAACTGGCTGGTAAGAGTCGTGCAGTCGACTGGAACGAATACCTTCTCGGCTCGGTCGCTGGCATTGTGAATCTGTCGGGCCACCATTTCTTTGCCCACACCGGTCTCGCCGGTTATTATCACAGGACATTTGCGTGATGCTACCGCCTTTATCATCTCCAGAATTGAATTAAATCCCGGAGATTTGCCTATAAAGTCTTTATAAGGAGCAGGAGTTTGTCTTTGTCCCCCAACTGGATGGTCAAAAAAGCGATTGCTTTTATTTTCTTTATATTCAGACCAGCCCTCTGGCATGGATAAATTATCTATACCCTCTCTCATCTCTCTTAGAGAACGCCTCATCTGTGCGAGTAGAACATCACCCTCGCAACCATAATATATATATACGTAGTGAGAAATACCCCCGGACAGGGATACTCTCTCCTACTCCTTATTATCACTAATGTAACTTGTTAAGATAGAAAAGTCAAGAAAATTATCGGACGACATCAAATTTTTCCCCGTTTTTACCGCTTAAACAAGGTTACAACAGCCGAAACCGCCGGTTTTAGCGGCAAAACCAGCCCAATTTTCAAATCTCCCAATTGTTAAATTTGGTAATTTACGCCCAAAACCCGCTCTCTTGCCCCCCGGCTTCTTAAAAAATTTGTCATTCTGAGCGACCTGTCCGCCGACTTGTCCACCGTAGCCTTGGCGAAGGTGAAAGCTTTTACGAAGGCGGAGGCGAAGAACCTCTATTTTTATTTACTTCATAATTCGATGTTCCTTATGGTTTTACCGGCGGGTTTTTCCCCCGCAATACGAACCACGAACCACACACCACGCGTTTACCGGTCGCCGGTTTAGCCTTCGTAGCCGTTCCGGCGGAGTAGGCCACGGCGACCCCTTTTATTCCACTTACCCCGCCAAATGCCCTTAATTTATCTCACAGGATTTACCCCCGCCTCCCCCTGACTTCTTCTCCACTTAAAGATTTATCAGTTCACGCCAGCTTGTAGGCAACCTGTTCGTCGAGTATATCTTTTACGGTGACTGGCCGGATAATCTTGCCCGTCTTCTTGAGAAATGCCTGTATCTCCCGCATTGCATCCGATGAGAAATCAAAGCTCACGAAAAAGCCCTGCGTGCGGTCTTCGCGCATCATAACCGCCTCGAAGGCATCGATATCGGGTCGGCCAACCTTGTCCTTCTGCTTGACCTGTATCGGGTACCATACATCCATAAATTCAAGCTCATCCGCCTTCTTTTTGGGTATGGCCGAGACCGGATAGATACGGCCGTCAATCCCCATATCGCCGACCTTGGCAACGTTGGGCACACCGCCCAGCGCAATAACCGCCCAGTTCTCAAATTCAAACGGCGGTATCTCTCGCAGTTTCTCTATCGTCCACGGCAGGTCTCGCACCACAAATCCCCGGCCTATCTTCCAGAGCTTTTCATCTTCCTTCATTCCGCACACATCCCACAAACGCTTTGCCATCACACGGCACGCTGTCGGCGATACATCAATCCCTATCCACTGCCGCCCAAGATTTTCCGCCGCAACAAGTGCCGTCCCACATCCACAAAACGCATCAAGAACAATGTTGTTGGGGTTAGAACTTGCCTTGATAATTCGGTCAAGCAGTGCGAGAGGTTTTTGAGTCGGATAACCAAGACGCTCCTCCGATTGAGACTGAATTGGAGGTATATCCGACCACATGCTATCAATCGGTATGCCTTCCTGTTCATCAAGATATCGCTTGAGGCGTGGGACAGCACCCGGATGGGATTGAACTATCAGCCCCTTGTTGTATGCCTCCTGCATTCGTTCTTTTGTCCAACGCCACACACGCTTAACGCCAAGAAATTCATAGGTTAGATTAGGCCGGTCTTTATTGGGATTTGTTAAATCAGCTAACTGGTATTGTCGTCCTGTTTCTGGCTCAACATACTTGTAAAAATCCTTAACATATTCCTCGTCATGCGGCAAATACTGGCGGTTAAAGATATAATCGTCGCCCTTTGTATAATAGAAAATCGAGTCATGATTATTAGGAAAAGACCGGAATGCTAATCCCTTCGCATTTGTGCGACTCCAGATGATTTCGGTTTGGAATTGATTCTGCCCGAATATCTGGTCGAGCATTTGCTTTACGTAGTGTGAGGCGTGCCAGTCGCAATGGTAATAGAATGAGCCGGTTTTCTTCAGGACACGGTGGAGTTCTACGCAGCGGGGACGCATAAAGTCGATATATGCCTGCGTAGAGGCGTGGCGGTCTTCAAAGGAGCGTTTCTCTTTTGTTTCGCCCCAGAAGACTTCATAGTTGCGGTTGGAGTTAAAAGGCGGGTCGATATAAATCAAATCCACGCACTCATCGGAGAACTTTTTCAACTGTTCGAGATTATCCCCGCAGTAAATGACCCGCGTATCAACCAGCGATGATGGCTTCCCCGCCGGCACACTTACCTTTTCACTTACCGCCTTTTTCTTTGCCATAGCCAATAGTGTAATCCCCACCCCATAATTTGCAAGAGGGAGAATTGATTGAATAAGAAAACTTGTTGTGGCGGTCATTGACTTATGTGCGTCGTTCCGAACGAATTTTCTCGCGCGATGTCTGTCGGGTAGTGACTACTACACCTTTCCGTATTTAAGCTCATCTATAATGTTGCAAAAATCCTTGTGTGATTTGTATTTTGAATAGGTTTTAAGTATATGAACCAGTATTCCTATCGCCCAATTTTCAAAGAGACGATAATCTTCTTCCTCAACACCAAAAAAAGCTGCATGAACGATTTTTGATCTTTTGTTATATAGGTCTTTAGCTTTTTCTCTAATTCTTAATCTGTTTTTGGGGTCGTTGCTTAAGATCAATGTCAATCTATCAGTAAAACGTTCTGTTGTTGTTTCTTCGCCTTCTGCTATTAATAACCGCTCAAGTGCTATTGTGCAGTTTAAAAACTTCATATCAATTGTTGGGGACACTACAGAATTCCCAAGTGCTTGAAGAGTTTGAATAATGATATTTTCAATATCTCGTCTTTTATCAGGCGGGGTCGCTAATATTTGCTGGATTTTTTGAAAACAACAATATTCGTTTAATTTATTTATATTTGTTTCATTAATTTCAAATGTAACCAGAGATTGCCGTTGGTGAAAATCTATGTGGAATCCTTTGTTTTCATCATTTCCATAAAGGACTGTAAGCCATGCTCCTCGTTGAACTTCATTGGGCAACCCGAAATATGGTTTCATTGTATGTGAATACATAATATGAGTGAAAGCCCTGAGGGCGTTTATAGACACATAAGCTATTTCTATAGCTTTCTGTGAGCTTTTTGTTTCATGTGCTCTGACGGCTACCTTTGCATAGGAGTAGCAATTCTCATAGAAATAATCTAATACTTTATTTATGCCTTCTCGTTGTTCATTTTGTTCTTCTGTTGTCCCTGCATATTGATGTTTGCTGTACAAATCATCCAATTCATTTTTAACAACCTCTTTGGACAAAAACACTACATCGCCAATCTTAAGCTTGTTCTGGACTGTCAAATTATCAATCGGGACATAGGCTATCCAAGGACGGATTTCCTCACGTAAGGGTTTTAATATTTCTAATTTCAAAAATTCTAATATATCAGTTTCGGGCAACTTGCCCTGTGTTTTGCGTAATACACTTTCTAATTTCTTTTCAATAGCTGTTGGTGCGATATATTTTTTAAACTCGTTATCTTTCATTACTTCTATAACGAATTTATTAAAGGCACTAATCCCATCCTTTAGAATAACTAATGTAGGACCTTCTCCGTCAGGAACCACGCCCTCAAAATTACCCTTTTCTCCTTTAAAGCTAATCCGAGATCCACCCCCTATCAGGACTTTATTTGCTTTATTAAAATCCCAATCTATGTCTTGATGGGTGTTTTGGAAAATAACCCGAAGCAGATTTATTAATTCACCTTTATTATAGCACATTGTTATGACTTCTTATTTTTTCAACCTCTCTTCATTATTCCCAAATAATCCTAATTCTCCTCTAATTTTTATCTGCTGGAGGAAAATTTAAGATACCAGATTTTCCTCTGATTTTTCTCAACCACTTCTTTTTAGCCCACACATTTTTATTTTTTTCTGCCCTTCGCTCCCTTCTTACCCTTCACACCAGAGACAAGTCTCATTTTTCGCATAATGTCATAATTACCGTTTTACGTTGTTCTTCTATTCTACCCTTCCCCACCCTGTTTTCAAGACCTCAAAATTTGTCTGCAAAAATAAATGTTAGAAATAATCCGTGTTAATCCCGTCAAAAAAACTCAAAATTCTCTGCGGCTAAATTACAGAACAACCGCCACCGTATTTGACGGCATACTTTCCCTCGTAGCGCAGCGCAGACCCTCGAAGCGAAGCGCAGATCCCGGAAGGCCGTTATCCGGGACCCAGTTCTTCGTAACGAAATCTTTCGAATGTTGTTGCTGCCGTCAGTTCGGATACTGTTTTATCCGTATGCCTCCGGCATACTTACTGTTGGTTTCCTCATTCCGGCCTCCGCCAGCAACAGCAGTCTTTTTCACCCGCTCGTAGCGTAGTTTACCCGCCGCATGTTAGTGCATTATATAAGTATATACGCATATACTTATATAGTATTGGCGCAACTGTCAGGCGGAAAACAAAAAACTTATTGAAATCTTCCAAAGCAAAATCGCCGCCTCCGGCATCAACAGCGACCATCAGCTATTTTCGGCCAGTGTAAACTTGTTTACAGGCAATTGCGATTGTCTCATATCGTAATTGCCGGTGGACGCAGGCAGGGCTTTCGCAGATGTTCACATCGAGAAAAGGCCTGTCGAAGTACACCCTGCTGGCCGAAAAATCCTGTTAACCCTGTCTAAAAAAATCTGTGCCAATCTGCGCTAATCCGCGGTTAAAAAATAAAAATTATACCGTGTAAATCCGTGTTACTTGTCCGCCGTAGCCTTGGCGAAGGCGGAATCCGTGTCTAAAAAAACTGTGTCAATCAGTGAAATCTGTGGCTAATTCTGGATTTAATACCTCTGTGTTCTTGTATGTTGACATCAACCATGGTTAATAATAGTCTCATAGGTAAAGCTGGTGTCGGTGAGGCGAGCGTAGCGAGCCGAACCGACACCAGCCGGCGACGAGAGTTCGGTCGTGTTCAGGCCTCCGAGGCCGTCACAGAGCGGGAACCTCGCCGCACCCGTGAGACTAGCCCGAACAGCCGTTTGAACCGCCGCCGACCCGCACGTACGGCGAGTTCGCATTTGCAAGTAAGGGAGATTACCATGTCTGAACCTGTCTATGTCGGTATCGATGTCGCAAAAGAAACCTTTCACGTCGCCACCTGCCCAAACATCCTCAAAACATGCCTGCCAAACACGCCCGAAGGCCATCGCCAACTCTGTCAAACCCTCAAGAACCAAACCATCGCACTGATTGTTCTTGAAGCTACCGGCGGCTACGAACGCCCCATCGCAGCCGAACTGCTCAATGTCTCGCTGCCTGTTGTCGTCGTCAATCCGCGACAAGTTCGTGATTTTGCCAACGGCATGGGACAATACGCAAAGACCGACCCCATCGATGCGCAGCTTCTGGCAACTTTCGCACAGATCGTCAAACCTGCATCTAAAACGCACTCTACACCTCAAACCGATGAATTGTCCGAATTTGTCAGAAGACGCCGACAACTCAACGATCTGCGAACACAGGAATCCAACCGTCTGCTTATGATCCATCATCCAAAGGTCAAAAAGAGCATTCAAAAAATGGTCAAAACCCTCGATTTCCAAATCAACGAAATTGACCGGCTCATCCGAGAGTATATCGATACCGATGACGATTTCAAAAACAAAGACCATATCCTTCAGAGCACGCCCGGCGTAGGCCCGCAAACTTCGGCCATGCTCATTGCCAATCTGCCGGAATTGGGCCAACTCAACCGACAGGAAATTGCCGCCCTGGCAGGTCTGGCTCCATGGGACCGTTCGTCGGGAAAATATGATGGCAAAGCGCATATCTGGGGCGGCAGAAAAGATGTCCGCAGCGTCCTCTATATGGCCGCATTTACCGCCTGTCGTTTTAATCCGGTTATACACGCACTTGCTCATCGTCTCAAACAAAAGGGCAAGGCCTACAAAGTGATTCTCACTGCCTGCATGCGTAAACTGCTCATAATTCTCAATACTATGGTAAGGAATCAAACTTTATGGTCTCCAAAAATATCTATAAAAAATCCTTGAAATCTAACACAGCCGCTCTGTGCTCTCTGTGGCAAAATAAAAAACCGTGTTAATCCCGTGTAAATCCGTGTCTAAAAAAATCTGTGTCAATCAGTGAAATCTGTGGCTAATTTCAGATTTTATTCCTCTGCCTGCCCTCGAATGCCTGCCCCTGCAATGTCGTAGGCAGGGGTCGTAGTCGGGGGTTTTCTCTGTGGCTCATTTTTCTTTTGACTTTTCTCCGCTTTTGTGTTATAATATTTTCTGAACTGAACGAAAAAACAGGGGAAAGATTGTGATTCCGAATACCAATTTACCTATAACCGCCACCCCAACCCAAAACTCTTTCATCTCTCCTACGCAAATCTCATACCAGCGTCGGCTAAAATCAAACTTTTTTTGCGAACTTTTTTCCTTTCTGTAAAGTGTCCCCAAAATGCTACAAAATTCACCAAAACGATACTATTTTTCGCAATTTCGCACACATTTTTCGCATTTTTTCTCACTTTTTCACACTTTTTCCAGCCCCTACAATCGTTAAATTTTACCCATCTTACCAAAACACCATCAAAGACCCTTCCAGAAAACCCCCCATTTTTTTGACAGTCTTACTAATTTCTGCTGACTTTTATTTAATTCTGCCGAAGATACGGTTATAATCTAAACTGCTTCGTCTGGTGAATATATTTTACTCTAACTACCGTCTAATCAAATGGTTACAGAAACAAAAAACAGCTCCCTCGCCGATGGCATTGCGATGGTCGTTGTCCTCCTGATGGCCATCGGCACGGTCTTTGTCTTCTCCGCCAGTGCTAACCTCGTTCAGGAGCTCGACTTGCGGCATTTTTATAACTTCCCCGGCCTGCGCCAAATCCTCTTTTTCCCCCTCGCTGTTGCTATTATGTACATCGTCTCCTGCTTCAATTACCGCCGGCTTGCCGTTGTTGGCAGTTGGTTTAAGTCTTTACCTTCATATCTGTTAGTCTTTAGCACAGCGTTACTTATAATCGTTTTGTTTCCGAAAATCGGCATCGAGGTAAACAACGCCCGCCGATGGCTGCGGATTCCCGCCGGCCCGATATCGATTAGTTTTCAGCCCTCCGAGCTGGCCAAATGGTCGCTGCTCATATTTCTCGCTGCATTTTGCGATAAGTATAGTGCCGAGCTGACGTTATACCGCAAAAGATTTATCCCCGCCTGCCTGATTATAGGTTTGGTCACTGCCCTGATAATTACCCAGGATTTCGGCACAGCAGCTTTTGTATCGCTTTTGAGCTTCCTGATTTTAATAATTGCCGGCGTAAAATTATGGCACATCGCCACGCTTGCTCCATTTGCCGCTGTCGCCTTTGCCGCCGTTTTAACTCACTCTCCCGGCCGATTACAGCGAATCTCCGCATTCCTAAATCCTGATGGCCACGCAAGTTCCGCTGCTTATCAGGCCAATCAGTCGCTCATTGCTCTCGGCTCAGGCGGCCTTTTGGGCAAGGGTCTGGGCGAAGGAATCTGCAAATACGGCCACCTCCCTGAAGACACCACCGACTTTGTTTTTTCCATTGTCGGAGAAGAACTCGGCCTTGTCGGCACCGCAACTGTTATATTATTGTTCATTATTTTTGTCTGGCTGGGCATTTTGGTGGTTATGCGATGTCGCGACCGCTTCGGCCAACTCCTTGCAGGCGGAATAGTTATGGCTGTTGCCATCCAGGCGGCACTCAATATCGGCGTGGTTACTGTGGTGCTGCCGACAAAGGGTATACCGCTGCCGTTTGTAAGTGCCGGCGGAACAAGTATGCTGCTTTCTTCCGCCGCCGTCGGCCTGTTGCTGAATATCGCCAAACAACTGCCTAAATTAACGCCGGAGGAAAAACTACAATGAGCGACCGCACCTTTTTCTTCGCCGGCGGCGGCACCGGCGGACACATTTACCCTGCCCTGGCTGTAGCGGAAAAAATAATCAAACTCCGGCCGGATGCCAAAATTCGTTTCTTTTGCAGCAGCCGGCCTATTGATTCGCAAATCCTTGCACAGACCGGCTTTGAATACACTCAGCTTCCGGCAAAAGGCTTTTCAATTCGCCCGGCAGGTCTGATTGGCTTTTTCAAATCATTTTTGGAAAGCTTCCGCATCGCAAAAAAAGCAATCGTCGAGAACAAAAATGTTGTAGTTATTGGCGTCGGCGGATTTGTGGCTGCGCCGGTCTGCCGGGCCGCCCACAAACTAAAAGTGCCGCTTGCGCTTATCAATGTCGATATCGTGCCGGGACGTGCAAACAAACTTATAGCACGCTGGGCAGACGAGATTTTTCTGCAATTCGAGGACACCGCCCGCTATTTCCGTAAAGGCAAAACCAAAATAAACGTTGTCGGCTGCCCCCTGCGCAGCAGTTTTGAAAACCCTCAGCCGGATAAAATAAGGCAGCAACTGGGGTTAGATAAAAATAAAAAGATTCTGCTCATCACTGGCGCATCAAGCGGCTCAGAAAATATCAACAAAACAATATGCTCACTGCTGGATAAGCTGGGCAAATTTGCTGACTCCTGGCAGATAGTTCACCTGGCCGGCAGGACCAACTTTGAAAAGGTCAAAGATGGTTACGCTGCAGCGAAAATCAGCCACAAAGTTCTGGATTATTGCGATAGTATGCCGGATTTGCTTGCCGCCGCTGATTTGGCAATCGGCAGAAGCGGCGCCGTCAGCGTAGCCGAGTATGCCGTTGCCGGCGTGCCGAGTATATGTATGCCTTACCCGTATCATAAGGATATGCATCAGTACCTAAATGCCGGCAAATTAGTCGAGGCCGGCGCTGCGATAATCGTCGATGATGTTTCCGACGAGACCGACAGGGCAGAATGGCTGTGGGAGGAGATGGAGGAGCTGATGAGGGATGACCGGGTGCGATTGGAAATGAAAAAGGCCTGCACAGAAATCGCCCGAAAAGACGCTGCCTTAAAAATCGCAGAAAGCCTGCTGAGCCTTGGAAAATAGAATCCCGCCTTTGGCAAGATGGGCAAAATGTAACGATTGTAGAAGAATCTACGTTGTCATCAGTTGTTATCAGATGTAATCAGTTGTTATCAGATGTAATCAGTTGTAATCAGAAGGTATCCAGATGTAATCAGAACGCATCCAAAGTGCATCAGAAAACACCAGTGTTTTTGATTAAGTATTGTCATAACAAGGACTTAAATGTAATCGGGCTGCGGATTTAAAACAAAAATTCGAAATTCGAAGCACGAAATCCGAAACAAACTCGAATGACCAAAATTTTAATGAACAAAACAAAGTAGCCATAGAACACCACACTTCCTATATGGGGATATAGTGTCTCCCCGTAATTGGGCGGAGATGCGCATTTG
>Ga0315284_10006241_pt1 | contig 16978 bp, 12 predicted proteins | sample YL17G09_16_MG_FD_203696 | JGI IMG/M metagenome (GOLD analysis project Ga0315284, IMG submission 203696) | Sediment microbial communities from Yellowstone Lake, YNP, Wyoming, USA - YL17G09_16 | ecosystem: Environmental > Aquatic > Freshwater > Lake > Sediment | place: USA: Wyoming | collected...
CAGGCATTCTGGGGCCTTGGCGACATCACCATAATACCAGAGACCCTTTAGGATTGGACGGCCACTGTTCAGGAGCCCTTGTCGAGAACGGGATGACACCATGATCAAGTACTACTGTGAGCGGTGCCGAGAGCCGTTGGAGTCTCGCCTCGTTCATCTTCAGAACACGACTGCAAGTCGTTTCTTCTGCCCGAGATGTGGCACGGCCTACGACAGAGAGCAGTTGTGTGATGTGTGCAAGATGGGCAGAGGCACTAGCCGTCTGGCGATTACAGCCTACAGGTCCCACATTCTGGGCGAGCTGACCATCAGGCATTGCTCAGATTGCAGGCCGCGCTCGAAGATCTCCTTGGAGTTCGAGGCCTCACCGGGCGGGGCGCTCGTCAAGTACGCCCTGATCTACGGCATTCCCGCTCTCTGCATCATCTTGATGGTTGCCGCCCTTTTGTCCGGGGCACATCATTAGCCTGACCGGAACAGGCAAAAGGAGAATGAGAGATGAAGTGGTGTGACGCGTGCGGCAGGAACGTAACCCCGCAGAAGGACTTCAACTGGCTGGTGTTCATCTTCCTGTGCGCATTATGCTATCTGCCGTTCTACTTCGGGCAAGCCCCGCATTGCCCTATCTGCAAGGGCAAGAGCTTCTCGCCTCCACGGTAGCTCTGCAATGACCATGACGACCCCAATCCTGGCACTGCTACTCTCCCACCATCCGCCGGTCCAGCACAACCGGACCCTGTGCTTGAGGCCGACGCGAAACCTGCGAATTCGGCTGTGTGCGCGATGCACGGGAGAAGCGGCTGGACTCGTAGTCACACTCTGTTTCCTGCATCATCTCGCGGCCTGGCCGGATCGGGTCGTTTTCATCCTCGCGACGATCCTGGCTCTACCAGCCATCGTTGACTGGTCGACACAAGCAATGGAATGGCGGGACAGCACTAACTGGCTGCGACTGATCACCGGTGCCATGTTCGCGTCGGGGTGCGTCATGATCGGGCACTTCCTTCTCCTGGGGCGTTTCGCTCTGTTTGCCGCGGGCCTCGGCACCGTAGCAGTATTCGGGCTAACCGCATTCAAGCTGCTGCAGCGGGCCGGTGCCATCGACCGGGTGCTACTTCCATTTGAGGCGTATGCCGAAAGCCTGCTGGATAGAACGCAGCATTCAGGGATGGGAAGCGGATGAGCGCATTTTCGCACCTTGATTCCTCAAAGGAGGAGAAACGAGATGAGGCTATCGTCACACTGGTGGTTCTTCGGCGCGGTGGTGATGGCACTGGCATTGCCGCAGCGACTGATGGCTGATAAGGTACCTGCTCCCGCGGATGGCCAGAAGACTGAAGCGACAGCAGTAGCACCCGCCCCCGTGATCCGTGCGAGTCGGTTCGAACTGGTCGACAGCAAGGGGCTCGTCCGCGCTGTCCTGGGCACGGATGCAGACGGTACAGTAGGAGTTCACGTTTACGACCAGGCGAGCGGCAAAGAGCGTCTCTGCATGGGGTTGTCCTCAGGCGATCCCATTGTGATGCTTCTCGGGTCTGGGGGTGAGGTAAGACTGGCTCTTGGCGTTGCCGAGCAAAGCGATACTGGAGTGCTCTTCATTCCTGGGTTTGGGGAGCGAGTGACAGTGCAGCAGTTCCTATCCGACAAGCCGCTAACCAATACATCTGGCTCATTGTTAATGGGCGAAGAATTGGCACTCGTGAACAACGAGAGCGGGTCCATTCAGATGGGCGTGAGTGACTTGCCGAGACTGGATCTGGACCTGCAGGCATGTGGAGATCACTCATGGCTCTCACTCTCAGGTAAGGGCCTCGGGGTTGGTAACGGCAACCAGGACCCCGTGCACCCGCATCCGCGTGCGTTTGTCGGCATGGATGGTCATGGGAAGTCTATACTCGAATTGTCCAGCCCTTCAGGCCTAGCAAACACGACACTGATCAATCCGGAAGAGCCGTCTTCGGAGTGGACGGTGCTGGAATCTGCCTACGGTGACGCGACCTCGACTGTCGCCAGCAAGGTGAAGGACTTCGAGCTTTCCTGTAGCCTATTCGTGTGGCAGCGTGAAGGGAGTGTGCTCCTTCGGCTATCTCCCGATGTTCGCGAGCAAGCAGGCATTCGTACTGATGGTTTGGACGGATATGGGGTGATCTTCATCCCGTTCGCAGATCAGGGTGGCAACCCTGGCCTCTACCTCGTCAAGCGTGTGGGCGGCGTAGAGACGGTCCTGGCCTCGACCACCCAAGGGTTCCCGCGCCGGGACGGCCTCGCGTCTTTGACGATTCGCGCTCAGGGGAACACCCTGACAGTACTGGAGAATGGCTCCGAAGTTCTCAGTGCCGTTGACGGGCAGTTCCCTGAAGGTAAATTGGTTTGGCGCGTCTACGGCGACGAGGCCCATCCGGGCCGTGCTGGCTTCCGGACTGAGAACCGAGGCTGGTCGAGCACTGAGGAGACCAGGTGAGACAGTGCAGATTCGCGAGCCCATAGGAGGAGGATACCACGCGTTATGTCAGTCCCGTAGCATATGCGGCCCTTGATTCCCGGCCCGATGGTGTCCCATTCATAGCAGACGGGAAGAAGCTCAGTGTCTACAAGAATGGTGAAAGCGACCCCCTCTCGACTTTCGCGTCGCACTATGTATCCGGCGCAGTTGGACTGGTGATGCATGGGTGGCAGGAAGATGTTGCCAGGATGCTCACGTTCGATAACTACCAGGTTTGTCGACTTATGCCGGGAGCGGAACTACCGCCCTACCCGTCGCGTTTCAAGCAATGGCGCGTGTCTGGTGCCGAGAGCACATCTGGTCAGTCTACCGCACCTGATGGCGACCAGGGGAGACCAAGGTAGAGAGCATCATCCGAGGCGGCGCGCCAAAACGCGTGCTCCAGCGATACGTGACGAGAGGCCGGCGGGGCTGATCAGCCTAGATGCAGGCCGGTGGGGTCGAATGATCCGGTCACGCAGACCCGGCCGGCTCTGGGAACAATACTGGTCAGGCGCACCTTCAGCGGGTCACCGGCAAGGGTGTATACGGGGTTGAGGACGGCCGCCACGCGCTCCCGCACGAGGCCCGGCACCGTGGCGTGGGCGCCCTCGAAGGCGACCCTGGTCGGCGTCATCCAGATCTCGACGCCCCCCTTCACAGACAGTGTGTAATCGCTGGAACCGCGCAGGATGAGCGGGCCCGCGTCCAGCCATCCTTCGATGCGGAGATACCCGTCGAGTGACTTGACCTGCTTCCGTCGCCACACGCGGATCCTGTCGTTGAACATCTTGGTCAGCTCCGCTTCGCTCAGTGTCGCGGTGATAGTGGCCGCACCGCACGACTTCACCGAGCGACTCTCAGGATCGACCACCAAGTCCCGTGCGTCGAGTTGCATCTCGGCGAACTCGGGCAGACCCTTCGCGCGCACCTGCTTCCCCAGCACGCGCATCCGGGCGATGCGACCGTGCCGGATTCCTCCGCTGGAACCATCAATCGCCACGGAGTACTCGGCCGCGGGGCCGAGTACTTGAGGCAGGGCCTTCTGCAGGCCGTCTTGTGCCTGCTCTCTGATACTCCGGCAACCGAGGCTTATTGCCAAACAGGCCGCCATGCTGGCGATGATCAGCGACTTGATGAGATTCGGCATTTGATATGAGATCCGAGATGAGGGCCAGGTCGCGCCCGAAGATAAAAATGTATTTGACGAAAGGTGAGTGAGTCCTTCCGACATTGCATGCATATTCGACCGAAACCGGCCACTAATTCCGATCCAATCCGGCCACCGATTCCGGGGTAATCCGGACAGACCTGGGAGCGAAGCCAGCGCGGGATAGCCGACCAGCCCGGCGCGACTGCACCCCGCTCAGCAGCTCCAAGTCGAGGGCGTGGCCGGAGTCGGGGGTACCCGGGGCCGTCGCGTAAGATGGTTCGGCGCGGTCGGCTGCTTCACGCCAGCGACCTCTGCCTCGGCGGGATGTATAGCTGGAATCCCAGTTGCGCGTAATGCTGCACGATCTCATCTCGAAGGGCGCCGGCCTCGTCGAAAGCATCCCGATTCTCGGCCTGCAGAATCCTCAGTTTCTGCTCTTGTAGCCAGGCGCATGGTTCGGCCGGTGCCACCTGCTTCCCGTCGAGGAATACCTCGCAGCCACAGAGCAGCGTGACGTGAACGTCGTATTGCATCTGGGATCTCCCTTGGTCTGGTTCGTTTCCCCCGTTTGTCTTCTCTTGCGGTTCGTGGCTGCCCTGCCGGGGCGTGCGCTCCATTCTGCGTATCCAACACGCGCCAGCACCATGGCGCTGAGCTGGGTCTCGAAACCCGACTACCCCCCGAGTCCGGGGTCGTACTCGGGGCCAGGGTTCCCAATGGTGCCGCCGAACGGTATAATGCGACCGAGGGACTGCCCACGATAGTGAGTGGAGCCGCCGGCGGGGGTGGTCGGTGTCAGTTACACGTCTCGGCAAGCCGAACACTTGTGACCGCGCGCTAAGCGGGCGCAGGCATTTCGCGCGGGTCAGCGGAGGGGCATAGCATGCGCCAAGTCGTCATTGACAATCCAGTCCTCAACTCCCCTTACTCTGAGCCGACGCGGCACTTCCGCTTCGACGAGGAGGGGATCACCAACGAGACTCTCGAGGAGCGCCGGGTCAGCTCCTACTTCATTCCCGTGGCCAAGCCCCGCAAGAAGGGCAAGCAGATGGTCCTGGACACGGAGTGGACCGAGGAGCGTATCCAGGAGAACCGCTTCATCAACCAGATTCGCGAGCACGTGGCGGTCTGGCGCAAGGGCGGCTACCAGGGGATTACGAACACGACTCGCCGCCTGCTGGAGTACTGGCAGCGCCCTGACCGCGAGCCAACGCAGCGTCTTTTCTTCTGCCAGATCGAGGCGCTGGAGACCATCATCTACATCACCGAGGTCGCAGAGGGTTATGGCGACGCCTGGATCGCGAACACGTTGCGCGAGGCGAACGAGAGCGCGAACCCGGAGCTTCACCGCATCGCCCTGAAGATGGCCACCGGCAGTGGGAAGACCGTGGTCATGGCGATGCTCATCGCTTGGCATGTGCTCAACAGACTGGCCGGCGAACGGAAGGGCGACTTCGCCGACACCTTCCTGGTTGTCACCCCTGGCATCACGATCAAGGACCGTTTGCGCGTGCTCCTGCCGAAGGACCCGGCCGGCGACTACTACCGGAAGATGGACCTGGTGCCGGCCGAGGACCTGGAGAAGCTCAACCAGGCGAACATCCTGATCACGAACTTCCATGCCTTCCTGCTGCACGAGCGCGGCAATGCCAGCAAGCTCACAAAGGGTCTGCTGAAGACGGATAAGCGGGCCAGCGCCTTCACCGAGACTCCCGACGAGATGGTCCGGCGTGTCTGCCGCTCCTTCGGCAGCAAGAAGAACATCGTGGTCATCAACGACGAGGCCCACCACTGCTACCGGCGCAAGCCCGACGGCGAGGACGTCAAGCTCACCGCCGACGAGCGCCGAGAGGCGAAGAAGCGGGAGGAGGAAGCCCGCGTTTGGATATCCGGCCTGGAGGCCGTGAAGCGGAAGATCGGCCTCAAGATGATCTACGACCTCTCGGCGACGCCGTTCTTCCTTCGCGGCTCCGGGTATGCCGAAGGCACGCTTTTCCCTTGGGTCGTCTCCGACTTCTCCCTCATAGATGCCATCGAGAGCGGGATTGTGAAGGTGCCCCGCGTGCCAGTCGCCGACAACAGCATGGTCGGCGATCAGCCCACCTTCCGTGATCTCTGGTTCCGCATTCGCGAGCACCTCCCGCGGAAGGGTAGGGGCACGGAAGCGGTGAACGGCGAACCGCAGTTGCCGGCCGAGCTCCAAGGCGCGCTCCACGCGCTCTACGGCAACTATGAGCAGTACTACCGGCAGTGGGAAAAGAACCACGAGGCCGTCGCCAACGGTCAGTCCCCACCCGTCTTCATTATTGTCTGTAACAACACCAACGTCTCCAAACTCGTCTACGACTACATCTCAGGGTGGGAGAAGACGCTGGAGGACGGAACCGCGGTGGTCGTGCCCGGCGCCCTGTCCATCTTCAGCAACGAGGATGGCGGCCGATGGCGCGCCCGGCCGAATTCCATCCTCATTGACAGTGAGCAGCTCGAATCAGGCGAGGCGATGAGCGCGGAGTTCAAGAAGATCGCCGTCCACGAGATCGAGGAGTTCAAGCGGGACTACATTCAGCGGGGCCGCGACGCTGACACCATCACGGACGAAGACCTCCTGAGGGAGGTGATGAACACCGTCGGCAAGCCCGGCAAGCTCGGCGAGCAGGTGAAGTGCGTCGTTTCTGTCTCCATGCTCACCGAGGGCTGGGATGCGAACACGGTCACCCACATCCTCGGGGTGCGCGCCTTCGGGACCCAGCTCCTCTGCGAGCAGGTCGTCGGCCGAGGCCTGCGCCGGCGAAGCTACTCCGCCGACGACAACGGCATGCTGGCGGCCGAATACGCGGAGGTCTACGGCGTTCCCTTCTCCTTCATCCCGTGCTCGGGATCACAGGCCGACATCAAGCCCGGCCCCACGCCGACCCGCGTGCGCGCCCTGGATGAGCGCGTCGCTTGCGAGATCACCTTCCCCCGGTTGCAGGGATACCGATACGAACTTCCGAGCGAGAAGCTCACCGCTCACTTCACCGACGACTCCCGCTTGACGCTCTCCACCGAACAGGTCCCGACCTGGACGGAGAACGCGCCGATTGTCGGTGAGTCGGTGATCATGACCCTCGACGATCTGAAGAACCGCCGCCCGCAAGAGGTGGCATTTCTGCTCGCCAAGTTCACGCTGGAGAAATACTTCCGTGACGACGGCGGCAGCCTGAGGCAATGGCTCTTCCCGCAGGTGCTCGGGATCTGCAAGCAGTGGCTGGACCGGTGTGTCACCTGCAAAGACAACACCTTCCCGCAGCTCCTGCTGCTCATCGAGAGGGCGCACGACGCTTCGGATCGCATCTACCAGGCCATCGTCCACTCCAACGAGGGCGAGAAGGCGCTGAAGCCGATCCTGCATCCCTACGACACGGTTGGCTCCACCCGCTACTTGGACTTCGATACCACGAAGGACACCTACCGGACTCGCGCCGACCGGTGCCACATCTCCCACGTCGTCGCAGACACCGGCTCCTGGGAACAGAAGCTCGCCCAGTCCCTGGAGGAGATGGACGAGGTGCTCTGCTACGTGAAGAACCAGAACCTGGGATTCTACATCCCCTACGCCTACAACGGGGAGCAGAGCAACTACGTGCCGGACTTCGTCGCGCGCATGAACGACGGCCACGGGCCGGACAACCCGCTGAACCTGATCCTCGAAGTGACCGGGCAGAGGAAGAAAGACAAAGAGGCGAAGGTCGCCACCGCTCGACGGCTCTGGGTGCCGGCGGTCAACAACCACGGTGGCTTCGGCCGATGGGCGTTCCTGGAGATAGACGACCCGTGGAATGCGAAGAACGCGATCAAGCGGTTTCTGGCAAGCTAGAACGCTCAACTGACCTTGTGCTGCAGTCGACTTATCGTTATAATAGAACGTCTGTTTGAGGTAAAGGCTACCATGGAGGTCCGGGACCCAATTCACGGGTTCATCGAACTGGACGAGCACGAGGTGCGACTGATTAACCACGCGTCCTTCCAGAGACTGCACCACATCCACCAACTCGCAATGGCATATCTGGTCTATCCGGGTGCTACGCATACGCGGTTTGAGCACTCGCTAGGCGTTTGTCACATAGCCGGGATGCTGGCAGACGTCGTGGGCCTCAGGCCAGAGCAGAGACAGCGCGTCCGACTCGCGTCTCTGCTACATGACATCGGCCACGGCCCATTCTCCCATGTTGCCGAACTCATCCTTGTCGCCTGCAACGAGGGCTTGCCAGTGGGTGAGGTCGAAGAGTTCCATGAGCGGATCGGTCTTCAAGTCACCAGGCGGCTGCACAGAGCCGGAGTGATCGCACACAGCCTGGAGGGGATCGAGAACGTCCTGGTGCCTGGCGCTCTGGGGGCCACCGGCCCGCGCCACGAACAGGATCGTCCCCCGGTACGCAATGTATGCCGCGACATCGTGTCTGGGCCGCTGGATGCCGACAAGATGGACTACCTGCTTCGTGACAGCTACTACGCAGGCGTGCAGTACGGCATCTATGACCTCCACCGGCTGGCACACGCGGCTACGACGATTGAGGAGAGGCCCAACTCCTACCTCGGAGTGCGTGAAGAGGATGTGCCGGCCGTTGACCAGTTCATCATCGCCAACCACAACATGCGGATTCAGGTCTATGGACACCGGATACGGCGGGTGACTGATCTGATGCTCGTGAGGTCGGTGGTGGAGGCCATCCGGGAGGGGAACGAGGATGCTAGGCTGCTGTTCACCTACGAAGAGAGCGACGCTTTCCTCGACCGGTACATGGCGGTGGACGACGCGGAACTGGTGCGCCTGGTGATGTCTGGTCCCGATGGCGCTGGAAAGGAACTGATGTCACGCCTTGTTACAAGGCGGCTGCCAAAGGACGTGCTCACCGTGCCGCTGGATGAAATCGCAGATGCGGAACTTGCGGAGAGACTCCACACGAAGGACGCCGAGGCGGAAGCGGTCCATGGGCTCGAGACGCGGCTGGCAGAGCACCTGGGGTTGAGGCCACCCGACCGTGTCCTTGTGGAAGTTAGGCCAGACCGCCCGGTTTTGAAGACCAAGGGGGAGGCGGTCGTTGACACTGCGGATATCCGGGTCAAGCTCCCGGACGGGCGACAGGGATCATACGATCAAATCAGTCGCTTCTTCAGGAAAGGTGGCCTCGCAGACCGCGACCATGTGTGCGTCTGGGTGACCATCGACGAGCACGATAGAGAGCGGCGAGACGTCGAGAGGGCCAACCTCCGCCGCTTGGCTCTAGAGGTGTTGCCGATCGGAGAGGAGCATGGGCATGGGCAAGCTTGATCTTGACGACGTAATCCTCGCAATCCGAGAAGGAGAGGGCGGCGCCATACAGGGACGGACGCGCCTTCAGAAGATCGCGTACTTCGTGACATACCTGCTGCGGGATGATATGGCAGTCGATCCAGGCTTCACCGCTCACCACTACGGCCCCTATAGCTCGTCCCTGGCCGCAACCGCGTCGAGCGCGGTGGCGCGTGGCGTTCTTACAGAGACGAGCGAGGTATTCCCCTCGGAGGGGTTCGCGGGACACGACACGGAGCAGAAGCGGTACACCTACGGACTCGCTCCTCGGGGTGAGGCGGCGCTGAAGTGGAGGAGGGAGAGGGCCGGGGCTGCTTACGACAACGCGGTCAGTGTGGCGCGCCGGGTCAAGGACACGGGTGCCGACTACCGAGTGCTCTCATACGCCGCGAAGGCCCACTACGTCCTACGCCAGGAGGGGAAGCCGATCACCGACCAGTCCATCCTCAAGCGTGCGAAGAACCTTGGCTGGACGCTTACGCCTGAGGAACTGAACGCTGGCGTCGAGCTTCTGACGGGACTGCAGTTGATCACCAGGGTTTCCTCCTAGAGGGTTACCTGCCTCACGCCGACGTCTTGATGAGGAGCCGAGGATATGCCACGTCAGCAGCGGAAGACGAAGACTGCAACCCCCGTCGAGTCCGTAAAGCACAAGGACACGCGGAAGAACATCCCCACGAGTGAGTTGGGCAGCTTCGTGGCCGACGACGAGAAGGCGCCGAAGACGGTCCTGTACCCGCGCGATCCGTCCCTCGATCCGCAGCTTGTCTGGAAGGGCAAAGACGAGCAGGACGGCGAGGATCTACAGGTGCCGGCCGTCCCGGTCTACATCCAGGAGAAGGTTCATCCCCAGGCGCTGATCGAGAACTTGCGCGAGACGGCGGCCGCCAGCGAGCGGGAGCCGGAACTGACCCTCTTCGATGACTTCAACGGTCTCACCGACTTCGACAAGAAGGTCGAGTTCTACCAGCACGATCAGCACTGGTCGAACCGGATGGTCCTGGGAGACTCGCTCCTGGTCATGACCTCCCTGGCCGAGAAGGAGGGTCTCAAGGGCAAGGTCCAGATGATCTACCTCGACCCGCCCTATGGCATCAAGTTCGGCTCCAACTGGCAGGTTTCGACTCGCAAGCGGGACGTGAAAGACGGGAAGGCTGAGGACGCGACCCGACAGCCCGAACAGATCAGAGCATTCCGGGACACCTGGAAGCTTGGCATTCATTCCTATCTCGCCTACTTGCGGGATCGGCTGGTGGTGGCGCGGGAGCTGCTGACCGAGTCGGGATCAGTGTTCGTGCAGATAGGTGACGAGAACATACACCTGGTGCGGTGCGTCCTCGATGAGGTATTTGGCAGCGACAACTTCGTAGCACAGATTGGCTTCCAGAAATCCAGCGGCAGAGTGTCAGACGCGCTTGATGCTGTCTACGATACGCTGCTGTGGTATGCGAGGAGCCGTGAAACCTACAGGTTCAGGAAACTCTATCGGGAGCGCACCTCAGCTCAGGTTGACACGGCATACACACTGCTTGACCTGCCGGACGGCACGACGCGTCCTATGACTCAGCATGAGATTGAGGGCCGAGAGCCTACGCCTGAAGGGGCGAGGAGGTTCAGCCCAAACCAGCTTTCCTCGCAGACACCCAGCGAGTCGTCCTTGTTCAGCTTTGAGTTCATGGGGAATAGGTACGGCCCTGCGGCTGGTGCGGGCTGGCGGACGAGCGCAGAGGGACTGACAAGGCTCGCCGCCGCCAACCGAATCATGCCGCGCGGGCGGTTCATCAGGTTCAAGCTATTCGCAGACGACTTCCCATTCATTCAACTCCACAATGTCTGGACAGATACCCTCATGACCGAGTTCGGCGGCGGGAAGACATACGTCGTCCAGACCTCCCCCAGAGTCGTGGAGCGGTGCATCCTGATGGCGACCGACCCCGGCGATCTCGTCCTCGATCCGACCTGCGGCTCTGGGACCACCGCCCACATCGCAGAGCAGTGGGGTCGACGGTGGATCACCATTGACACCAGCCGCGTCGCTTTGACCCTCGCGCGCACCCGCCTCATGGCGGCCCGGTATCCGTACTACCTACTGAGCGATTCCGAAGAAGGCATGGTGAAAGAAGCCGCGGCCATTGGCCGCGTGCCGGCGACCGGGGTGCGCACTGAAGGCGATGTGCGAAAGGGATTCGTCTACAAGCGCGTCCCGCATATCACGATGAAGAGCATCGCGAACAATGGGGAGATAGACGCCATTCACGCCCGCTGGCAGGAGAAGCTGGAGCCGGTGCGGGCGAAGCTCAACCAGGCGCTGAAGCAGAAGTGGGAGGAGTGGCAAGTCCCGCGCGAGGCTGATAAGTCCTGGCCCAAGGAGGCCGCAAAGCTTCACGCCGAATGGTGGAAGCTGCGCCGCGAGCGGCAAAAGGAGATAAACGACTCCATCGCCCGCCAGGCCGATACCGAGCTGCTCTGCGACCAGCCCTATGAGGACAACAAGCGGATTCGCGTGAGCGGGCCGTTCACCGTGGAGAGTCTGTCTCCCCACCGTGTGCTCGCGGCCGACCAAGACCTCCCAGCCTCCGAGGCCGACGCCCAGGCCGACCCCGGCCCCGGCCAGTTCGAGACCATGATCATCGAGAACCTGCGCAAGGCCGGAGTGCAGAACACGGTCAGGAACGAACGGCTGAAGTTCGAGCGCCTGGAGACCTTCCCCGGCCTCTGCCTCCAGGCCGCGGGCGAGTATGGTGAGGGTGGCAAGACCCGCCGCGTCGCCATCTGCATTGGCCCCGAGCACGGCACCGTCGGCCCCGACCTCATCAAGGACGCAGCCAAGGAGGCGCTGGAGGGCATCGGCTTCGACCTGCTGCTGGTCTGCGGATTCGCTTTCGATCCGCACGCGGGCGAGGCCGCCAAGCAGATCAATCCCGAGAGCCTACCTGCCCGCAAGTCGTCAGGTGGGAAGAAGTCCGATGAGTTCGCTGTCGCCGAGAAGGCGAAGCAGTACGGGAAGCTGCCCGTCATGCTGGTGCGCATGAACCCAGACCTGTCCATGGGAGCTGATCTGCTGAAGAAGACCGGAGCCGGCAACCTCTTCATGGTATTCGGCGAGCCGGACGTGGTGATGACCCGTAAGGATGGCCAGGTCGTGGTCGAGATCAAGGGAGTGGACGTCTACGACCCGACCACCGGGCAGATTCGCAGCCACACCACCGACGACATCGCCTGCTGGTTCGTGGACACCAACTACGATGGCGAGAGCTTCTTCGTCCGCCACGCCTACTTCACTGGTGCGGACGAGCCCTACGAGAAGCTCAAACGCGCCTTGAAGGCTGAGATAGACGAAGCCGCCTGGGCCACCCTCTACTCCACCGTCAGCCGCCCCTTCGCCCCGCCCACCACCGGCAAAATCGCCGTCAAGGTCATCAACCATTACGGGGACGAGGTGCTGAAGGTGTATGAGGTGGGATAGGCGCTCCCAAGATGTGGAGGATTCTTGCAGAACGTCATGCCCGAGTTCGTCGCCATAGTACAGCGAACCTGCGCGTGGCTCCAGCCTGCTGCGGCCAGCGCCTTCGCGGGAGCTATACTCAGGTCTGCGGGCAAGCTGGCGTCGCGTCTGCTTACCGGAGGCGCGAAAGGGGATGAGGCACGCGCTTTCGAGGCGGCTATGCTGGGTGCCGTCGCGCACCTCATGGACGAATTCCCTGATCTACGAGACATCAACTTCTTCAGCATCCTCGAACACGATGCCCTCGCAGCAGAGCTAACCAAGGCATTCAACCCCGACCTTACGCCCGATGCAGCCGGTCTCCGCGTGGCTCTCGACGACTCGGGATTCGTCTTTGAAACGCTCCCGAACCCGTGCACAGCTGAGGACGTTTTCTCCCGCTTGTACTACTTCTTCCGCGAGGAGATAAAGAGGAACTCCATCCTACAGCCGCTATTCACCTCGACGAACGTAGAGCGCGTTCTCGCCGGACAAGCAGATACGAACGCCAAGCTTGAAGACCTACAGAGCAAGATGGCAGCTTTTTCTGCAGACCTATCAGCCAGCCGTTCAGTGCTCTCGTCAGCCCTTGGGACACCTGACGGCGTTCTGGATGAGTTGAACGAAGAATACCGTGCAGGTATCGAGCGCTCCCGCGAGCAGCTGAAGAAGAACCGCTATGTGGATGCGCGCGACCTTCTCGCGGGGCTACAGGTACGAGGCACGTTCAGGTTTGTGGACGCCGCGACTCAAGCAGAGGTGTATCGTCTGTACGCAATTGCCTGCATGCACATCGGCCAATACTCGTCGGCCGAGCATTCGTTCGCGCAGGCAACTGAGCGTGACCCTGAACACCGGAAGCTGAGGTTGAACGTCATCGAATTCCAGCTCAGAATCGGCAAGCGCGATGAGGCGGAGGCGGCCGCGCAAGCCATGCTTCTGGAGAACGAAGATGATTCGGATGCCCACCGCCTCCTTGTACTCGCGGCGCTCGACAAGCACGATACCGGTGCCGCACGCCAACACCTAGCGAAAGCCGGCCTGGGCGATGATCCCTCAGGCCTAAGCATGCGCGCTGCCTGTGATCTTGCGGAAGGACTGTTTGAAGAGGCGCTGCCCAAGGTTGAAGCGGCTCTGGGCGCTGAGCCGGACGATCCGGTCCTGCTGCTTCAGAAGGCGACAATCCTGAACCAGATGGCATTGTCATCTCCCGGCCTCCAATCCGGCATATCGATCGTTGGCCTCTCGGCGCAACGGCGCGAAATGGAGCGGGCGAGGGATGCGTTCAGAGCGGCGGTTAGATCCTGGGACGAACACGGGCTGAGAGCGTATTCCTCATACCCTCGTGTGCAACTGGCGGTATCCCTTTCTCTGCTCGACGAGCAACAGGAGGCGCTTAGCGCGGCGGTCGAGGCGACGGAGTGTCTGGATGCTAACCATGAAGCATGGGTTGTGCGCGCTCGCTGCGAACTTGATGTGCAGGACACTGCGGCAGCCGAGGAGTCCCTCGCAAGGGCCGCCGCTCTTGCTCCGGACGACGCTGGTGTTGTGCTCGTGCGGGCGGGACTCAAGGGTGAGACAGGCAGGCCTTTGGATGCAGTCGAGGACATCAGCCACAGTTTCTCTGACCGGTGGCATCCTCGAGAGAAGCTTGAGGCGCGAGCGCTGCAGGTCCGGTTTCTGTGGCAGGCAGGTGAACAGGAAAAGGCGTTTGCGCTGCTCGACAGCCTGCCGCCGGAAATGGGACAGACTCCGCGCCTCATCGCCCAGAAGTCCGGCTTCCTGATCACCGCGCGCCGATACCAAGAAGCTCAGGCGCTCCTCGATGCGGGAATCCAGGACTATCCGAACGAGCCGGCGCTGCTACACATCTGTGGCGATGCGTATCTCGCGACAAACGACTCCCGGCGTGCGCTTTCCCGTTACGCGAAGGCGCTCAGATTGGCGCCCAATCCTGACTCGCTCTATGGTGCTGCCCAGTGCTGCGTCCTTCTGGGAAGACCGAAGGCTGTCTTGCGGCTGACCGAAGCCTTCGCCCGGAGAGGCATTTCGGACAACCGGCTCTACGAAATGACGGCAAGGGCATGGTTTGACCTAGGGGATCTCCAGGAAGCGGCCGACGTGTATGAGAGATATCTCCAGGCGATCCCGGATGATACCGTGGCCCTGAACAACGCGTCGGTCTGCCACTGGCGCCTCGGCCGACGCGACAAGGCACTGCCCCTTATTGAACGGATCGCACAACTCAGGCAAACGGACTGGGAAGTCTGCGTTCGGATTGCCCAGATTCACCTGGCTGACGGCGCGAATGAGAAGGCATTCGAGTGGGCGCGACAGGCACTTTCGCGAGGACAGGAGCATCCCGAAGCATACCTGTTCTACATAATGACGGGCTTCAACTCGGGGCACTCCGACGAAGTAGGGCCAGCGCTTCAGGAACTGCATCAGAAGTTCCCGGACTTCCAGGGGCTCCGTATAATGCAGAAGGAGGAGGGTATTGAGGTCTTCAAGCAGTCGCTGGCGAGAACGGCAGAGGTCGAGCGGCTTTACCAGGAAGGGAAGCTCCCGATCACGTTTGTTGTTGACCAGCTTAATCAGGCATTGCCCTTATACCGAGCGATCAGGCAGTGGAACTCGCAGACATTCCGGGCTGAAACCGGGCATATCTCCGACCTGAAGCAGCGGTACACCGCGTGTGCATCCAGCCCCGAGGTCGTAATAGACTACCCAGCGTTAGTCACGCTGGCGCAGCATGACTTCTTGACGCCGGCCATGCACGTCTTCCGCAAGATTCATGTGCTCTTTAGCATCAGGGAGCAGCTACAGCATGACCGCATGAAGCTGAACGGGAGGCTGGGCTATTTCAAGGATAGAGGACAGCGTGCGATTCGTGACAGGTTGATGGACTCAGGGACACTCGAATCGTGGCGCGCCTACTCAGATGATCTGGCGAAGTGGCCCGCTAGCGGCGGGCTGCATGATAAGCACCTTGCTGGTCTCTCTGGAGCTCATTATCTGATTGACTGGCGGATGCTGGAGGCGCAGTCTCCTGACGAACTGCCACCAAACGTGATCACCAGCAAATCTCTCCTCTCTCGTTTCTGGTCGCTGGGACTTGATCGCGAGCGCTACGAGAGAGCCGTCGAGTATCTTCAGAAAACCGGCAACTGGGAGTCAGATGGGACGGCACCGCTAACCGAGACACCTGAGAAGATCGTTATCGAAGCCTGGACGGCCTCAACCTGGCATGCGATGGGGCTTCTTGACTACCTGCTGGGAACGGTACGTTTGCTGGTCAGCCCATGGACCGTGCACCGTCTGAACAGCGACGTGGCTGAAGAAGAGGTCTACGCGGAGGCTTTGAGGCTGGTGGATCTGATTGAGGCCACGATGCAGGAGCAAGGGGGTGTTTTCACAGTGACTCAGCCATCAGGCAATGGCACTGATAGTGGTGAAAGACCATGGGAGATGGTGTCTGCCCTCGCTGCGAAGATCTCCCTTCCGTTGTGGTCGGATGACTTGGTTACCCAACTCTTCCACTCTCATCAAGTGTCCGGAGCGAAGTGTTTCAGCACGCGTACCGTGGCCGAGGTCGCATTCAAGCGCAGGCATATCGGCGCAGACCAGTACCACAAGACCGTTCTATCTCTTGTACATGGCGGCTATGTCTACTGCTCCTTCAACGCCCAAACCCTCGCCTGGACACTGCGGCAACACAACTACCAGTTAAATGACGATACGTTGCTGCTGTTGAGCAAGCAGGGAGACGTCATGCCGTTCCGCATTGTGATCACCAATACTATCGCTGAACTGGCAAGGACCCACGATGCCTCAGGAGAGCCGAACTCCAGGCAGTTGAGGGAATGCATGCAGTTCCTTGCTATGGCGACTGACGCAGCGCGTGTGGGCCTCCCCCGCGCGGTTGCTGTTCGAACAAAGCGCGCGCTTTCCGGCCGTTCCTATCTAGTCCGGCGATCTTGGGACACCTTGGTCGAGGCGTGGGATTCTCTTGGTCTGGTACGGAACCCACTGGCTCCCTGGTAATCGGCATGAACCAACGTGGGGCAGACCCGAGTGTCCCTTATTGCCCCTGCTCGGCAGTCCATTCCGCCAGTGACGTTCCCGGCTCGTACCCGGCGGCGATGTCGCGCTCGTACACGAGGATCGCGTCCCTGAGGAGCTTGGACAAGCTCATCCCGTGACTCTCGGCCAGCCCTCGCATCCGCTCGGCGAAGTGGCCACGGATGGCGACGGTGACCATGTCGCCATGCACCCGCGGCCGCGAACGGCGCGTTGTGTGCGCCTGTGTCGGGCTTTCGGCGGCCGGTTGGAGTCGTCCCCTCGCCCTGTCGCCCTTCGCGGCGCACAAACGCCTTGACTTCCTTCAGCATCCGATCAATAGACTTATCGGAACTTGGCGAAGCCAGGCGGGAGGCGAGGATGGCGAGAAGGCAGCAGCAGGATCGGCAGTCGGACGCGCGGGAGCTGGAGGCGTTTCTGGACTCGCTGGCGTTGGAGGGGCGGTCG
>Ga0315284_10006243_pt1 | contig 16976 bp, 12 predicted proteins | sample YL17G09_16_MG_FD_203696 | JGI IMG/M metagenome (GOLD analysis project Ga0315284, IMG submission 203696) | Sediment microbial communities from Yellowstone Lake, YNP, Wyoming, USA - YL17G09_16 | ecosystem: Environmental > Aquatic > Freshwater > Lake > Sediment | place: USA: Wyoming | collected...
AATAACGATTTTCTGGTTGGAAATAAAATCATTCAAAACAATAATATTCGTAAAAATCAATTGAAAAAAAAATCAAATAAAACGAATATTATCAACGAAGTTTTTGGTGTAAAATAAAATAATCAAGTAAAATAAATTAAAATTGGCACACAATCATCAATCAATTTTTTCTTTTAGAACAGTATTCTTATTCTTTATACAATTCTCATAATTTTCACAATTAGTATCATTACAACCAATACACCTTGTATTTTCGTTGCATGGTTGTTCTTTTTCAGAATTGTTTGGATTAACATTTGCAGCACTAACAGCTGCGACATAAGCTTGTTTGCGCTTTATTAGTTCATTCATCTCTTCAACTTTTTTAGCTTTTTCTTGTTGCATTCGATGGTTATTCGCCCCCTTATCCATAATCTCTCTTATTACAGAATATACTTTTTGGTTTTTTGTTTTTTTTAAGTTGTGGTCTTCCTTTGGTGTAATGCCTAGATAATCACTTACAACTTTCACAACATCATTGCTACATGATTCTAGTTTTTGAAGCGCTTCGCATTCGTCGTAATTTGTTTGAGACACAATAAATTGAATTTGCTGTTTTCGTCTGTATTCCAATTTTTGTTTTACTGTATCCATTAATCGTGTATTTAAATCTGTTTGGTCTTCACAATTCATTATATATCTATCTTGGTTTCGCTATCAATATATATATACTACATTAAATATTTTCTAAATCATATTAAACGAATATTTATATTACATATAACGAAACGACGCACGGAAACAATCGAATCTTCGAAACCAAAAATGGAAAATCAAAGTAATAAAGAAACCCAAGAAAAAATAACAACTGATGATGGTATTAATAGCGTGATTGACATTCGCGGAGTTCAATTTGACATTTCATCTGTTTTAAAAGATGTAACAAATTCTATTAAAAATAATTTGAAAACGTCATTTGATGACGTATTTAAAGATTATGAATTGTATAAATCTACTCATGATGCGTTACTTCAAATTCCGTTTATAAAAGATTTATACAAACAAAATTCGGAGCTATCATTACAAGTGAAAATATTTAAACAGCACGAGCAAGAAGACTGTGAAGAAGAACAAGAACCAACAATTACATTGAATATTCATGAATCTTTGATTCCAAATAGTAATAACGACGATGATGAACCATCTTCATTGCGTACTGATTTTTTGAAAACAAATAAAATGAATAAAAAACAAGCTGAAAATGATTTTGAATTTGAAATTGTTTCTGAAGAAGAGGCTCAAGAAGAAGCCGAATCCGATGAAGAAGAAGCAGCTGAATCCGATGAAGAAGAAGCAGCTGAATCCGATGAAGAAGAAGCAGCTGAATCCGATGAAGAAGAAGCAGCTGAATCCGACGAAGAAGAAGCAGCTGAATCTGATGAAGAAGAAGAAGAAGCAGCTGAAGAAGAAGAAGCAGCTGAAGAAGAAGAAGCAGCTGAAGAAGAAGAAGCAGCTGAAGAAGAAGAAGCAGCTGAAGAAGAAGCAGCTGAAGAAGAAGCAGCTGAAGAAATCAAGGAATCCGAGGCTGAGGAGGAGGAAGAAGAGGAAGAAGTATTTGAAATTGTAATTAAAAATGTAACATATTACACAACAAATGAACAAAATGGCGACATTTATTCTTGCGTAAATGATGATGTTGGAGAAGTTGTTGGAAAATTTAAAAATGGAAAACCTTCATTTTCTAGACGCAAATAATAAATAGAGGATAACATGCTTGAGGATAACATGCTTTCCCTACTATGCGCCCCCTCCTCATAGTTGAAGTGTCAGAGGGGCGAAATATGCTTGGCGCATTATTTACCCTATTTTTTATTATTTATTGGAATATTTTATATTTTATATATTATGTATTATATATAAAATATACATTTATTGGATTTAACTTTATAAAAAATGATTTTTGAATACATTTGTCCGCCAGCATCGTTATATTTAGCCTTTTCAATCATTCAAATACTTATTGATATGTTTAGAGGCGAAATGGATACTGCATTTTTGAAATTTCTTGTAATGATAATTTTTACGATTGCGCTGAATATGTTATGTGCATCAGGACTTGGAATCATATCGTGGTTTATTGTATTTATACCATTTATTTTAATGACCTACATTACAACCATTCTTGTTTTTGTATTCGGAATTCCAAAGACATCAGAATTAAGACCTGAACGACGGCCTCAACGCATTGGCGGATGCGCTGGAACGCGTTTTGGCTGTTGTAACGACGGAGAAACCGCGAAAAATTCTCACGGTTCAAATTGTCCTTCATCGCCTCGCCCTCATCACCATAAAGACATCGTTGGCGGATGCGCCGGGACACAATACGGCTGTTGCGATGACAATACAACTGCGAAAGTAGATGTGAATGGAACAAATTGTAAAACTGTTGGCGGATGCGCCGGAACGAAATACGGTTGTTGCAATGATGGCACATCTCCGAACCCGTGCCCCACGGGAACATCACTTGTATTAGACCCCGAACAGTCAATGGCTCCAAAAAGACTTGTCGGCGGCTGCGCTGGAACGCAATACGGCTGCTGTTCTGACGGAAGTGCTGCAGTAGCAAAAACATGTGGAGTTTTTAATCCGGTAACAACATCTTGAAATAATTGAACTTGATATTCATTTACCAAATAATATATTATATTTATGAAAATTTACATAAATATAATATATTATATATATTATTACATAATTTCGTATACTTAATTATTTACATGGTTATCGTTCAATATGATATAAATAATGAATGCGGAGAGACGGCAACACCTGAAGTAAATTTAAAAATAATGTTTGCTTTAACGGCGGGTTACATGATTTATTCTTTCGTAAATAGTAATGCATTCCCTGAAACAATGTTGCGATTAACTTATAAAGTTGTATTAGTCTCTACGAAAGTCAATAAAGCGTACAACAATTTAATAACTTACTTTGATAACGTAATTATTAATCATGGTAAAGCTAAACATAATAATAATGAATCGTCAATTTCGGAATCATCCCCCACAGATTCTTTTACAGATTATGAAATTAGAGTAATTAAAAATGGAATAAAATGCGAACAATTTGAAACAATGAAAATATTCAAAGAATCAAATTATTTAGGAAATCCAAATGACTATTGTGACTATCAAGACGAAGAAGAATCACATTCACAATCTTCTGCCGCCAATGAAAGCTGTGACGTTTGTGACGTGTGCGACTCTCAAGGTGATGATGATGATGATGAGCATGATAGTGATAAGCAAAAACAATATGATAAGCAAGATAAAACAACCACCACAGAAACAAACGAAACAAGCGAACAATTATTCATTATGAAACACAATAAACAAAATAACACAATTCGATTTATACCATACGATTTTATAATGCAAACACTTTTTTTTGAACATGGCGGCAATAGTTACAAACTCAATAAAAATTACACAAAACTGTACAGACAATTTACAGAAAATGATTATTTAATTTCACCAAATGACCTCGTTATTTCAAAAGCAGGAATGATTGTGTGTTCGCTCGAATTAAAGGACAAAACATATGACATTGACATTTCATTTCCTTATAATTTCAACGTCGTTGGAAACGTTATACTAGATTACACATTTTTATCATGGTACATGTTGAAAGAATACGATATTGCACATTTTGCTGAGGATTGCGACTACACTTTAACGTGCGTATCCAACGCGGTTACAACCGTGCATATATACAAACTTGGGAAATCCTCGGGACTATTGGTGAAATTGAATGAGTATGAAATTATTAGTGTGCAAAAAAATTGATATACATACATTAAATATCTTTAAAAATCAATATAAACATAATATCTGATTATATTTATTATATTTATTATATATGACATCGTTCGAAGAACACCCATTGGCGTCGTCTACAGTAATACAAGCAGAAGAAGGATACGGAAGAATGAATGAAGTGTTAAATCAAACAAATGCACATTCCGATAATATTTCTAATTCAGAAAATGCAAATGCACCACATATGTTGTCAGACACGTGGATACTTTGGGCACATCTTCCACACGATACAGACTGGAGCATTAAAAGTTATACTAAAATTTATGAATTTAATACACTGGAGCAAGCAGTTACGATAACCGAAATGTTGCCACCAAAATTGATTATAAATTGCATGTTGTTTTTGATGCGCAAAGGAATTAATCCAATATGGGAAGACGAGAGAAATAGAAACGGTGGATGTTTTTCATATAAAATCATCAACAAAGATGTTCCTGGCGCCTGGAAACAAATGTCATACTTGTTAGTAGGAGAAACAATGTCTGACAATGTTAAAATACTACCACACATCAACGGAATAACAATATCTCCAAAAAAAAATTTTTGTATTATGAAGGTTTGGGTTGCAAACTGTTTATTTCAGGATGCAACTGTCATCCGCGATGTTGAAGGGGTTAGTTCGCACGGCTGCTTATTCAAAAGACACGTTCCTGAATACTAACTATTTCATTTATTTCATTTTTATAAAAAAGGAGGATGAATCGTTTTCGTAAGTAAGTTCATTGTTTTGTATTTTTTGCATTCCATTTCATAACAGTAGTATTGTCTGCAAACATCTTTTTTTATATCAAATTCGCCAATAGGAGCATACTTTTTTTCATTTAACAAATACACATATTTATCGCCAACTGCATAAGGAAAAGAATCATAATTTCCACCTATTGACGAATAAAATTTTCGAATAGTATCTCCATTTTTAGTTGAAAAAGATACAACACCCTTACCTATCAATATGTATTTACTTTTACCTACATGTAAAAGAATTGTATTACCTTTTGCAACTCCGCGTTTAAAATTCCAATAAGCATCATTCAAATCGTTATCACCAAGAAATATTTGTTTATATTTTACATTCATTAATTTATTGTTCAACTCTTCCTTATTCAAGGTTTCGTTGAAACGATTATTATAAATATCAACGCTCCCTTCATATTGAAAGACAACAAATGGGAATGATGCATTATCATTTATTTCGTATATGTTTTTAGGATGGCAACTCTCAATCGCTGATTTAAGTATCTCATTTTTTATGCATTTTATGAACTGAGAAACATTTACTTTCCCATAATCATTTTTCTTGTATATACAAAGGGAATCTACGGTGCCCATCTGACCCCTCCCTTCAAGTATAGGCAAGGGGTCAGAGTGGACAGCATGTCTCCTGTCATCATTTCCTTTAACCTTTACCTTGATAGTTTTATTCTTATTAGGCAGTTTGGCGGTGGTTCCAATCCAACGATATACACCGCGTTTATCTGGTTTTGATGTGTATTTTAGACCATTGTTGCCTTTTTTCATCAAACCTTTACAGTCCATTGCTGAATAAGGCGGAGACTCACGGGAACGATACTTTTTCGTATTTAGTTTAACACACACCATATGATGTTGAAGAAAATATTATATTATGTTTACTATAATATGATATGATAATATTATTACTGTAATTGAATACCAATATTTATTAATATTTATTTCTTGGGTCCTCGAGAACGAAGCGAATAACTGCTCTTAACTGGGGTAGCAACACGACGACTACGTTTTGCCGTTTTTTTATGACACGCCTGGTCTACGCATTTTTTAGAACCTTTGGCGCATTTCTTAATTTTTCTATAAGCTTGTTTTCCAACACAACCCGTAATACATTTGCGAGAACCGCGTTTACACCTCGATTTTGCCATTTTTATTATATATATATACTTAATAGAAAAAAATTATTTATGTTTTTCTTTTTTTTGTAAAGTTCCTAAATATGTTTAAATCTGTGTATAAGTATTCAAATATAATAAAAATAAATATGACATGTACGCCATTATTATCACGATTAACCATATAGGTATAACTGTTTTATTTCTATAACCTATTCCAAATTGTCGCATTGTTCCATCTTTATTAAAAACGCAACTCGGCTTTATATACACCATTAGCCCAAATAACGTAATAAATAATAATATCGAAAATGAAGTTATGTTTTTTCTGATAAAAATCTTATTCATTCTAATGATTTTAAATGGTTAATTTGATTAATTTTATTTTAGGTTGGATATATTGCTAATATATCTAAATAAAAAAATGCATAAAATAAACCCCATTCTAAAATCATTATTTTTAATCTTCACAATAATGAAAAATATAAATTGATTTTTAAATACTTATATTTATATTTTTCAGTGTTTCGAGAGGAAAGAGGAAGAATAATTATTATCATGAATCTGTTTATTCTATCATTGTTTCCCGAAGAGGTTGCAAAGTTTATGATGGATAAGCACATTGTCAAAATCATACTTGAAGCCGTTCAAATGTTGTGTTCTGCGCGCCGCGTTCTTCTTCCAACGGATGACGAAACCATCAATGCGCCGCTTTATAAGCTGGCTCACAAAAATCACCCCGTTACCATTTGGTGCAGAATGTCGCGCGAAAACTTTATCTGGACGCTCGACCTTGTTGACGAAATGCACAAGGAATGGCGATTCCGCTACAACCACCCCGAAACAAAATTTCACAAGTCCTACTTGGTTGCGCAGTATTTACGAAAACACATTCCAGATGCCGACGTCTTTCCAGAACAACGGCTCACACCGTTTGCGCAGGCAATGCCCGACCAGTACAAACACGAAGATGCCGTCGTTGCATACCGCAACTACTACATGTCGGAAGAAAAACAAAAGATTGCGACATGGAACAAGAAGAGAGAAGCACCCGAATGGTACATGAAAAAAATACAATAAACATGAAATGCAAAAAAAGGGAAAAAAAAGGAAAAAGTATCTTATTTTTTATGTTTTTTTTTAGTGTTTCTTTTTTTAGTGTTTCTTTTTTTAGTGTTTCTTTTTTTTCTATTTTTATTTTTATTCATTGTGTATTTCACACTTTTACGTTTACCACCCTGTCGCAACATCGAAGCTGCCGTCGAAGCTACCGTCGAAACTACTGACTTAGCAACAACCTTGGCTCCAGCGGCTGCAGCTGGTTTAGCAAAGGATAATAAATTATGAGTCCAGCGTTTAACACGATTACGTATTCTTTGTTCAACCAGTTCATTTACATAGAAACGACGCAGCGCATAATTATTTCCAATTTCCTTTTTTTTCTTTGCCTTTTCTTTTTCTTCTTCTTTTTCTTCTTCTTTTTCTTTTTCTTTTTCATCCTTTGATAACTTTACCTTACCATACTTTGCAAAAAAATCATCAATACTATCAACCGGAAGCATATTTTTTTCATAATGAATTGCTTCAGATAAACGCTCTACTGCATCTCCCATTCCTGGAAAATACATTTCTGTTATAACTGCATTTATTTTCAGCTCATCTTTTCTAATAGATCCATTCAACATCCTATGTGGTTTATTTTTCTTTTCACGTTCATTATAATCTTCTTCAGATTCAATTCTAACAATTCCTTTCAAAATTGATTCAGGGTATCCAATTTCTATAAACGTTTCTGATGTAACCAAATATACTCCATGAGGTATAAATTTTTTACCATCGTCACTTAACTGAAATCTTAGAAACACTACTGCAGGAAATGGAATTTGAATTTTTTCTCCTTTCGTACCTAACCCGTCAAATAGTTTTTCATCGGATGGAGGAGTAATGTTACATTTATAAAAAAAGTTTACTGTTGTAGACCCTACTACATGTGGTTCATTTCTTGTAATCCTTGTAATTAATTGTAATTTTGGATCTAAAGAATCCAGGTCTAATTTAAGATTACGAATTTGTTCATACAATGATGGTGGGGGAATGTGTGGAACAACTGGAGTACTTTTCACCTGGAACTCAACTGGCACATAATCGAGGTATTTTAAGCGAAAATTTTCTGCATTAAGTGTCTCATTTTCAGAAAGTAAACGAGGTCTTTCATTTTGAAAATACCACGAACATTGCTCACTATATTGAGATAACCCCTTATTTTGTTCATGACAACTTTTTAATTGTTCTTCTGTTGTAAGAGGCAGAGGAGGAGGATTAGGTTCTGAAGTATCAGTTGGCACGAGAGGACTTTGCGGTAAAGGTACCACTACATCATCATTACCGAAATCTAAATCTGAAACTGATGATGAAGATTGTATAGGTTTCTTCAATGACGACGGTAGAGGGGGAGGCTCATCGTCATCATTACCGAAATCTGAATCTGAAACTGATGATGAAGATAGTATAGGTTTCTTCAATGACGACGGCAAAGGTGGAGGCCCATCGTCATCATCATGATAATCTATTACATTTCCGTCAAGTTTATTTAGATTTTGTTCTACTGGTTTCACTGGTTGCATTGGTTGCATTGGTTCCATTAGTATTCCGCCAAATTGTTGTTGAACTGGTCCACAATCATCATTCTTGTCTACAAGTGTAACTGGATACCGAGTACTATTCAAAGGGTTACTACTAGTAATTTCTATAATTTCATCTAGGTCATTCGGATTCAAAGTAACATCATAATCGTTTTCTTCAATATTTTTTATAGAAAAATTTTTCTTACCACTTTGAAGAACATTAACATTGTTTTTGATGGCTCGTCTGACTTTTCCTTCACCGTATATAGCTTGTTTATCTCCCAAAATTTCTTTACACAATTTGTATTCATTCTTTAATAAATTAGACACACGCATAGACGTTTTTTTGGGTTGTTGTTGAGGTTCTTGTTCTAATAGTTCACTAAATGATTTTCTTCGGGGTTGTTGTTGTTGTGGTTGTTCTTCTAAACTAGCAAAACTAGAAATTGATTTTCTTCGGGGAGGAGGTTCTGGTACAGCCAGCAATGCAGGCAATTGAGGGGAAACTGACATTCTTCTAGGTGGTGGTGGTGGTGGTATCTCACCACCACGAATTGTTTTTCTTTTCTTCAACGCATTCGAGTATTTATACTTTTTTGTATTTCGCCCTTTTTTACTATATTTCATTCTCATATTATTTTATTTACTATAACATAACATGAGAATATTTAAATATTATTAATTTTCAAGAATATTCTATATTCTAAATTACTACCTTACTCTTTCAATATTTTCTCGAATATTTCGATTTTGATTTCCTTGAATATTTCGATTTTGATTTCCTTGAATATTTCGATTTCGATTTTCTTGAATATTTGGATTTCGTTTTTCTTGAATATTTCGACTTTGATTTTTTACTACCGCCTTGAAGTGCGCATCCCTGCTTAGTATTCCCCTCACTCACCACAGGCTCTGGGCAAGGCACCGCTGATGGTGGTAATGTATCTGGCCCCCGATATCGCTGCTTGCTGCTGCAGCAGCCGCCATCACTGATAAAACCGATAATAATCTTTTTCAATATAGCTTTCGTCTCAATATCATCTGCAGCTTTTGCAGCATAATAAGCTTTGTCAAATATATCATATAGCAACCTAGAATTTCCGGGGCGTCCCATCCAAAGTTCTTCAGTTGGATATATGTAAACATATCTTGTGACCCCTATTCCGTCTGTATAACTATAGCAACGTGCAAACATTTTTTCATGATCAGCTACTAGAGCATTATATTCACCTAGTAATGCATACGCTTTTTTTTCCAATCTACCAGCATCTGTGAAGGAAAACGTAGTCTTAATATCGTCACCCACGTTTTCCAAGGTTCGTTCATTCCATCTTCTAATACGTTCGGTCAATCTGCGAACAGCATTTGCTTCTGCTGCAATCATTGCTTCTGCTTCGTCTGCTTCATCAATGGCAGCAGACGAAGCAGAACTAATTGTAGGCATTTCTGAATATTCTTCTTTACCCGACATTTTATTTTATATTGTTTATACAAATTATATATATGATTATATATTAAAATTATTCAATTAAAATACTTTTAATATTTTCTTACATATTTTGATTTTTCTTAACTATTCTTCTTCTTCTCGCATTTCTTCAGCACCCTCATCTTGATAACTGTCGGGATACATTTCCGCAGAAGCCGCATACTCTTCTTGACCGTCGTCTTCTTGTGTTTCATTCATGACATCATCCGCATCCATATCGGGCGCATCTCCCTCATCTTCCACCGCATCCTCGCGAGCCAGCGCCTCAGGGTCATCTGAAACCGGAGGTAAACCTCTTGCTTTTTTCCGACCATTTATTCTCTCGATGCGCGCCAACTCTTCCGCTTCAAACTCGGGATTGTATATCCGCAGGCCAGTGTTCTTTCCAATAGACTGCGTCCCCATCTTGTATTTTTTATGATTTAAATAAATCTGTTTTTGGTCTTCAGACATCTTTTCAACATTTTGAACAATATCGTCTCTCTCTTCGTCAATGGAACGCAAATAATTTTCACGAATGTTTTCAATGTCCTTGTTAATGAGTTTTTTATCTTCAACTACCAAATAAAAATAAGTTTCTAATACTCTGGAAATTTCTTTTTGAATATCAACCTGTTTGCCCGGTTTACCCTGTGACAACTGTTTTTGTTTTGCAATTTCCGAAAAAAACAGATACGAATCAACTGCAATAAGAAAATAATACTCATATAACAAAACAGTCACGTGTTTCGTATCACTATAAACCGGCGTATTTTTGACTACTTCATTCAAAAATAATGTCGACATTTGCACATTTTTCAAAATCGCATTTATTGATTTCTTACTTCCAATCGTATAAAATTTATCTAATTTATTTGTTATTCTCTCATTTGAAAATTTAATTATGGAGTCTGAATCACCGCTAGAAAGTTGTCCAGAAATGTACGGTGGTAAAGATTCCATCTCGGAAACTTGAGAGAGTATAATATTCGGATAAATCTGTGTAATATTTTTTATTGCATTTCTCACAAATTCCATAGACACTTCCAACGTATTATTTTCCCCGTTGAACAATGTATTTTCCATATTGTTGAACATCATAATACCCCCATTTTTAAAAACGCCTTTATCAACATCTTCAAATGTTCGAAATACTGCATTACGAAATGTGGCACTCTTTTTACTACCGGCAAAATTTAAATACTTTTCCACTTTTTCGGTCAATGTTTTTGTATTCTTTTCTATTATTATTTGCAACTCTCTCAAATGTGTTTGTGTGCGATTCTCGTTGAAATTCTTTAAAGCGACTATAAATTCGTCCGAAAACAACATTAGGTCCCCACCCCCTTTTGTCTTGCTCTTAGATTCTTTTGACTTTGATTTCGTTTTTAAATCATCAATCGCCTTTGTTAAAATACGGTTTAAATTTTCATTATATGTGCCCACACCCGTTTGATACTGGTCCATTGGTTTCATTGTTTGACCATTTATAATCTGCAACAAATGCTGTAAATCTTTAGTCGTGTATTCAAGATTATATTCATTTTTTATTTTATCAATCAATTTTATTTTGTCATCATGGCTCATATTTTGCGAATTTTTCAGAATATTGAAAACCTCTCGATTCTCTCCAAGCGTATTTTTAAACTTGCAGATTTTATGAATGTCGCCTGATAATGACGCGCCAGCAGCAGTCCCTTTGTTTTTTCCATAATTGCAATATGTCATGAATGCATTGTATATAGTTGACTCGTCAAAATTAGTGGGAAGGTCTGAAATGTTATTTCGCGTGTCTCTCGGGTCCGTCATTATTGAAGCTTCGCTAAGACTATGAATGTCAAGCAGAATTGCACTTGTGCACTCCACCATGTCACAATAATTTTTTATATTTGGAACATGACTTACCATATAATCCAGCGTATTTATTTGGCCTTCGTTACAACACGCATTCTGAATATAATTCTTTGATAAAAGTTTTGACCGGTCTTTCGTTTGAGATGAAATTACCTCTTGTATAAGTTTTTGAATAACTAATGAAAAATGTATCACTTTTGACTGCAACACCAGTATTTTTTCCGTTTGTAAACTACTTCCATTTTTCAAATTTCGTTTCAAGTCATCACAATATGTTTTTGTTACAGGCAACGGCGTGGAAGTAATAAATGCAGAAGGGTCAACCAATAGCGGACGAAAATGTGACGACGCAACATTAATTTTAATACCCGACTTTGAAGATAATGATTTATTTTGTTCTTTTAACGCATCAGATTCGCGCTTCTTATCAAAACGCGACTGAATTTGCGGCTGATTTATTATTTTCGTTTTTATAAGATTAAATAGAGTGTCTCTCATTTTATCTTGGTTAATCTTTTTTATTGAATTCCAAGGAGCATAATCACTCTTTACCTTTTGAGAGATGCATGCCATATAAATAACAAATGATAAATCACTTTCATCAAGAGTCAAGGGATACCCTCCGAATGATTTTACGCAATTTGGAAACGTTGTTTTACTTTTTATTTGCGGAATGGATGTCTGTATGACAATTATAATCAATGCCATGGAATAAAAAATTAAATACTGATTAAACGTCTTTTCATATGCTTCATAATCAACCGTCATTTTTTTATCCAATTCATACTGCTCTTTTGTTTTTTTTTTAGGAAGAAGTAATTGAATTGTTTCTATAATAAATCGTTTGTCCTTATTTTTAAAAATTACAGACAAAGAACTCTCGTAATGATTAACAACGGTATTCAAACTCTTCGTTGTTTCATCATCGCCTTCTCCTTCCGCTTCGCTTAGTTCCTCTTCTTCCTCTTCACCTTCATACTCTTCTTCTTCTTCTTCCTCATCTTGTTCTTTTCCCTCTTCTTCGCCTTCAACTTTACCTTTATCAGATTTTATATTTGCATCGATAATTTCACCCGAGTTAACTGCGGAAAGGTCGGACGCATTCTCTTCTTCGCTGCGAATTAAATGCACCGCAGATTCAGACAATTCATTACCACCACTACCACCGCTTTCTTCGTCTTCAAGCAACCAACCTTCTGATACTAGCGCAATTTTTGAAATAGTGTATCCGCTATACTTGTCAACAATTTGGTCGCCTTCGCGTTTCCCGTTTGTTTTTTCAATTCGGGAAAGTGTTGTAATATATTTCAAAGATTTAGGGTCTTGCGGGTTATAATTCCGGGCAAGCTCGTACAAAAACGTGGGCAATAAACGAACGCCCGGAATGCCGCATGATTTGCAATAATACCAGCGAGCATCCTCATCTGGAAGCGCATCTCTGACAAATAATTCGCTGTTTACCAAATCAAGAATGCATTGATATTTTTTGGCAACGTCATCAACGCCCAAAATGCAATTGACAATTTCCTGATAAGGTGATTTGACAATTATTTCAACCTTTTTATTGTATTCTTGACCTAGGAGATACTTCTTCTGATTATATTTTAGTATTTCAAAAACCTTCAATTTTGAAAGAAGTTTTATATTTTTAAAATCTCGTAAAAATGTCTCGTCAATGTCCTTTTTTTTACTTTCACTTTTTGAATCAAATTCACCTATAATTTTAGTTGACAAATCACTCAATAATGACGATTCTGACATGGTCTTGTCTAAACATTTTTGATTCATTGAAAAACATAGCGGTTTAGGGTTTGTTTCCGACGGAATATTGCAAAAATATGACGGGTCATCCACTTGCACATTCTGAAGTTCGGGGTCTTTATCAATGGTCCATTCATTGCCTCTTCTAACATAATAATCATATCGCGTAGAACCATCATCTTGGTCTACAATTTTCAACGCCGCATAGTCGCCATCCTTTACAACACGCTTTTCCGTTGAATCATACTTTGAATCAAATAAAATATCAGCAGATTTTCCATTATCTACTTCTAAAGCACCCATCGAATCATACACTCTGCTCAAATGAATCTCGCGCTTTTTACACGTTTTTGAATCCGCCCCTGACGACTCTTTCTGCATTTGTTCCTTTAAATCCTGCTGTTCCCGTCTTAATATAGAATCCATCTCTGAAGATGTTAAATCAGAATTCTCAACTGCCATCGTGTCCATCAATAACCGCGCAAAATCAACGTCAAGAATTATTTTCAAAATTTCGGAAGATGATAAAAAATCACCACCACTGCTCTTGCTGCCGCTGCCGCTCTCTTCATTTAATTTATAAAGTTTAAATATATCATCAATGGACGTGGTTTCATTATTCGCCAAAACTATCTTCTTGTTCATAATTGAACGTCCCTTGCGCTTGCCTTCATCATCATTAAAAGCATCATAAAATAATTCCAACGACTCTCTTTTCGTAATTGCATTTTTATCAACAAGCTTTTTAAACTTGGACGACGACGCAGAAAGTCTTTTCATATATTCAGAAATATTTTTATTAACAAACGCACGCATTCTCTCGTACTGGTGTTCAGTTAAATCTTTATTGTATATCAAAAATGGTTGAAGCGCGTACACGACTTCGTGCATTGATAAAGAGCGACCGAGACGATATTCCAATGCCGTGAATGCATCTTCATTGGTCGGCACAAAAGAGTTAATAAATTGACTTATTTTATTTGTAGAATTTGAAATAGACTCATTCGGAGCAAATGCTACTACATCTGAAAAAACAATGCCGCCTTTATATTCTTCCGAGCGTTCCTTGCCTTCACCCCCCTTTTCAGAAACCTTGTCCACATTTACAACCTCGGTTGGAATGTCATCTCTGAATTTGACGCCGCCAATCAAACTTGACCAAGTTTTCAAATATAAAGAATCGATTGAAATTCTATCTGCCAAAAACGTATCCGGCAATCCCATCTGTGTCAAAGCGACCGCTTGCTTGTTCAGTGTAACAAATGACGTTATGAATGCGCGGTCATCTGGAGTCATGTCAACCCGTTTTACATTATTTGACTTTACATCCTCGAATTCTAGTTTGGTTAGTCCCGGATTGTATGCGCGGTCAATATATGTCTGTATTGAAGACGCGGGGGTTGTCTTTGTTATCGCCCTTCTTGCTGCCGATGCCGATGCAATCGTGTCATTATTTGTTGAAAGCGTCAAAATACTTTCGCGAACAGGTTTATTCTGAATAATATACTTGTTATCTGGATTTTGTTTCGGATTCTCAAACGGAGTTAAATAAGAATTTATATCTTCCATCAATTTTGGATTATAAGGCGCATTTTGCTCTGGGTATACATTTTTCTGTTCTAAAATTTGCTCTTTGAAATCATATATTGCATTTACCGTATTGACACTAACCGCGTCATCGCCTGTTACATATAATTTTTTAATATTTTCCACAACAGGCAGAACCCACTGCAGTTTCGTGTCTAAATTCTGAATGTGCATCGAACACGGCTTATCGTGCTCGCTTAAAGCTCTCGGCATTTTGGGAACGCCATTTTTATCAAATAGCGAATACTCTTTCCTTAGCTGAAAAAAACGCTCAATTCCTCGATGAATTCTGTTCATCTCTGCATCTGTTCGTTTACTTTTGGGAATTGAAGAAATAATATTTTCCAATAAATCATCATATTGTTTCGTTTCAGACACAATTCGTTGAGATGTCGGAACCTCGTACATTATGCTTGCAAATATTTTATTCCCTTCGTCTAGCGCTTCGGCTAAATCAAGTTCGATACCCGATTCTTCTTCTTCATAACCTTGTTCTTCTTCGTAACCCTCTTTTACAACAACATCGGCTGCTGACGGTTTAAATTCCATTACTTTAATTCTTTGTATCCAGGGAGGTAACCCGCTGCAACCAAAATTTATAAAAATACTTTCTTGAAATTCTTGAGGAATATCTTTTACTTCTTTCCCCAAATCATCGAGCAACAGTTTTACTTCGATTATATCTTGCGTCGTGTCCACATCTACAATCTTACACAAAATAAAAAGAGGTTCTTCATTTTCTGATGAGGACGAGGACGACGCCAATTCAATAGAAATTGTCATATCCATTTTGAAACCCGATTGTTCTACATACTTGTGAGTAGCCCTCCTTTTAATAATTTGAATTTCCGATACTTCTTCGTCTTCAATCTTTTGTATTTTATCATTATGTATTTTAACACTTTCTACTTTTTGAGTTTTTTTATTATTTAATTTCAACAAACCGGAATCTACATATACTATTTCATACACGTTGTTTTGTAACTTTGACTCGGGAACATTTGCATTTATTTTAATTTCATCTCCAAGAAATAATTTATTTTTATTGCTAGCCGCGTCTTCTTGCCCTTTTATGTTACTCATGATAAATTATTACTAATATATAATTATATATATAGTATAATAGTTAGAGAAAATTCTATAATCTTTACACTATTATTAATTTACCAAATTTACAAATGTTTATAAAATATACTGGTTATAAAAAAGTTGTTAAATGTTTTATATTTTATTTAATGAATATAAAGAATACACAAGTATTAATAGTAATATAGCAATATAGAAGCAAAACATGTCATCACACAAAGAACAACCTTCCCGAGCGCATTATCTATTTGATTTGAATTCCTTAACCGATATTATTGAGAATGTTGATGAATGTATCAAATGTAAAAAAGTAACTGTCGCCGCACAGTCGGCAAATTCATCATATTATTTAGTTAATTATGACAAAAAAAGAATGCGTAAAACAAATATTGATGATAATGAAATCAACCGTGTAAAACATTTTCGGTCTGTTGTTTTGAATGAAGACCGAAAAGTTATTGGATTCTCTCCACCAATGTGTCAACCAAGACATGTTATGAATGTCGTTGACTTTCCAAATGTTCAATTTGCTGAAGAGTTTGTTGAAGGAACCATGGTAAACGTATTTTATAATTCTTCTAATGATGTTCAAAGTTGGGTTTTTTCCACAAAAAATACAATTTCGCCTGTCAAAAAACCAGCAGGAAAATGTTTTAGAAGCATGTTTTTGCAAGCGTGCGCAAACGCAAATTTGAATTTCGACGACTTGCCAAAAGAATACGCTTATAGTTTTGTCATGCAACACCCAGACAATGTAATTGTGGCGCCTGTAAAAACCACAGCCCTTTATATTATTGCCATTTATTTAATTAAAAATAGTGATGATTTTACTGCTGCAACCGCGTATGAAATGGAGCGGTCAGTTTTAAAATGG
>Ga0315284_10006244_pt1 | contig 16974 bp, 14 predicted proteins | sample YL17G09_16_MG_FD_203696 | JGI IMG/M metagenome (GOLD analysis project Ga0315284, IMG submission 203696) | Sediment microbial communities from Yellowstone Lake, YNP, Wyoming, USA - YL17G09_16 | ecosystem: Environmental > Aquatic > Freshwater > Lake > Sediment | place: USA: Wyoming | collected...
AAAGCCCTTCCAGGTACCCCTTGTCCCGCAACCGGCGCCCATCGGTCAGCAATCCCGTGACCTGGCCCAATTCCTCGGCCTGGTGGATCAACGCCACCAGGTCCTCGCGCAGCGTCGGTTCCCCCCCGGTGAAGCAGACGTGGGGTACGCCCACGTCCCACAACCGGTGCAGGATCTGCTCCCACTCCTGGGTCGTCAGTTCGCGGTCCACGCGCTTGCGAGCCTCGGGATCGAGCGTGCCGGCCTCGTCCACGCGGTAGGTCAGGGCCAGGTCCACGCGGTACGGGGCCGAAGTCTCGGCTGAGAACGGCTCTACCCGCTCCAGGTCCAGGTAGGTCACCGGGCACAGGTCGGTCGTGGTCGCCAGGATGACGACGTGGTCGCGCAGGCGGACGTAGTCATCGCGGGCCTGCTCACGGCTGACGCGGTAGCGCCGGGCCATCGCACGGGCGGCTTGCTCCTCGTCAGCCCCCTGGAGCAGGAGATGGGCATACTCGGCGGCAGTCTGGTTCAGGTGCAAGACGGTCGCGGCATTGACGATGAGCAGCCCGCGGCCGTCCTCTTCCACACGCAAATGCAGGCGGTACTGCTGCGCTGCGTCGGACGGGGTCTGATAATGGTGCACTCCCCGAGGCAGCGGCCTGGCCGGTGTGAACCACGACTTGACAGTTTCCAGTAAGGCCATAATAACCCCCTTCAGTGACTATTCAGCCCACCCTCCCGCAGGTTCAAGATTGGTCTGGCCAACCCATTTGACGAGCGTTGGGACGCATGTTTGGCGCAAGATCGCCTCAAGCCTGCGGGAAGGTTATATAACGCGTCCACAGTGTAACACAGGTTTGCCGGGAACGCAATCTCTACGCCCGGCCGGCGATTCTGTCCCACAGGGAGCGCAGAGTAGCCCAGAAAGTGCCGGCCTGGGGCCGGGAAGCGGCCCTGATTTCGGGGCCACTTTCTGGAAAGCGCTGCATGTCGGTGACGTAGGCCCACCAGTTGTTCAGTTTTCCCTCGCTGCGCCCGTCCACGTGCGGGAGATGGCGCAACCACCAGCGGTGATGGGCCCGGACGTCTCCTCCACCCCACTCGTCGCGGGTTACCTGGCGTCGCCTCCCCTCCAGGTTGGGGTAATGCAGCCAGTCGTCGCAGGTACTCCACACGACGCGCTGGTTGCCCCAATCGTAGTCCCTCTCACTGTTCGGGGCAAAGTGGACAGTGCCACAGCCGGCCTGGCCTGGGGCAACCTGGTCGTACAGGCTGAAGCGGTTCCAGGCGTGTGTCGGCTGGTGCTCCCACGAGCCGTAGACGTGCCGCACGATGGATTCGACGCGATGGCCGAAACTCTCCAGGGCGTAGCCGACGGTGCGCTCGTAGTTGAAGCCCATGACCACGAACAGGCGCGCGGTATGGAGCCCCTCGACCGGCTGCGAATTGCAAAAGTAGGCCCCCCGCCCCACCATGGTAGATTCCCAGAACCCGGCATACGGGAAGGCCCACAGCCACACCTCGTCAATCTCGCCCGCCTCGACCCGCGCCGGAATGCCGAACTCTTGCAGGATCGGGTGGTAGTCCACGGCGTCGGGTTGGTGCCACGTCGCCCTGCCCTCGTGGCAGGCCAGGTACGAGTCGTCCGTGTAACGGAATCCGTCCTTCTTGAGCGGGTAGGCGTCCACGTCCCGCCACTCGACGACCTGGTAGCGCACGTACCCGCCGCTACATTCCGCCAGGTCGGCGACATAAGCGTCCGTCAGGGCATGCGGGTCGTTCCATCCACACACCTGGTGGAGCGGCTTGCTGTCCCTGGACTCGACGATTGGGTCAAAGTTGAGGACGAGCACTTGGGGCGCCACGAAGGGCGCAGGGATTGGTTCATTCCGTTCCATTGTACACCTCCTGAAACGTAATTCGTAATTCGTAATTCGTAATTCGTAATTCGTAATTCGTGTTGCGTGGCGAAGATGGAATATGGAACACGGGACACGAAACACGGAACACGGAATACGGAATACGGAATACGAGCACTCACTCGCTTGTCCGGGAAAGAAACCCCTCCGCACCGAGAATGCCCTGGATGGCCTGGCGGGCGTCGGATAGGGCCCTGGCGCGCCAGCGCTCATCCTGCGGGTAGAACAACTCCTGAAACTCGCGCTCGACGCGCTCCCGCACGGTGCGGTTCCGCGCGCCGGCCCAGTACAGGCGATTCTCGAAGACCAGCGCACGCAGGCTGCGGAAGACTCCCGCGATGGAATCCCCGAGCGTACCAAATTCGAAACTGGTGGCATACAACCGTACGCCAGGGAATTCCTTACCCACCAGCGTGTAGACGTAGTCAATCATGTCGCCCCGCATGCTGTAAAACTCGTCGGGGTTGGCCTTCAACACCAGGGGATAGGAGAACTGGCGCGCCAGTTCCGCCGAGTCCCGTGGCTCCATCGCCGAGTTGACGATGCTCATCTGGTAGCGTGGGCCGTACCCGCTGTGCACGTCCAGGTGCACGACCTGCCCGTACTCCCCGACGTGCCGGCGGTACAGGCCCATCAGCACCCGCGTCTCTTCCTGGAGCGCTTCACCGCCGTAATAGAGCCCCTGGGGGAAGCCGTATTGGCCCAGGAGCGCAGCCTGGCGACACCTGGCCAGTCCCAGGGAGGCCATGCTCCACAGCAGCCTGAAAAGAAAGGACAGGCTATCCCAGGCCATGGCACGGACCGGTTCTCGTGGGTTCAGCAGGAGCATCAACCTTCCATAGTCGGCGTTGAAAGACCCGTCCAGCAGGTGCGTGTCCCACACAAAGTTGCGGTTCAGGTCCACGTTCGCCCGGTTGGTGCGTCGCCGGTGCCGCATGCCCCAGGGGTTGATGGCGTGGACGAAGAGCAGGCCGGTGCTCTGCGGCTCCAGCCGGGGCAGGAACTCGGCCAGGAAAAGCCGGAACGTAGCGGCCCCCACGTAGGCCTCCAGGCCATGCGTCCCTGCGGTGAAGAGCAACAACCTGTCCTGGCGTTCCAGGCCGTCCGCCTGGATCCAGTCAATTGTGAGGTCTTCTGCGGCAGCCTCGTCGCCTGCCAGGCGGTGGCTCTCCAGGCGGGCATTGGGCCAACGCGCCTGGACCCGCTCGAGGTCCTGGCGGAACGTGGCCCGCGATTCCTCATAGTCTCTCGGAAACAGAGTGGACATCAAGATCATCCCTACCCTCCCGCAGGTGCGCGAACTGCCGTTCGCCTGAACCTGCGGGAGGGTGAGAACCTCAGAATGGTCCAAATCCAATCGCCACGGCCAGCCCCAGGAAGGCGACGGTAACCAGGAGCACCCAGAACCACAACTTGAGCGACCACTTGAGCCACTTGGGATAACTCACCACGCTGAGGCCCAGGCAGATGAGGAGCACCGGGTTCGTGGGATAGGCCAGGTTGGAGAAGCCGTCGCCGAAGCAGTAGGCGGTCACCGCCACCTGGCGGGTCACGCCGACCAGGTCGGCCAGGGGCAGCAGGATGGGCATCAGGAGGAAGGCCTTGGCAGAACCGGAGGCCACGAAGAACTCGATGAGTAACGCCAGGCCGTACACGATCAACGCCGCCGGGAAGGGGCCCACCTGGGAGAAGGAAAAGGAAGCGCTGTGCAGGATGGTGTCCATGATGCCGCCCTGGGCGGCGATGTGCTTGACGCTGGCCGCCATGAGGATCAGCAGGATGCCGGGGGCGATGCCCGACGCCCCTTCCCCCAGGGACTTGAACACCGTCCTCCCGCCCGCGCCGGCCATCAGCCCCGCTCCCAACCCCGCCAGCAGGAACAAGAGGCCCACGAGCGGGAGGGAGAACTGGGAGATGGCCGGGATGAACGGCCCGGCCACCAGCACGAGGAGGATGAGGAGAATGAAGGCGAGGAACCATGCCATGGCCCTGCCCAGTCGCGGATTCTCGGCGGAGAGGGAGTCCACGTCAAGCGGTTTGTACCGGGCGCGCCCGGCGCGGTCCTCTTCGAACACCGGAGAGGCCTGCGGGTTTCGCTCCACCCGCCGGGCATAGCGCACGAGAAAGGCGGCGAAGACGGCATAGACGGCGATAAAGATCAGCACGCGCAGCCAGGCGCCGGAGAAGAGGGGCAGGCCGGCGATCTTTTGCGCCACGCCGACGGTGAAGGGGTTCGTGATGGCAGCGGAGAAGCCCATGTTGGTGGCCAGGATGCTCATCCCCAAGCCGACGAGCGCATCCCAGCCCAGGAGATAGGATAGGGCGAGCATCAGCGGGACGAGCGGGACGACCTCCTCGAAGATACCGAAAAAGGCTCCCAGCAACATAAAGAACAGGGAGACGACGAGGAGGAGGACGTATTTGCGCTTGCCGAAGGCCCGCACGACGCGGGCGATGGCGGCGTTGAGGATGCCACTCCTGTCGAGCACGGCGAAGGAGCCGCCCACCATCAGGATGAAGAGGATGATGGTGATGATGGTGACCCCATCGGGTCCCCACAGCACTTCCACTGGAGCGGTGAACCAGCGCCATAAGGGATAGTCCGGTCGCTGTGTCACCTGGAAAGACTCGGGGACGATGAGTTCGCGTCCCTCCTGGACCGTCCTGGCGTAGCGGCCGGCGGGGACCACGCGGGTCAGGATGCCGGCTGCCATCATCAGGACGAACAGGATGAGGATGGATTGGATGAAGGTCTTTTTACTGATCTGTGCGCCTGCTTTGTGCTCCATGGTTCTCCTCCAATGATTGCCATTCCCCGCCTTACATCTGGGCGGCTCTCTTGAATAGCCTTCCGATGAGCGAACTGACTGTGCTCGATCCACCAGTCAGCATCCACTTGCCGTAGGGCTCTCGATCTTCCATCACAGGCATCCACACTTCTGGCGTCCAAATCTCCGAGATAGGGTCTGGCGGGATCGGATGCCAATACTGGCCGGTCGCCAGGAGGTGTGAAGTGATGTCCCACAGCGGTGCACCATTGCGCCTACTGCGGAGAAAAGTCAGGGCTGCTTGCACGATGGCCTGGTTGCGTTCGGCAATGGCCGCCTCTTCGCGGGCCGCGCGAGGCTGGAACTCAACGCTGTGAAGGCGGGCTTCGCCATCGAGCACGCGAAAGATCAGGTGATCGCCCGGCGTCGTCTTCAGCGTCTTGAACCAGGTCCAGAACTCCGGCGAGCCAGTGGTGCCCCAGCAACCTATCCCAAGAAAGTCCAGGGGCAATTGAGTTGTACCCCCACCGGGCAGTCGTACGCCAACAGGGCTTCGGTCCGAGCGCTTTTGGTTTGCAAAGAAGGATGGCCAGAGCGCATCCCGTAGATCGTCGTCGAACTCGACGGCTCGTCCGGCCAGGTCGGATTCTGACAGGGTGAGCCGGAGCACCGAGCCGGTGATGAGGCGCGGCTTCCAGCCGTAGCGCCCATCGCCCGTGGCAACGATCAGCCGGCTCTGGCTGATTGCGCTGCGGATGGTGCCCTTGGGGTTGCGGGTCGTGATGGGTGCAATGGCGTGCACGCGCTGTAGGATTTCGCTGAACGGCAGCGGCTCAGGCGACTCGCGCACAACCTGATGGGTCAGTTCGGTAAAGCTAGGAGTGTTCTTGCTACGTGCCATTGTTCGTCCTTTCTGCACAACCAATCTCATCCAGTTTTGGGTCCTCATACTGTAATGTCTGGCCGTTCCCGGCGCAGCCACTCGATCAGTAATGGAAGGGCACTGCGCCTCCGCGCACATCTTCTATTACTGGATTGATGCCGCTGTGAACAAATCGCCCATAGTCATTACTACGAGCAAAGGGCGGATGCCCAGCAAATTATAGCACGATCCACGAGATAGTGCACCAGCCTCTCGTCCTTGTGCTCACGGCTGAAATGAGATCTCGCTCAGCAGTCCCACGTGGTCCGATGCCCACAGCCAGCCTTCGTCGCCCTGGAAAGGCTGATCCAGCACCCGCCCGCTCTCCACGACCGCGACGCGGCCTGTCCCTGGGACCAGGAAGATGTAGTCAATCCGCTCCTCAAGCGGCTCCTCAGGTCCCTTGGACAGATCGTCAATGCAGCAGGTGAAACCAGCCGCGTCCGGGTGGACCATGCGGTACGTGTCTATCCATCCAATGGCCCTGATCTGGGGCGAATCTTCCAGGGCGTTAAAGTCTCCCGCGACGACGGCCGGCCCCTCGCCAGAGGCGGCCACAAACGCCATGAGGGACGCGGCCTGGGAGCGGTTGACCTCGGCAGCGCCGTTCGTGAGGTGAGTGGCGAAGACACGCACGTCTCCCCACGGAGTGACGGCGGTGGCCGACAGCGCCACGCGGTGCTCGAACCACCCTGGCCGAGGCCTTAACTCTACAACCGTGACGTCTTGTAGCGCATAGCGGCTGAGAATAGCCTCACCCTCCTCGAACAGAATCGCCCAGCGGCTGCCGTTGGCCCGCAGGTAGAGGTAGTTCAACCCGGTCTGGTGGGCCAGGTAACGGGCCGCGCTGCCCAGGCGCAGCACCCACGGGACCTCCTGCAGGCAGACGATGTCGGGGTCCTGGCGGCGAATCTCGCCGGAGATGAGGTCGAACCGCTCGGCCAAACGCTGGAAGCGGGGGAAGCCGTGAAGTGTGTTGAGCGACATGACTCGCAGCGGGCCGTCGCGCCGCTGGCCTGGCGTGGCACACCCCTCTGAACAGCCTTCTGCGCGCGTGCCCGGGCGACTGGCGCTGAATACCCAGATGACCATCAACAGCCCGAGAATAGCCAGCCATCCGCGGCGGCGGAGCCGGGTTTTCCATAGGGTTGGAATCATTCCCGGTCCTCCAACGGCTCGTGCAGGTGCTCTTGGAACAACTCCCGCATGGCGCGGGCCTGGGGATAGTCGGAGACGAGGGCCAGGAAATCGTCGAGTTCACGGATGGCCTCGCGGATGTGATACGGGGAGCCACCCCCCGAGAGCGCCTCCCGGTACAGCCGCTCCGCCTCCTCCGCCTCTGCGACGGTCAGATGGTAGAGAGCCAGGTTGAAGGTGTTGGGCAGGTCTCGCGGGTCATGATCGTACGTCCTGCGGGCGACCTGGATGGCGGCGGTCAGGTCCGCCTGCGCCAGGTCCACTTGGCCCAGGGCACGCCGGGTGAGCGCCCGGTCGTAGAGATACCAATCCTGGTCCGGCTCCAGTGCGATGGCCCGCTCAAAGTCGGCCAGCGCTTCCGCGTAGCACCCCATCAGCCGGTAGGTCTCCCCGCGATGGGCAATCGCCCAGGCATCGTCAGGGTCCAAGGCGATGGCCCGGTCAAAGTCGGCCAGCGCCTGCTCGTACCGCCCCATCAGCCGGCAGGTCAGGCCGCGGCTGGCCATGGCCCAGGCATCGTCGGGAGCCAATTCGATCACGCGATCAAAGTCGGCCAGCGCTTCCGGGTAGCGCTCCAGTGGCCAGTAGGCCCAGCCCCGGCCGGCGATGGCCTCGGCGTCGTCCGGCTCCAGTTCAATCGCCCGGTTGAAATCAGCCAGCGCAAGAGCGTAGCGCTCCGTCTCCCGGTAGGTCTCGCCCCGGCGGACGAATGCCTCGACGTCGCCGGGGTCCAATTCGATGGCCCGGCTGAAATCGGCCAGGGCTTCCTCGTACCGCTCCATCTGCAAGTAGGTCGAGCCACGGTCGGTCCAGTATTCCGCCTCGTCCGGAACCAGCCGGAGCGCTTCCGTCAGGTCCGCCAGCGCCGGCAGGTATTGGCCGGTCAGGTAGCGCAAGTACCCACGCCAGTCCAACGCCACCGCACGCGAGTGCTGCTCCAGATCGGCTTTGTCCAAGAGCGCCGTGAACATCTCGGCCGTGGTCTGGTAGCGATCCTCGTCATAGGCCGCCAGCCCTTCCTCAAGCCGCCGGCCCCACTGCTGCACTTGTGCGTTGCCGGCATCCTCGCCGGCCCCCTGGATCGCTTCGGCCCAGCGGAGTGCAAACGAGAGATGGGCGTCCAAGGCGACCAGGAAGCCACTGAGCGCTGCGGGTAAATGTACCTGAGCGGCCTGGCACAGGCGGTGGTAGAGCACCTCCAGCGCATATCCTTGCCAGGTTTCGTCTTTGCGCCCGGCCTCACCCAGTTGCAGCCCGTCGCGCAGGCCCTCGTAGGTTGCGGACAGCCGTCCGTGCAGGTCGGCCCAGCCCCTGGGGGATTCGCTCCGTTTACAGCGCAACATTTGCGCCCGCACGACGTCGTGATAGCCCCACGCCTCGCCGCGCTTCTCGACGAAGGGCATGCCGCGCAGCCACTCAAACAGGGGGCCGGCCTGTTCCTCGCCAACCAGCACGGCCAATACGTCCCGGTTCAGCCAGTGGGGCAGCGCCCCATCCAGCGCCACCTGCCGTTTCTGTGGATCCTCGACCCACTTGAGGAACCGCTCGACCGCCTCGCCGCTGGGATCCCCCACCTCGTGCGGATCGTCAGGGCTTTCGGCCGCCAGGGTGGCCACCAGCAGCGGCAAGCGCCCGGAGAGGCGGAGGATGACCTCCATCACACGCTCGTCGGTGATCCCTCTGCGGGCCAGGTACTGGCGCGCCTCCTCAGAGGTGAAGGGTTCCAGGCGCAGGCGGGCCAGCGCCCCCTCGTAGGGGGCCCACAGGTTGTGGCTCAGTTCGTCCCGCCCGGCGGCCACAATCAGGATGTTGGCCGGCACGTCGCCACAACGGCCTTCCAGGAGATCGCGCAGCCAGGGGTCCAGGAAGTCGCCGGTGCGTTCGTAGGTATCGAAGAACAGGGCGATGGGATGCCCGGCGGCCACTTCCCGCAGGCCGGCCAGGAACAGGGGAGTGAGGACCTCGACCGGCTCCAGCACCAGGCGGACTTGGTCCTTATGGCGGATTTTGCGGGTCACGTAGGCGGCGAGGTCCTCGGCCAGGGAGGAGACGGTATCCTCGTCCACCAGGTCGGCCACCATGCCGCCGACGGGGGCCAGGCGGACCAGGCGCAGGCCACCCTTGGCCAGGGAACGCACAGAGATGCCGGGGAAGCCCTGGGGGGCTTGCGGGTCGGCCTCGATCTCGCGCTGCCGCCGTTGATATACCTTGTACCGTTCGGCGAAGGACTTGAGAGGATAGCCGCGGGCCTCGAACTGCTCCGCAATGGCTCCCATCACGCCAGGCACGTCGTCCTGGGCCTCGCCGGTGGAAGCGGTGATGGCGGCGGCCTCCTCGGCGATCTGGCAGAAGCGGCGCAGGAGCCAGGTCTTGCCCACGCCGCCCTGCCCGGAGACGTTGACGACGAAGCGACGGCGGGGGTCTTCAGGGGTATAGGTAAGGTTGGCCTGGAAGAAGGCCAGTTGCTCCTCCCGCCCAACGAACTCTTCTCGTTGGCGCAGTTTGAGGATGTCTTGAAGGCTTTTGGGCACGGTGTGCTCCTCCTTACCCACTCCGTCCATCATCTCAAGCGGCGCATGGCCAGCGCTGAGGGGGCCAGCGAGAGGCCGCCCAGCGCGGTACACTTGAGTTCGCGCGGCAGCATGCGGCCCACGGCGTACACGGCGTCAATCGTCTCATCCAGGGGGATCGGGTTGGCATACCCGCCCAGGATCAGGTCCGCGCAGACGAAAGCGGCCGAGGCCGCCACCGCGTTGCGCGTGTGGCAGGGGATCTCGACGATGCCCTGGACGGGGTCACAGATGGAGCCCATGGTGTTCTGGAAGGCGATGGCCGCCGCATCGGTCGCCTGGCACGCACTGCCACCCGCCGCCTCCACCACGGCCGCCGCCGCCATGGCCCCCGCGGCCATGATCTCTACCTGGCATCCCGCCACCTCGGCCGCGAAGGTGGCCCGCACCGCCACGATCAGCCCCACCGCCGAGGCCGCCAGCAAGGCCAGCGCCACCTGCTCACGGCTCAAGCCGCGCTCCTCGGCCAGCGTCACGAGCACGCCGGGGATGACGCCGGCCGAGCCGGCCGTCGGCGCTGCACAGACCACGCCCCCGCTGCCGTTGACGTGCATCACCGCCATGGCGCGGGCCGCGGCGCGGGTATGGAGGCCCCCGATCGCCACCTGCCCCTGCGCCTCCGCCCGGTAGACCTGCCCGGCGCTCGGTTGGAGGAGTTGCATTGGCGGCAGGTCTTTCTCCAACCCCTGGTGTACGGCCGCCCGCATGACCTCGAAGCGCCGGATGATCTCGTCGAGTACCTCGCCTTGTTCCAACCCCAGCAGCGTCGCCTCGTAAGCCAGCGCAATCTGGCCCAGGGAACAGCCGCGCTCCTGAGCCAGGGCGACCATGTCGGCAGCGCTGGCGAAGAGGGGGTCCCCACACAGCACGAAGAACACCGGAGGGGTCGTCCACACGCAGTCCACGCCCGGCAGCGCCTCCAACCCGGCCCGCTGGCCCGCCTCCAGCGGCGAGCGGCGCCGGGAGTGCAGGAAGACCTGGCCGTCGCGGGCCTGGCGGGCCGGCTCCCCCATCGTCCGGGCATCCCGCGCTAGCAGCCCTCGCACGGCCGGCTCAGCCTCCTCTGCCAGTACCACCAACACTTCGTGGGCGTCGCCAGTCAGGTGCACCGGCCAGCCGGCGACCTGCGTAAAGACCACCGCCCCGCCGCCGATGGACTGTGCCACGGCGTGCAACTGCCGCCCGCTGCGCGAGGCCAGCCGGACCTCAACCGTGTTGGGGTGATCGGCGTTGGGCAGCCGCTCGACGGCGAAGGCGATCTGGAGGCCCCGTTTGGCCGCCAGGTCGAGCGCGCGGGGGAAGCGCGGATCGGTGATGGGCCAGCCCATGAGGCCGGCGGCGAAGCCCAGGCCGCTCCCCTGCTGGCGATAGACCTGGGCAAAGGAGCCGCCAGGGTCGAAGGTAAACGTGGCCTGGGCGGGTTCGTCGCCCAACAGGGCGCGCGCCAGTGCACCGATGAAGAAGGGGCCGGCGGTGTGCGAACTGGATGGCCCGTGCATGACGGGGCCGAGAACGTCGTTCAGGATGCTGATGGGCTTCACAACTGCTACCGCTCAACCTCTCCGCCCTATCACAGAGGACGGATACGGACCTTGTCCGCTTCCAGAACGACAAATGCTCCGGGCAATCGTTCCACTTCTCGCGCCAGCAGATCTCGCAGACGCGGAATCTTCAGAGAACGGTCGGCGACGTCAAACCGCAGCAACACGATACCGCGCGCTGGTCGCCGAAGGCGATAGATCAACTCTCCGAAGTCTTTGTCTTCGATGAGGAGGGTGCGACCTTCGGAGAAAGCAAAGGCCAAGAGCTCATCGTCGGTTGCGCCCTGAAATGATTCGACGGCATACACGACGTCATGACCATCGTCACGTAGGGCATCCACCATGGCGGCAGCACAGCACTCGTCGGCCAGGAATCTCATAGGCGTGCCCCGCCGGCAAAGACGATCTCTTCCTGGGCCAGATAGTCGGCCGCGAAGGCAGCAGCGGCGTATACGTCATCGGGTGTCAGGTGTGGATGGTCAGCCAGTATCTCGCCCACTGTCATTCCTCCGGCCAGTTTGCGCAGGATATGTTCCACGGTAATGCGCGTACCTCTGATGACCGGTTTACCGAACATGATCGCCGGGTTGATCTCAATACGATCGTGAGTCATCACTTACCTCCTCACCATTGACAAGATGCTCCAATTCAGGGGAAGGCACCAAAAACCTGTGTTCAATTATAACCTGATTGGTACAGTGAGGCAAAGAGGAGCAACTAACACAAACGCCCCGGGGATACCGGGGCGTTCGTTGGTCTGCCGCTAGAACTTCATCACGTCATTCAGTCGGATGGGCAGCAATAGACGATCGTACTGCTGATGCGATAGGTAACGCCATCGGGGAGGACCACCGCATAGTGCCCCAACGGTGCGAAGCCCAGGCGCTCGAAGAAACGGCGCGCGGGCAGGTTGTCTTCGTGCACTCCGGCATGGATGCCGCCCGCCCCTGCTGCCCTGGCCTGCTCCACGAATCGCTCTACCAGGCGTGGCCCTATGTGTTGGCCGCGAAAACCTGGCTGGATGTTGATGTGCAGGTGGGCGGGGTACTGCGCCAGGGCCGCAGGCTGGCGAAATTCTCCGCTGCGCCAGGTGCGCACCAGCGCCCCCAGCAGCCGCCACGTCTCCCGGCGTGCCAGCGCCCCCCGGACGATCGCCCAGACCAATGCCGCCGGGACCACGCGCCACGCCATCACCCGCCGATACCGGCGGTCGTCCAGGCACCCCGAGAGATAGCCGACCGCCTGCCCTCCATACTCCACCACCCACAGCGATCGCGGCTCGAAGTCGGTATAGTAGCGCGTCAGAATATCCGCGAATACCTCGCGGTCGCTGAAGAAACTCACCGGCTCGCCGCGGTCGGCGGTATCGCAGGCGATCTGCCGCACGGCAGGCCGATCTCGTGGTTCATAGGAACGCACGATCACATTGGACACAACAACACTTACTTTGCCAGTACCCGCGCCAATTCGACCAACTCGGGATCCAGACGCTTTTTCTTGCCGACGACCTCGCTCAACGGCGTAGTCGCGATGTCCCCCTTGACCAGGCCGGCCAGGACGCCGTGTTCACCGCGGGCCAGGCTCTCGACGGCGGCTGCGCCCAGGCGGGTGGCCAGCAGCCGGTCGAAAGCGCCCGGCGCACCGCCCCGCTGGACGTGGCCCAGGATCGTGGCGCGCAACTCGAAGCCCAACTGCTCGCGGTGTTCCGCGAAATAGCGGAGCAGCCCGTCAGCATTGTACCTGGCCCCCTCGGCGACCACCACCAGCGCGTGGGGCTTACCCCGCTCGTAGGCGGTACGCAGTTCGGTGGCCACCACCTCGGGGTCCGTCTCCACTTCGGGGATGACGACGGCCTCGGCGCCACCGGTGATGCCGGCGACCAGGGCCAGGTAGCCACATTCGCGACCCATGACCTCGATGAGAAAAGCCCGCTGGTGGGACGAGGCGGTGACCTTGAGCCGGTCTATAGCCTCCAGCGCGATGTTGAGCGCGGTGTCCACGCCGATGGTGACTTCCGAGCCATATAGATCGTTGTCAATGGTCGAAGCCACGCCAACCACCGGGAAGCCCATCCTGGACAACTCGCACGCCCCGGTTTGGGAACCATTGCCGCCGATAACGACCAGGGCCTCGACGCCGTGCTGGTTGAGCATGCGCAGCGCCTTCAAGCGCCCATCGGCGGTCTTGAACTCGGGGCAGCGCGCACTGCCCAGGATCGTGCCTCCGTGCTGGATGATGCCGCCCACATCGCGCGCCCCCAGCGGCTCGATGTGGCCGCTGATGAGGCCGACGTAGCCATGCTCGACGCCAAAGACCTCCCAGCCTTTGGCGATGCCGGTGCGCACGACGGCCCGGATGGCCGCGTTCATGCCGGGGGCGTCCCCCCCACTGGTCAATACCGCGATACGTTTCATACTCCCCCCATGTACTACATCCAGGCGCGCCGGCGCATCCAGAGAAGCATGCCGACGGGCACCAGGGCCGTGACCACCAGCGTCACGATGAAGGCGGGGCGGTCGGTCCAGGCGGCCAACGGGGTGGCGGGCTGGAAAAAGTTCATGCCAAAGAAGCTGGCCAGGAACGAGATGGGCATGAAGAGCGTGGTAATGACGGTCAGCGTCTTCATGACCTCGTTCATGCGGTTGTTCACCACCGAAAGGTACGTCTCGAGCGCGCCGCCGATCAGGTCGCGCAGGCTCTCGGTGATGTCGAACAGCCGGACGAGGTGGTCATACACGTCGCGGAAGAACATGCGGCAGCCTTCGTCCACCACGTCGTAGTCGCCACGCGCCAGTTTATTGAACACCTCCCGCTGCGGCGCCAGGATGCGGCGCAGATGAAGCACCGCACGCTTGAGGGTGAAGATGTGCTGCACCAGAGATGGGCCAGGAGTATCGAAAATCTCGTCTTCGATCCGATCAATCGCGTCGTCAATCTGCTCGACCACCGGCATGGCGTCGGCGACCAACTCGTCGGCCAACTGGTACAAAAGGTTCCCGGCCCCCCGCTGCAGGTGGCGCTCGTCCCGCCCACAGGCGGTCCACACGCGGTCCACGGCCGGGATGGAGCGGGCCTGGTGCGTGACCAGGTAGTTGTGGCCCAGGAAGGCGTCCAGTTCCAGCGTGGTCACCAGTTCGTCGGCCTGCGGGTCGAAGGCGACGGAGTGCAGGACGAGGTAGACGTACTGGCCCCAGTCATCCACCTTGGGGACGGGGGACGCTTCGAGCGCATCGTCCACGGCCAGGTGGTGGAAGCCGAACGTTTCGAGCAGGATCGGCTCGCACACCTGGGGTGGCTCCTCGACAAAGTCCACCCACAGCAGGCCACCCGCATCCTGGAGCGCGGCGGTGAGTTCGTCTGGCGACAGGCCGGTATGGATGCGCCCGTCGTGGGCGCGGTACATGGAACGGATCACGGGGCCTCCTTAGCAATGGACTGGTTTTTAGTATACACGGCTCGTCGTTCTATGCAAACTTGGGGGCGCGCCGGCCTGGAAGAGCTGGCGGTGGGGCGGCACTGGGGAAGCGCCGGCCTGGAAGAGCCGGCGCTGGGACAGCAGTGCCGGGGAAGCGCCGGCCGGCCTGGAAGAGCCGGCGCTGGGCAGCAGCACCGGGAAAGTAGTGCAACCCAGCGCCGCCTGTTTACGGCGGCGCAGCAAGGGAAAAAGCGAGATCACAGAATGGAAAAAACACGGGGTCAGGAGGCCTGGGGAAATGTTCCGGTTCCGTTAATTGTTTTGTTCCGGTAATTGTTTTTTTGATGTTATGGGCGGGCTTTCCGGTCCGCCCCACGGGTATCGGGACAGCCTCGCTTGCAGCGACATGATAGCACAGGTGTTCGATTCTGCCAAGTGAGGTCGAAGGGCATGGGAGACTCCTTTCTTGGCTCGGGTAGTGTAGCATGGATTGGCTGAGGGGGCAACATGTGGATCGCGAAAGGAGTGAAAGGGCGCGAAGGGCGCGAAAAATGTCGGTCTAGTTTGACAGCACATTGGGCAGGGGTATAATAGGGAGTGCCTCGAGCGAGTTCGGGCATCTGGATGCTCAATAAGAGGGTGGCAAGGAACGATGGCGAATTCCGCAATCACTCTACCCGGCCGGCTGTACGAACGGCTGGCACGCAAAAGCCGGCGGTCGGAGCGCACACCGGAAGAGGTGGTGAGCGACCTGGTGCAGCGGTATCTGAGCGAGCCCGATGACCGCTGGCAGGCTGAGTTCAAGGCTCTGCTTGCCCGCGTACAGGCCAGGACTGCTGCCTTTTCGTCCGAGGAGATCGAGGCTGACATCACGTTGGCCTCTGCCGAAGCCAGAGAACAGCGTCGTGCCGCCCGTCGTACTCATTGATACCAACCCTTGAACGACTGGACGCGGGTTTGTTGGTCCAGGCCGCATCAGGCCGCGAATGAATTCGCGGCCTGATACGCAAAACACGTTGAAAACGTGTTGGATTCAGCCCATGCCGATCGTAAACCGCCACACGTTGTCCTGGTTTTCGGCGAGGTGGAGCTGGCAGGTGGTGTGGCGCTGGCCTGGTTGCCTGACCACGACCTCGTACTGGCCAAAGAACCCACGGAAGGACACTTTGCCCTCCGCATCCGTGCTGGCCGTGAGCGGCGGGGTCATCCATTCGCCCTTGATGAGTTTCTTCAGACTGTCGAACACGGGCTTGGGGCGGTATTCTTCGTCAATCAGCCCCCCGCCGCTGACCCAGATGTGGCGGTCGGAGAAGCCCCAGTAGTTGATCGAGGCGACGGCAGGATGGCCGTAGAACTGCCGGTAGAGTTGCTCCATGTACTCGGCCTGCGCCTCCTGGGTCCACATGCCCTCACGCCAGCCCCCTTCGATCGCGTGGTCCCAGGCGGGCTGGTGGAGTTCGGTGATGTGGATCGGGCAGCCCAACTCGGCGTACAGGTCCAGGGTGTCCCACACCTCCTGCGGCCACAGCCAGTGATCCAGGGGGTGGACCTGCAATCCCAAGCCGGAGACGGGGGTGCCCCTGGTATGAAGTTCTTTGACCAGGTCGTAGAAGCGCTGCCGGACGCCTTTATCTACGATCTGGTTATAGTCGTTGACGATTAACGTGGCCTGGGGGTTGGCGGCGTAGGCCCAGCGGAAACTCTGTTCGACCCAGTCGGCGGCCTCGGGGATGGGGATTTCGCGCTTGAAAGCGCCAGCCACCGGTATCCCTCGCCAGAGCGACGTGTCGTGATACCTGGCCCTGAAAGCAGGCTGCGTGGCCTCGGCCCACGAGACGTGGTTGACCGCCTCGTTGGTCACGTCCCACACGTGGATGTAGGGCTCGAAACCCTTGACGATGCTCATCACACGCGCCTGGATGAGGGGTTCGACGGACCCTTGCGGCATATCGTACAGCCATTCGGGGACGCCCGCCACGTAGGGCCAGACGAGGGGATGGCCCTTGGGAGTGACGCCGTTCAGGCAACACCATTCCAGGACGGGCATCAGGCTGTGCCATCCTGGCATGCCGGGGGTACGCTCGTAGGTCGTCCAGTAGAAGGGGAAGATGGCCAGGTTGAAGAGTTCGAGAAAACGCTGTTTGAATAGCTCTGGCCTGTACGGGGATTCGGGTGGGAGCAGGTCGAAGATCAGGTTCCCGAACAGGAAATCCTGGCTCTTCTGCGTGACCTGGATTTCCACACCGGCGAGGGGTTCGCCGGACGGTGTCTTGAACTGGATGGTACCGTTTCCTTTCCGGTACGTCTCGACGTTCTCACTGGCTTTTAGAAGTAGCACTCCCTCAGTCGTCTCTCTGTTGATGCCGGATGTATCCACAGGCATGGCTCCTTTCATTTGACGCGCTCATGGGGCAGGCTTTCCAGCCTGCCATCCCCGCACCGCTCCCTTTTCAGGCCTCCTCCATCACCAGGTCCGCGTCCAACGTGGCCAGGTTCACCAACGTCGCGCTCACTGCCTCCGCCTGGGCGCGGGCGGCGTCGGTGAAGCCGGCGCGGGCGAAGAAGACGTGGTATGCCCGCCACCCGGTACCCCCCTCAGGCAATTCCGCCAGCACCTGGGGCGTCTTGACCTCGACCAACTCGCGGACCACGTCCCGTCC
>Ga0315284_10006245_pt1 | contig 16974 bp, 15 predicted proteins | sample YL17G09_16_MG_FD_203696 | JGI IMG/M metagenome (GOLD analysis project Ga0315284, IMG submission 203696) | Sediment microbial communities from Yellowstone Lake, YNP, Wyoming, USA - YL17G09_16 | ecosystem: Environmental > Aquatic > Freshwater > Lake > Sediment | place: USA: Wyoming | collected...
GGTGCCTCGGCGACGCTGCTCACCATGATTGCTGAGCGAGCCAACTTTGTTTATGGGGCGTCTGAGGGGGCGGAGCCCTCCCAGGATGTGGTTTGAATCGGCGGCGGGGGGCAAAGCCCTCTAAATCGAATTCTAGAGCCTTGAAGCTGGTTATCAGCGCTCAGTCGATAAGGAAAACTGAATGCTGATAGCTGAGGGCTGAAGGATTGGTTGGAGTTTAGAAATCCCAGGATTCGGGATTTCGCTTGGAGAGAATGTCCTAAGTATGGTAGGGGTTGAGGAGCGCCTCCTGGCACGCATCTGGGAGAGGCAACTGGTGGCGGCTGATAATATGGTCACCGGCTCGGGGGAACGGCTGCAGGTCATCCACCCGGGCAAGGAGAACAGGGATAGCGGTCCCGATTTTCTGGGCGCTATCATCGCCACCGATGCAAGCGGACTGCTGGTCGGCGATGTAGAGATTCACCGGAGGGTGGGGGACTGGAGGAGCCACGGACATCAGCATGACCCCAGGTATAACGGGGTGATACTCCAGGTGGTCTGGGATGGGGAGGCATCGGTGGCGCTGCAAAATGGCGGGGTGGTACCCACGTTGAGTTTGCGCCATTGTCTGGCAGGCTCGCTGGATGAGGTGCTTCAGTGGGCATATCTCAGCCTGGTTCCGAGCGAGCCCTGCCACGGAGCCAGGCAGCATCTCGGCGATGGCGTCCTGGGCGGGTTGATGGATGAGGCAGGCGAGGAGCGCTTCAGGTTGAAAGTTGGACGCTTTGCAGCCATGATGCACGAGGGGCAGTCCTCGCAGGTGCTCTACAGGGGCGTTATGGGTGCCCTGGGCTATACAAGAATAAGGAGCAGTTCGAGGAACTGGCTATCCGTTTGCCTGTAGCAGCTCTAGAGGGGTTTTGCAGGGGCAAGCCATTTGAGGAACGGGTTCAGGTGCTGAAAGCCCTGTTGTTGGGCACGGCGGGGCTGTTGACAGAAGGCGGTAGTGTTGAGATGGAGCGGCTCTGGCGCTGCTCTGGCAGCGGTGAGCCGATGCGCCCTTCCTGCTGGCGCACCTTCAGGGTGCGCCCGGAGAACCAACCCGCGCGCCGTCTCACAGGCGCTGCCCATCTACTCGCCCGTTTTATGTCCGGGGGACTTCTCGAAGGTGTTTTGGGGCTGGTGAGGGAGTCTGGCTGGGGTGTGGAGGGGCTCGAGGCTGGTTTTATGGTGGGCGCTCCAGAGGGCTCTGCCCAAGGGGAGCGCGCTCTTATCGGGCGGGGGAGGGCGAGGGAGGTTGTGGTAAATATAGTGCTGCCTTTCGCTTACGCCTGGGCTGAGGCGAATCAGCAGTCGGAGCTGGCGGAGCAGGCATTGGCGCTCTATAGGGGCTATCCACCCTCAGGCGGGAATGAGATAACGCGGGGGCTGACCAAGCTGCTGGGCGATGGTTCCGCCGCTCTGGTGAACTCAGCGCGGCGTCAGCAGGGGCTGATTCATCTGGATAAAACCTACTGTAGAGAGCGAAAGTGTGGGGAATGCCCCTTGGCTAGAAGGTTGGCTGTTCTGCAGCAAGTAGCTTGCTGAAACACTAAATTCTAAATCCGAAACTCGAAATCCTAAACAAATTCTAACACCAAAATCCAAAAGCTTAGAAGACTTTGGTTTTGAGAATTCGATATTGTTTAGGATTTAGTGCTTGGAGTTTAGGATTTTCCCCCGAGGCTGAGCCCGGGCACTACGTCCAGGTCCCAGCCAGCGACCTTACCTCTAAGCAGTTGGAAGTAGCCGCAGGAGGCTACCATGGCGGCGTTATCGGTGCACAGTATGGGCGCCGGGATGAGGACGGGGATAGGGGAGCGGGCAGCAATGGTCTCGCGCAGAAGATTATTGGCGGCTACCCCTCCGGCGAGCAATATCTGATTCACCCCATTTTTGTCGGCTGCGGCTAGGGTTTTGGTCACCAGGACATCGACAACAGCCTGCTGGAAGCTGGCGGCGATGTCCAAGACTGTGGTACTGGGTTGGGACGATATCGGGATTTTCAGTTCCTCCACCAGCCGCACCACCGCTGTTTTGAGTCCGCTGAAGCTGAAGTCGTCGCTGCCCCTGAGCCAGGGGCGGGGCAGGCGTTGTGTGTGGGTTATCCCTTTAGTGGCTTTCTCGATGACGGGTCCTCCCGGGTAGCCCAGACCTAAGGCTCGTGCCACCTTGTCGAAAGCCTCTCCGGCAGCATCGTCTCTGGTCCTGCCCAGCCTCGTGAGTTCACCGTGGTCTTTCAGAAGCACAAGCTCGGTGTGTCCGCCGGAGACGATGAGCGAGAGCAGGGGGAAGGCGGGTTTATCCGAGCCCAGCCAGTTGGCGTAGATATGAGCCTCGAGGTGGTTAACCCCGATTAAAGGTAGTCTCCATGCCAGCGCCATAGCCTTGGCAAGGTTCACGCCCACCAGCAGCGAGCCTGCCAGTCCGGGACCGTTGGTGACGGCGATGGCGGAGAGGTCCTCTGCGTCCGCCTTTGCCTCTGCCAGCGCCTTCTCTACTATGGGCATTATGGAGAGCAGATGCTGGCGTGAGGCGACCTCGGGGACGATGCCGCCGTAGCGGCTGTGTATCTCGACCTGGGAGGAGATTACGTTGGATAGTATGATGGTGCCGTCCTCGACCACGGCGGCGGCGGTCTCGTCACAGGATGTCTCTATGCCCAGAATCTTCATACTCTATCCTATGAAGGTGCAGACCTCCTCGATAGGTTTACGTGACGGTCTCTTGCTGGGCTGCTTTGCGGCTATCCCCAGTGAGATTATGCCTACGAGGAACCAGGGTTGCTCCACGTGCAGAATTGCCTCAAGCTCCTCACGCGCGAACTCAGCGGGGGCGCTGGCGAAGCAACTGCTGTATCCCAGCGCGGTGGCTGCCAGTTGCAGATGCTCTATCGCCATAGCCACGCTCATCAGAGCCAGGTCGCGGTGCGCTGGGTCGGTAGGAGGGCTGTAGCTGCCTCCCACCCAGGGGCGCGCCAGCACTGCGATAGCCACAGGCGCATCGGCGAAGTGAGTGCTGTAGGACTGCATCCATTTCAGCCGTTTTATGTGGGCTTTACTGTCTGTGGCTGCCATAGTGGTCTCGACCATAGCGTTTACTATCTCACGCATGCCCTCTTTGAGTTCTTTGTCGCGAATCACGATGAAGTGCCAGGGCTGCTCGTTGGTGGCGCTGGGAGCCAGTATGGCTGCCTCGAGCATAGCCTGGATATCTTTATGCGCCACGGGGTGGTTGCTGAACTGGCAGACGCTGTGCCTTTTCTTAACGGTCTCGAAGAAGTCCATTCTCCCTTCCCAACGGAACTCTGCTGAAAACAGACCTATTATATCATCATATTATGCTTGAGACTTCTTGATTAAGTGAAATACTAATCTCCAAATACGAAATCCTAAACAAATTCAAATAACGAAATTCAGAAGGTTCGGCAGATTGGGATTTTGAACATTCGATATTGTTTAGGATTTAGAAATTAGAGTTTAGGGTTTAGGGTTTGGATTGCGTGTAACAGGCTTCTGCTATAATTACGAGGGATATTCCGGAATGGAGGATTGAACGGATATGGTGACCAATACCAGAATCCAAGTTAAGACGAGGGGCAATTGCGACCTTATTGATATAACTGACGAGGTGGAACGGAAGGTGGGGGAATCGGGCATCGGGGATGGCACGGTCACCATCTTCGTGGCGGGCTCGACGGGTGGGGTGACCACCATAGAATACGAACGGGGTGCGCTCAGCGATTTCGATGGTATGTGGGAGCGTTTAGTTCCCAGGACTATACCCTATCGGCACGATGCCACCTGGGGCGATGGCAATGGCTACTCCCATGTACGCGCCTCGCTGCTGGGCGCTTCTCTGGTGGTGCCCTTTGTAAACAAGAGGCTTACCCTGGGTACGTGGCAGCAAATCATCTTTGCCGATTTCGACAACAGGCCCCGCTCCCGCGATATCGTGCTCCAGATTATGGGCGAGTAGGGGCGGAGCCAACGCTATCTCTACTCGATCACGCCTTCCCTGCGGAGTTCGGTTAAGTCCTTTTTCTTAAGACCGATAACGCTCTTTAATATCTCCTCGGTGTTCTCGCCGTAGAGCGGCGGGCGCGCTCGCGGCTTGACCGGGGTAGCTGAGAGCCTGAAGGGGCTTTTAATGAGCTTCACCTTGCCCATCTTGGGGTGGTCTACCTCGACAATGAGCCCACGATGAATCACATGCGGGTCGGAGATGGTCTCCTCTATGGTGTAAACTGGCGCTCCCGCGACGTCTGCTTCATCGAAAAGCTTGAGCCACTCGTCCCTGGTCTTGGTGGCGAAGATTTTGCAGAGCTCCTTATACATCTCCTCCTGCTTCTCGATGGTAGCGAAGTGGTTGGGGATGAAGTCCTCTTTGCCAATGAGGCTGCAGAGGTTGTGCCAGAGCGGTGGCTCCAGGCAGGACAGGGCAACGTACTTATCGTCCTTCGTCCTGTACACATTCAGCCAGGCCTGGTCGCTGCCTGTGGGCAGCATGCTTCGCTCCGCCTTCTCGCCGCCTAGCAGATACCGCAGGGTCATCACCCAGTTGAAGAAGAGCATGCCGTCCGCTATGGCCACCTCGACGAACTGCCCCTTGCCTGTCTTCTCCCTGGCGTAAAGTGCGGCCAGGATGGAGCTGATTGCCTGGCAATTGGCGGAGAGGTCCGATATCTGGGGTGAGATTACATGTATCGGAGGCCCGGCTTTGGTGCCGGTAGCTCCCAGGATTCCGGTCAGGGCGACCACGTTGATGTCGTGCGTGGCGCGGTTTAGATAGGGGCTGTCCAGCCCGTAGCCTGTGATGGAGCAGTAGATGAGGCGTGGGTTGCGCTTGCTCAGGGTCTTGTAGTCCATGCCCATGCGCGCTGAGGCGCCGGGGCGGAAGCCTTCGATGAAAATATCCGCTTTGTCCACCAGATGATATACGATATCTCTGCCTCTATCGTGCTTGAGGTTGATGGCGATGCTCTTCTTGTTGCAGTTCATGCCCACATAGCGGAACCAGGTATCATTGGTGAACATGAAGGAGAGCGCTGGCGCGTTGGCCGTGCGCGGTGTCTCTATGGTGATAACCTCAGCGCCGAAATCGGCCAGCATCATAGAGGTGTATCTGCCCGGGCTGTGCCGTGCCAAATCCAAGACTTTTATTCCTTCAAGGGGACCCATGTTTTCACTCCTTTGTCTCTGAAAATTAGCCCTACTCGATGACCTCTTCCTTGAGCAGGTGAGCGATTTTATTTTCGCTGTAGCCCAGGAGGGTGCTCAGTATCTCCCTGGTGTGCTCTGCCCAGAGCGGCGGCCTTGTCCTGACTTGAGCTGGCGTATCGGAGAGCTTGAACGGGGTGTTCAACAGCTTCACCTTGCCCAGCTTGGGGTGCTCCATCTCTACTGCTACGTGGTGGTCCTGGTAATGAGGGTCGGCGAACATCTCCTCGAAGTTGTACACAGGGGCGACGCAGACATCCGCTTCGTCCAGCAGCTTCACCCATTCATCCCTGTTCTTGGCGGCAAAGGCTTGGGAGAGCGCCTGATATGATTTTTGTTGCTCCTCGAGGGTGCCGAAGTGCTTGGGTATGAGGTCTTCCCTGCCCACGAGCTTGCAGAGGTTGCCCCAGAGCCAGGGCTCGAAGCAGCCTATGGTGAAGTACTTGCCATCTTTAGCCTTGTAGATGTTCATCCAGGCAACGTCGCTGCCGGTGGGCGAATCCGCCCGCTCCGGAGATACTCCATCGCGGAAGAACTGGGGCGCATGAACCCAGTGGTAGAACACTGCTCCATCGGTGCTGGAGACGTCTATGTACTGCCCTTTGCCTGTCTTGTCTCGGGCGAGGAGTGCTGCGAGGATGGCGATGACGGCCTGGTTGGTGCCGCCGAGCACATCGGCTATCATGGGTGAGACAACGTACGATGGCGGGCCGTTCTTGCTGCCGCTGAGCCCCAGGATGCCAGACATGGCAACGAAGTTGATGTCGTGTCCGGGACGCCGAGCGTAAGGTCCTTTCTGTCCGTAGCCTGTGATGGAGCAGTAGATGAGGCGTGGATTGAGCTTGCTCACCGTCTCGTAGTCCATGCCCCTGCGTTTGAGCGTACCGGGGCGGTTGGTCTCCAGGATAACATCGACCTTCTCCGCCAGGCGATAGAATATCTCCTTGCCCTCGTCCTTCTTCAGGTTGAGAGCAATGGATTTCTTGTTGCGGTTGAGTCCGATGTAGTGTGGCTCCGTGTCGCTGGTCATCATGCTGAACATCTTCCCCGTGGTTCGGGGTATCTCGACTGTTATCACCTCGGCGCCGAGGTCGGCGAGAATCATGGAGCAGTATCTTCCTGGCCCATATAGCGACAGGTCGAGAACCTTTATTCCTTCGAGCGGCCCCATTTTCAACCCCTTGCTTGAGATGAGGCTAGTATACATCGGGTTTAGAGGTGAGACAACGACGCCTGCGAGCAAAAAGGTAGGGGCGGTTCGCGAACCGCCCCTACGACGGGTAACAGGTTTATGAGTCTCTTATCTTGAGTTGGTGTTGAAGACCAGCCCCTCGGTGCTGAGGTCGACTTTGACTTCGTCGCCTTCTTTGAACTCACCCTGCAATATCTTCTTGGACAGCGGGTTCTCCACTTCGCGCTGTATGGTGCGCTTCAGGGGGCGGGCGCCGAAGGAGGGGTCGAAGCCTGTCTTTGCCAGCCACGCTTTGGCTTCGTCGGTCAGGGTTATGGTTATCTTCCTGTCCGCCAGCCGTTTCTGCACCTCTTTTATCTGGAGGTCAACTATCCGCCGTATCTGCTCCTCGGTGAGGGGACGGAAGATGATGACCTCGTCTACGCGGTTGAGGAACTCGGGACGGAAGGTCTTCTTGAGTGCGCCTTCAATCTCGCCCTTGAGCCGCTGATGCTCGCTCTCGGACTGAATATCATGACGGAAGCCGAGCGAGCCGCGCTGGAATTCCTGGCTCCCCAAGTTCGAGGTCATGATGAGCACGGTGTTCTTGAAGTCGACAGTCCTGCCGTGGCCATCGGTGAGACGGCCGTCCTCCAGTATCTGGAGCAGGATGTTGAACACATCGGAATGCGCCTTCTCTATCTCGTCGAACAGGATGACCTTGTAGGGGCGGCGTCGCACCGCCTCGGTGAGCTGGCCGCCCTCCTCGTAACCTATGTAGCCCGGGGGTGCGCCGATGAGGCGGGACACGGTGTGCTTCTCCATGTACTCCGACATATCGAGCCTGACCATGGCCTCCTCGTCATCGAAGAGGAACTCCGCCAGCGCCCGGGCAAGCTCGGTCTTGCCCACGCCGGTGGGTCCCAGGAAGATGAAGCTGCCGATAGGTCTCTTGGGGTCTTTGAGACCGGCGCGCGCCCTCCTTAGGGCATCGGAGACTGCGTCTATAGCCTCGTCCTGTCCGATGACCCTGTTATGGATACTCTCCTCCATGTGGATGAGCTTATCGGTCTCTCCCTCCAGCATGCGGCTTACAGGTATGCCGGTCCATTTGGAGATGAGGTCAGCTATGTCCTCCTCGTCTACCACATCCTTTATTTTTTTATCCTTGAGCCACTTGTTCTTGGCTGACTCGTACTGTTTCTCCAAACCGAGCCGCTGGGTTTTCAGCGTGGCTGACTGTTTATAGTCACCGCGCTGCGACGCTGCTTCCTCCTCGTTGGTCAGTTGCTGAATTCTCTGCTCCAGCGACTTGACCTCCTGCGGAGGGCTCTCAGCGTCTATCCTCAGCTTGGATGCAGCCTCGTCAATAAGGTCGATAGCCTTATCGGGAAGGTGGCGGTCTGAGACATAGCGCTGGCTGAGCTTGGCTGCGGCCTCCAGTGCCGAATCAGCAATCTTTATCTTATGGTGGGCTTCGTATCGAGGTCTCAGCCCCTTCAGCATCGCTATGGTATCTTCGATGCTAGGCTCGTCGATAAACACGGGCTGGAATCTTCTCTCCAGGGCGCGGTCTTTCTCTACGTACTTCTTGTATTCATCGAGCGTGGTAGCGCCTAAAGCCTGGAGCTCACCCCGGGACAGCGCTGGTTTGAGCATGTTAGAGGCATCAATGGCTCCTTCGGCAGCACCGGCGCCAACCACGGTGTGCAGTTCATCGATGAAAAGAACTATCTCCCCCTGGGCACGCCTGATTTCGTCCATGACCGCCTTGAGCCGTTCCTCGAACTCGCCGCGGAACTTGCTGCCGGCGACCAGAGCGCCCATATCCAGGGCGAGTACGCGGCGCCCTTTGAGGGAATCGGGCACGTCTCCGGCCACTATCTTTTGAGCCAGCCCTTCAGCGATGGCGGTCTTGCCTACGCCGACCTCGCCGATGATGACAGGGTTATTCTTGGTGCGGCGGGTGAGTATTTGCATCACGCGCCTTATCTCTTCATCGCGACCTATGACAGGGTCCAGCTTGCCCGCTCTGGCGAGCTCGGTGAGGTCGCGGCTATACTTCTCCAGCGCGCGATATTTGCTCTCAGCCCGTGGGTCGGTGACGCGCTGACTACCACGTATGTTCTTCAGGGCTTTCCAAACCTTTTCCCTGTCTATGTCGAATTCCTTGAGAATCCTGGCTGCTTCCCCATTCTGCTCACCGGCGATGGCTATGAGCAGGTGTTCCGTGCTCACGAATTCATCCTTGAGCCTGTCAGCCTCGTTAGAGGCAGCTTGGAACGTGCTGGCGATACGAGGTGTAATATATATCTTATCTCCCTCACTGGCTGCCTTCGGGCTGTGCTGCAGGGCCTGTTCCACTCTTTCCCTGACACGGTCGATGTCAACGTTGAGTTCTCTCAGAATATCAGCGACAACGCTGTCATTCTTCTGGAGCAGGGCGAGCAGCACGTGCTCCACGTCCCACTGGCTATGGTGATATTGAAGAGCTAGCTCTTGGGAGGTTTTGATGATCTCCTCTGCTTGTTCTGTGAATCTATCCGGTTTCATCATGTCTCACTTCCTCTAATCTCTAACTTCAGAGGTTTTTTTGCGCATAGCTTGACTAGGTTTCAGCCTCGGTGAGGCGCTTCACCCTTTCCTGCAACTCCTGTATCTCCCGCTCCATCTCGACCATGCGCTGTCCCATCCTCATGATTACCTCTACGCCAGCGAGATTGACTCCCAGGTCCTCCATAAGGTTCTTCACCCGGCGCAGCAATTCGATGTCCTCCTGTGAATAGAGGCGTCTGTTGCCCTTGGAGCGCGATGGCTCTACAATCCCAGCCCGCTCGTAGTACCTCAGAGTCTGGACGTGTACGCCGAGCATATCGGCAGCCACGCTTATGATATAGCGAGGTTCGGAGTATTCGATTCTCATGGTCTTTGACCTCCATAGTCTAGGCATTCTGCATCACCCCTTGGGACGAAGCCCGTTCAGTTGCTGGAAAAGTTCCTTCTCCTTTTGAGATAGCCTGGTGGGCAGTACTACCTTTACTTTGGCATAGAGGTCTCCTCTGGTATTATTGCCCAGCCTGGGCATGCCCTGCCCTGTCAGGCGGAACACCTTGCCGTTCTGGGTCTCAGGCGGTATCTTGAGCGCCAGCCTCTTCCCTTCCAGCGTGGGCACCTCGGTCTCGCCGCCCAGGATGGCGTCAGCCAGATGGATGGGCACCTCTACATGGAGGTCGTCCTCTGTCCTCTGGAAGCGACTATCGGGCTCTACCGAGACTATCAGATAAATATCTCCAGCCTCGCCACCCATGTGACCCATACTACCTTTGCCTGCTATCCTCACTCTGGAGCCGTCCTTGACACCGGGCGGTATCTTGACCTCGAGACGTCTGGGACGGATAACCGCCCCTGCTCCGCCGCAGGTCTGGCAACCCTTGCCTCTGCAGGTGGGGCAGGGCTCCTCTGCCTGCATCTCGAGCATGCGGGTTGCCCCCCGGTAGGCTTCCTCCAGCGTTACCTCGACAGGTTGCTCGAAGTCCTGACCGCGTCGGGGTCGGCGCGAGGCTCTGCCGCCGAAGTCGTGCAGGATGGAATCGAAGATAGTGCCGAACCCCTCGGCTCCGCCCATATCGCCGGAGTCGAACTGGGCACCCTTCTTGCCGAAATCCCAGTAGGTCTGCTGTTGTTGCCCTCCTGCCCTGGCGAACTGTTCAGCGTGCTGCCAGTTCTCACCGAACTGGTCGTACTTCTTGCGTTTCTCAGGGTCGGAGAGCACCTCGTAAGCCTGGTTTATCTCCTTGAACCTGGGCTCGGCGGATTTATCGCCGGGGTTGACGTCGGGATGCAATTTACGAGCCAGCTTGCGATAGGCTTGCTTTATATCCTTTTCGGAGGCGTTTTTGGGCACTCCCAGTACCTGGTAGAAATCCTTAGCTGGCATAGAGTTAATCCTCCTATACTATGGGCACATTATAACTATTGACAATGCTTTTGTCAAGTTTTAGCTAGCTTCATAATGATAATAACCTTATCAATAAACATATGAAGTTTAACATAGAGGTATCTTGGCAGAAAGAGTGGAGGGGACAGAAGGCAGTAAGTAGGGTGGGTGGAGTCCTTCACAGGAAGGACTCCACCCACCAGCTACTCTACATTTGGGGTGGTGGGTTGCATTTCATTTCATCCACCATGCAACCATTCTTGCAATACCTGGATATGGGCACAGTGCACTGTGCTCATACGGTGCGGCACGGTTGTGGATGATAATATCCACAGGGAGCAGAGATTCGGGCAGACACATTGGTCTGTCCCCACTTACTCCTCCCTCTGTTCATGGTCAGAATGACATTTTGCCTTGAGGTAGTTGCCCAATTCATTGGGCGATTTAGCCTGATAAATCAGGCAACTACATCCAGGTTACAGGGTAGGGGGCAGAGCCACAAACCTACGCGTTCTGAAACATGTGAGCCGGTGTTATTCGGCGTATTAAGCTGAACTTGACGGCGCAAGCGGAGGCAACATATAATTAGGCAAGGCAGGGTGCGTGTGAGATGAATTCGATCGTTGGGGAGGGGTGGTCTTGCTTGGGTACTATAGCTCTCCAGGCGTTGGGTTGCAAGCTGAATCAGGCGGAGACGGAAGCGCTTGCCCGACAGTTCCTCGAGGCTGGCTATAGGGTTGTTGCCCCTGACCAAGGCGCCGATATCTATCTGCTGAATACTTGCACTGTGACTCATATTGCCGACCGCAAATGCCGCAGCATGCTGAGATCAGCCCATCGACGTAACCCCGATGCTCTGATTGTAGCCACTGGATGCTATGTAGAGCGGGCTGCCGCTGAGTTAAGCAGCATCGAGGGTGTGGGGCTGGTCGCAGGCAACGCAGATAAGGGGCGGTTGGCGGAGATAATCGAGTCCAGATACAATGGACACAGGTGCAGCGCCTTGCAAGGGCATCAAGTATCACCATTTCGCACCCGCGCCATGGTCAAGATTCAGGAGGGGTGCAGCCAGTCCTGTTCGTTTTGTGTGGTACCCTGGGTGCGGGGCGGAGAGCAAAGCCGTCCTCCCGAGGAAATCGTCTCTGAGGTGGAAGCCAGGGTCTCTGAGGGTTATAAAGAGGTTGTCCTGACCGGCACCTGCATCGGGCGCTATGGGGAGGGTGGCGGGCTCAGGGCATTGGTTGAGCGCATCCTGCGGGAGAGCGGCATTTTGCGTTTGCGGCTCTCCTCGCTCGAGCCCTGCGACCTGACCCCTGAATTGTTTGAACTGTGGAAGGACAGCCGTCTTTGCCCTCATATCCATATGCCTTTGCAGAGTGGCAGCGACTCAGTGCTGGGGAGGATGGGTCGCACATATTCCACCTCCGAGTACGAGCGCGCGGCTTCTCTGGCGCGTGAAGCTATACCGAACTTGGCGTTGACCACAGATATAGTGGTCGGTTTTCCTGGGGAGAATGAGGGGGAGTTCCGCGAAAGCTATCGCTTCTGCGAAGGCATGAAGTTCGCCGGTATGCATGTCTTCCCCTTCTCGGCGCGTCCCGGCACCAGGGCAGCTAAGATGCCGGACAGGGTTGGAGCTAACGAGAAGAAGGAGAGATGTCAGCTCATGCTCGACCTGGCTCAAAAAAGCAAACAGTGCTTCAGGGAAGGTTTTTTAGGACAGAGCATGAGCGTGTTGTGGGAAGGCGAGAGGGAAGGGATTTGGTACGGTCTCACTGACAATTATATGAGGGTATTTGCTGCAAGCAAGGAGACGCTTGCTAATCGGATATTGCCGATGAAGATGGTTGCTCAATACGATGGCATTCTTTTAGGGGAAGTCGATAACCGCAAGGGGGTGAGATTATGAGCGGCACCGAGATAGTATATTTAATCCTGTTCTTCTTCTGTCTGTCGCTCTCAGCATTCTTCTCCAGTTCTGAGACAGCGTTTCTCTCGCTGCAGAGGCTGCGGCTGAGGCATCTGGCGCGCACTGAGCATGCTGATAGCGATGCTGCCAAGCAAGTAGCCTCGATTACGGAGAAGCCCGAGCATCTACTGACTACTGTGCTTCTGGGAAATAATCTGGTCAACACGGGTGCTGCTGCCCTTGCCACTATCTTAGTAGCATCTGCGTTGACTGAGGGACAGGCAGTGTTGGTAACCACCATAGGCGTGACCATACTATTGCTCCTCTTTGGTGAGATCACTCCCAAATTAGTGGGCACTAGATATGGAGAGCGTTTGGCCTTTGTCTATGTCACACCGATGAAGGTGTTGATCTGGGTCCTATCACCTGTAGCGGCTGTATTTCTCTGGATAGCAGATAAACTAGCCCGGCTAATAGGAGCATTCCCTGTACCGAAGGTGCTAACAAGTGAGGCGGAGATTCGTACCGCTGTCTCTGTGGGAGTAGAGGAGGGGACCCTTGAGGAGTCCGAGGCTGAGTTGGTGGAGAGGGTGTTTCGGTTCGGAGACCGTCGTGTAGGCGAGGTAATGACACCTAGGCCCAGCGTAATCTGGGTAGAGAAAGGCGCGTCGTTGCGCGATTTCCTCTCTATTTACGCCCAGACATCTCATTCGCGATTCCCTGTCTACGAGGATAGCAGGGATAAAGTGGTGGGTGTGCTCTGGATAAAAGATGTGCTCATGGCGCAAGCCAAGGGTACTTTCAAGGAGGGAGGTCTGGTTGACGACCTTGTGCGTCCGGCCCACTTTGTTCCTGAAAATAAACTTGTTGCTGAGCTTTTCACCGAACTACAGAAGTCGGGCAGCAATCTAGCTATGGTTGTTGATGAATTTGGTGGCGTTACGGGCATGGTGACCGTGGAGCAACTATTAGAGGAGATAGTGGGTGAGCTAGAGGATGAGCTCACTAAAACGAGAAAAAGCTTCGAACCTGTGGGTGAGAACAGTTTCCAGGTCGATGGCGAGATGAGGATTGAAGATGCTAATGAGAAACTGGAATTGGGTATCCCTGAGGGACCTTATGAGACTGTGGCTGGCTTTGTCCTCGGTTCGCTGGGACATATTCCCAGGGAGGGTGAGCAGTTCAGGCAGGATAAGTTGAAGATGGTGATAACCTCGATGAAGGGGCTGAAGATAGAGAAGATTCTGGTAACCAGAGAGTAGAGATGCAGCGATTACGTTTGACATTCGGCAGGGGTGAGGAGCTAAGGTATATCTCCCATTTAGACCTGATGAGGCTGTGGCAGCGAGCGCTACGCAGGGCTGACATACCGTTGGTTTATTCTCAGGGCTTCAGTCCCCATCCCAGATTGTCGCTTGCAGCTCCTCTGGCTGTGGGGGTGATCAGTTCGGGGGAGCTTATGGATGTTTTCTTGGAGCGTAGGGTCTCGCCGAATTTCTTTATGAAGACGGTGGGGGAGCAATTGCCACGAGGCATCGATATCTCTGAGGTGGTGGAGGTGGGTATCGGGCTGCCTTCGCTGCAGTCTCAGGTGCGTTCTGCCGAATATAAGGTCGTCGCTGAGATTTTCAAAGAGCCGAAAGAGGTGGAGGCTGATATTCGCTCTCTGATGGCGAGCGATAAGTTGCCCTGGCAGCATACTAGGGATAAGGAGGTCCGCAAGTACGACCTGCGGAACCTGATAGATGAGCTCTGGCTTGTCGAGAGCCATCCCCCTGAGTACATCATAGGTATGAAGCTGCGTTGCGATAGCACGGGCACGGGCAGGGCTGAGCAGGTGCTCTCAGCCCTTGGGTTTGAGGCTTCCCCTAAATCCATCCATCGCACCAAGCTGGTTTTGGAGAGGCAGGCTAAGCATATTGCTCGCAGATAAACCTGAGTCAGCGCAAGCCCCGGATGCACAGAGACAGGAGAAAGCACGAGAATACGCCAGCTTGACGCGGCGTCTCTTCTTCGTAGATTTAGCTCTGGGGGCTATTCTCCTGCTGGCATTCCTGCTGAGCGGGCTCTCCAGCGGATTGAGGAATCTCCTGGATTACCCTCAGTCGGCGAGGGTTGCGTTATATTTCGTTACTCTGGTATTGGGATTCAGCATACTTTCGGCTCCGCTGGATTTTTACAGGGGCTTCGTCCTGCCGCATCGCTATGGGCTTTCCTGCCAGAGCTTCGGTTCGTGGCTAGCTGACGAGGCGAAGAGCATGGCTTTGATGCTGGTGCTGGGCGCGGGGCTGGTGGTGGTTATCTATCTGTTTCTCGAGGCATTCCCCGAGACGTGGTGGCTCTTGGCTTTCGCTTTCCTGGTGCTGGTCTCCGTGATACTGACCAATCTGGCGCCGGTGCTCATTCTGCCCCTTTTCTTTAAGACAGAGCCTCTGGCTGACCCCGAGCTACGCACGAGGCTGCTCAGCCTGGCGGAGCGTTCCAGGACTAAGATAAGGGGTATCTTCCAGATAAACTTCAGCAGCAAAAGCACCGCTGGCAACGCTATGCTCATGGGCTGGGGCAATACCAGGCGCATCGTTATCAGCGATACCATGCTACAGCGCTATACCCCGGAGGAGATTGAGGTGGTAATGGCGCACGAACTCGGGCATCATTGTCACAGGGATATTGCCAGGCTCATCGTAGCGCAATCGGTGCTTATGCTTCTGGGGTTCTATCTAATGCACGTGGTGTTGAATTGGGCTGTGCCTGAGTTGGGCATGGAGGGCATTTCAGATGTAGCAGCTCTGCCTTTACTGGCGCTGGTGGGGGCTGCATTTGCTCTGCTGCTGATGCCATTGGCCAATGCCTACAGTCGGCACCTTGAGGAATCCGCCGACCGCTACTCTCTGGCTGCTACGGCTAACCCTGAGGCTTTCTCTGCTCTGCTCACCAAGCTCACCGACCAAAACCTCTCTGAGTCTCAGCCTGGCAGATGGTCGGAGATTCTGTTCTATGATCACCCTCCTTATTACAGGCGGATTGCGCTTGCTTGCCGCTACCAGGGGGAGAATAAGCAATGAAGCTCATCTTAGTCAGGCATGGTGAGACCGACTGGAACAAGCAGCGCCGGGTGCAGGGGCTGAGCAATCTGGGGTTGAACGAGACCGGGAGAAAGCAGGCTGACGCGCTGGCTCAGGTTCTCAGGAAAGAGAAGGTGGATGTTATCTATACCAGCCCTTTGAGGCGGGCTAGGGAGACAGCCCAGGCTATAAGTCGTTTTCACAGGGTTGAGGTGGTTACCATAGATGGGTTGAAGGAGCTGGATGTTGGCGAGGTAGATGGCATGACCTATGAGGAGATGAAGGTTCATCATAGCGAATTCTTCGCCAAATGGATGGTTGATTTCACATCGGTGAGGTTGCCTGGAGGCGGCTTTCTGCCTGAGCTTCAGAATGAGTGCTGCTCAGCCATTCAGGATGTGGTTAAAAGGGAGTGTGAAGTAAATGGAAACAGGACTGTGGTTGCGGTCACGCATTTCTTTCCCATTCTCTGCATTGTTTGCAGCACGCTGGGGATAGGTCTTTCGCATTGCAGGAGGTTGAGGCTGGATGTAGCCTCGATGTGCGTTTTCGAGTTCAACCCTGATAAGGCGGCGCTGGTGACATTTAACGACACCTGCCACTTGAGGGAATTGGTTAGATGAGCCGACAGAAGCCGTTGCCCCAGCGAGTTCTTCAGTTCGTCCGCGAGCGCGAGCTGGTCGGGAAGAAGGAGACTCTGCTAGTAGGAGTGTCTGGCGGACCTGACTCGGTATGCCTGCTGCACGTGCTGGCTAGCCTCAGGGAAGACCTGGGGGTCAAGCTGCATGTCGCTCACCTCGACCATGCGTTGCGTGGCGCTGAATCGGATGCTGACGCTGAATATGTCCGCTCGCTGGCTCGCAGACTGAGGATACCCGCCACGGTTGAAAGGCGGGAGGTGAAGGCTTATCAAAGGAAGCATCGCCTTTCCCTGGAGGAGGCTGCTAGAGAAGTGAGATATGCGTTTTTCTCTGAGGTAGCTCGTTCTCTGGGAACGGACACTATAGCGGTGGGGCATACTGCTGACGACCAGATTGAGACAATCGTGATGCATCTGATAAGGGGGACGGGGCTTGCCGGGCTTCGAGGCATGCAGCCTCTAAGCACGTTCAGGATGGCTGATGGTACTAAGCTGAGGATAGCGAGACCGCTCCTTGAGGTGGAAAGGAAGGTAACCGAGTCTTATTGCGCTGCCCACAAACTGCTGACGCGAACCGATTCTTCCAATCTTCTGCCCAATCAGTTGCGCAACCGTGTCCGCAGCCAGCTTCTGCCTCTGCTCAGGGAGTATAATCCCGATATCGACGAGATACTGCTTCGCTTAGCTGGCGCTGCTGAGACTGACCTGGAGTATATAGAGGCGGAGGTATCGAAGCTCTGGGGGGATGTGGTAGAGGAGCAGCAGGAGGGAGTAGCTATAAACAGGGCGAGATTTTCACAGATTCACCCCACCTTGCGGGGGCATCTTGTTCGTTCTGCTTTGCAGCGCACGCTGGGCGACCTTCAGGACATAGAATCTGTCCATGTCGAGAGCATTATCGAAGCACTGGGCAAGCCTGCGGGGAAGCGGCTTTCCCTGCCCAGAGGGCTGGCTTTCCACGGCGATTATGAGCATGGTTTAATTACAGCTAAGAAGACACTCGCCAGCCCTT
>Ga0315284_10006248_pt1 | contig 16968 bp, 17 predicted proteins | sample YL17G09_16_MG_FD_203696 | JGI IMG/M metagenome (GOLD analysis project Ga0315284, IMG submission 203696) | Sediment microbial communities from Yellowstone Lake, YNP, Wyoming, USA - YL17G09_16 | ecosystem: Environmental > Aquatic > Freshwater > Lake > Sediment | place: USA: Wyoming | collected...
GTCGGGCGGGCAGGAGACCATGAGTTCAGGGTCGATCACGACGATATCGGGAACGAAGTTGTCGTGCCGGAGCGATTTCTTAAAACCGTCGGCACCGACACGGCTCAGGACAGCGTTCTTTGTCGCCTCGCTCCCTGTCCCCGCTGTCGTGGGTACGGCGATGAACGGCACCTTGGTTCCGTCATGTTTTTCACCGTTACCCACGCCTTCGAGGTACGAAACGACCGATCCGCTACAGGGAAGCATAGCCGAAACTGCTTTACCTGCATCGATGACGCTCCCGCCGCCGATGGAGCAGACAACGTCTATGCCTGACTGACGGTGCTGTGCGACCGTTTCATCGACCAGTTCCGGCGAAGGTTCACCGGCGACCGGTATGACCGAATACTCGATACCGCGGTCATGCAGCGCCAGTTCGAGAAGAGCCTTTTTCCCCGTACGCTCGAAAGAGTGCGCCCCGGTGAAAAGCAGGAGCTTTGCGCCCAGTGAACTGATGATTCCGTCGAGACGGCCGAACATACCGGCCCCGAAATGAACCGCCGGAGTCCGTGAAAACAGAAATGACGGTATTACCATGCGCTCCTTTCTTCCGGGCAGACGACCCGGTACGGCCTGCCTTCACGGGGTTGCGCCATCCAGTCGGCGACCGAGTCGCGCCATTCGAGGTAATGGGGCGTCTTTTTGTGAGCCGCGGCCGCATCCTCTGACTCGTAAGCCTCGTAGAGTAAAAAACGGGATGTATCTTCGGACGACTGTAAAACATCGAACCTGAGGTTGCCCGGCTCCTTCACCGACCCGTTTTGATTACTGATAGAAGCCCTGATAAAGTCCTCGATATGTTCCTTTTTCACAATAACATACACACATATGACAATCATGGATTTCCTCCTGATAACAAATGAAAAGCCTGGTGAAAAATATCATCAGTATAGATACATGCTGTAAAAGGTCAGCACGAAGTGCTGATTTACATGCCCTTAACAGCATATAGACAACATATTTCATTGTGGGGCGCGTGAAAAAAAATACTTTTTCACCGCCCTCTGAAACTTACTGAATAAAAGGGTTGGATGGCGTGTATCATGAGGGCGGGCGCTTCTGTTTCCTGCGCCGTTTCCACCGTTCGAGGGCGAATTTACGCATGTCCGCGATGGAATCGAACTCGTCCATGATTTCAACTCCGAGGAGCGTCTCGACCGCGTCTTCGAGGGTGATAATTCCTTCCGTCCCGCCGTATTCATCAATCACGACAAAAAGATGTTCCCGCCGGCTGATGAACTCGTCGAGCACATCGGCAATTGTCTTGGACTCCGGTACCGCATGGACGGGGGTGATGAACGTCTCAAGCTTTTTCTGACCTTCCCCGGTATAGAACGCCTCAAGCAGCTCTATCCTGAACACAATCCCGGTGATATCATCGGGGTCGCGGCCGTAAACCGGTATGCGTGAAAAGCGCCTTGTCTGTTCGGAACGGATCACCTCATCGACTGTCCGGTCCTTCTGGAAGGCGACAAGCACAGCACGAGGTGTCAGGATGTCTCGCGCACGGATCTCGGTGAGGAGCAAAAGGTTCTGAATTATCCGCGCTTCTTTTTCATCGAGAATCCCTTCCTTTCCGCCGATTTCCGCGAGCACCTTGATCTCATCACGGGTTATCCTGCTCACATCGCTTTTACGGGCGATAAAACGTGAAATCGCCTCGAGAACGACCACAACCGGGAACGTCACGATGATCATCACCTCAAGAACGTACGCAACCGGAGGTGCCAGCCGTTTCCAGTACACAGTGCCGAGTGTCTTGGGAATGATCTCAGAACACACGAGAATCAGCACCGTGAAAATACCGGAAACGAGGGCGACCCATGCTTTCCCGAACAGCACGAACGCCTGGGCACCGACACCGGCGGCGCCGAGGACATTTGCGACTGTATTGAGGGTCAGAATTGCTGCAAGCGGGTGATTGATGTTCTTTTTCATCTTTTTAAGTATCCGTCCCCCTGCGTGCCCTTTCTTGATAAGAAGCGCAATATATGCGTGCGATACCGAGAGCATGACAGACTCAAGCAGCGAACAGATGAATGAAACAGTCATGGCGGTGAAAAGAATAATCAGCAAAAGACCCATTTTTCATCCAATACATTGAAAATTAATTACATTCATTGTGAAATGATAATATATGCATACTATGCACCCAACACAATCATTGTTACAAGCCGTTTCGCCCGCGCATCGTTCATGGCACTGTATCCTCACAGACGGAAAAAAACCTTGACAAGAGAGGATTATTCTTGTATAATCGTACTATAATATAACTATTATGCCCGGGGATACCTGTCATGCAAAATTTCCTTAAAGCTTCGGATGCGGATTCGCTTGCCGTTCATGCGATGGCGCTCCTTGCGGTGAACGATGGCCGCCTTCTCCGTATAAAGGATATCGCCGAAATGTTCGGCATTTCTCATGCACACCTTGCCAAAGTGCTCAACCGTCTCGTCCGGGCTGGTCTTGTCGCTGCCTCGCGCGGCCCGATGGGCGGGTACCGGTTGAAACGTCCCGCACACACAATTACTCTCAGGGAAATCTACACCGCCATCGAGGGCGATTCCGGCGGAAGCGGGTGCATGTTCACTGTTCCGCGCTGTAATGGCACAGGATGCATGCTTGGTGACTTCTTTACCGAACAATCGAAACAGATCGATGAAAAACTCGGCCGAACCAGGCTGTCGGATATCCATCTCAGACCCGGTGTATTTCCAAACCTTTCTCAGACATGACAGGGATAACGAAACCTGTCCGGCAGGACCGGTTCTGAGGCGCAGGCGAAGCGAAGAAAAAAATCGGGATAAAAATTGTATTCTTGTTCCACAATACAGGATTTTACCGTGAAAAACTCACTGCTATATTCCGGGAAAACGATATCCGGTCGATAACTGTCCTCCACATGGAGGTTCCCTGCTGTTATGGGCTTGTCAGCATCGTCCGTGATTCAATCGCCGAATCGGGTAAGATCATTCCGCTGGCGGAGGTCGAAATCGGTGTCGGCGGCGAAATCAAACAGCCAACACGCGATACCATACATGCTGCACGGCCGTAAGTCTTTGAAAACAGTGAAATAAACCGGGTATTGATCCACATTTCCCATATAAAATCTAAAAAATGCTTTCGTTATGCGTCATAACATGTTATTCTATAATAAATAACATACGCTTATGACAGACTATTTCTGGACACCCGGAGTGTGAAAGCATGAAAGTGGTTTTGATGGAGGAATAATGCTTGAATTTCATGGTGCAAAGGTGACATCTGACGGCAGACTTCTTGCATATCGGGACCTTGATGATGCTCTCTGATTATTCGACTCTTTCTCTGCCAATTTTCATGACAATCGCACAGGGCGTAATATCCAACATGCTATGCTAACTCTTTTACGCCAATCGATCTATAGTCGTCTTGCAGGTTATGAAGATGTCAATGATGCCGAGCGATTATCCATTGATTCTGTCATGCGAGCGATTACCGTGAAACGCGCATCGGCGACTGCATGGATCTCCCCGAAGCGCTTCGTCAGTCCTTCAACCGCGATGGCGGGGGTATCGCTCAGGGTGTCTTTTCTTTCTCCTCGCATGGATGCTCCTCATTGTCACCGTGGCACTTTTCAATCTGCTCCGAGGTACAATCCTGAGGCTTGCCTTTCAACCGCTCCGGCTCCTGACAGCATTTTCCATTCTCGCACATGCGAACCCTCCTTTTGATTAAAAATAGAACCTCATCCATATCTCAAATTTGCTTTTATACTGTTTACTGCCAAACTCTGCATTTTTGTTACCAGTTAAAAAAACAGGCCAAAGTATAAACTCAAAGTTAGTTATAGGTTTGTAACTCAATGGAATTCCAACTATAGAACTTTCATCGTTAATGTTAAAAATAGTATAAATAGATGGAGTGAAGTATACCAGGTTAAACGGTTCAGGCCAGGATACTTTTAGGTATAAATAATTCCGCATCATGTTTGTGCCGCTGAAATAGTTCTTACTCATATTCATTGCGTTGGATATGGAATTACTATTTTCAGAAACAGCAGCGTTTATTAAAAAATTGTTGTAGTTCTCAAATTCTTTTTTATTTAATCCTGCACCATTGTGGTAGTATTCCAGGATAGTTGTAATATTCCATCTGTTCAGCCATCTTAAACCGAGAAGACTGGATGACCCATCAATATTTTCTGATTTGATAGTATTATTGGATGTAAAAAAAAATGGTCGATTATAAAACCAACTAAACTCTCCATGAATTTCTAAATTCGGCAAAATATTTCTTGAAAAATCAAATCCGATATTTTTAGAATTTATCTTACAGTAATACCACAAAAAATCAATATCTGTATCATGTAGAAGAAAATATAATTTCCCGGCAATGTCAGTATTTTCCAATTCAGATATTTTATTGTTTATCGTTTTTGCTGAAGGTATAACAATTAAATCAAATGTCGCATTTTTTATTAGTTCCGTCTGAAAACTTTTTGAATACTGATAAGAAATTGAAAAAATACCCGATTGTAAAAGTTCAGGATTTTCCGGATCCTTTCTGGGATTTACATATCCGACAGGATTGAAAGCGTAACCCTTCCCCCAGTTATGCATTTTTTTGCCCAAGAGTAAGGAAGAATTAACAGAAAAATTTAAATCACCGTATAATTCAAAGGCATTAAAATCCGTCTGGGTATCATTATAATATTCTGAATGAGTCTTTAAATGAACGCCGATATCTCTCGTCTGATAATCACCGTTTAAATAAAATTCCATACGATATGAAGATAAAATATCTGACAATTGTTGATTGTAATACTGTAAATTATACAGTGGTGAACTTTCCCTGCTTCGTAAAATAGAGTATTTCACATCAAGGTTACCGCTTAATTCAAGTATTTCCTTCCTTGATTCCACCTCAGGGATTTCAAAAGAATAATTTTCTGCGTAAGAAACCGTACTGACAATTAAAAAACAAATCAGTATTACAAAAACCTTCATTTTCTTAAACCCTCAAGCTTTGACATATAGTTCATCGTAAACACTTCATCTTTAAATTCACGAGATTTTACCTGAGAATAAATCATCATCGAGCAGTATCCTTTATATAATGAACTATATGTTTCCATAACTGAAGATGTTACAAAGCCATTGCCAAAATCTTTTATTTCCTTGAATTCAATTGTTTTTATGAGCATTCCGCTTGCAGAATAACACTCTATTTTGGTTAATATTTCATCTTTTGTCGCCCACATCTTTAATTTATCATAAGCCACAGTATTATCTTTTGCTTTTAGTTCAAGAATATATCCTATTTCGTTATTTTCTAAATTAACAACATTATATTCTGCGCTGTAATCAACCAGCATAATATCTGCATTATTAAATACACCCCCTGTAACTGATTGTAAACTTGTAATACGAATAGGTTTGCCTACATTGGGTATATAAAGCCACATATTTTCACCTAATCTTAAGGTAGTCCTTCCTTTTTCACTTGCTGGAGAAAGAAAAAGCATTGCAACATTAACTTTCTGCTTTTTTATTGTATACACTATAAATTCTTTTTTTCTTCCGTTTGGTTCTATGTTTATAAGTTTCCTGTAAGATTCATAACTTTCGGGCATCAATTTTTCGTCAATTCTTTTTAAGAGTTCATTCCCATCTTGAGCAAATGCCAAACCGGCAATTGAAACAAGCAATACAAACAGTAAAGATATTTTGTTATTTTTCATAAATAATTCCCTCCATTTAAACATGTCTTAATGCCTCAACCGGCTCCATTTTAGATGCTTTGAGAGCCGGCTGTAAACTTGCGAGCGCCGAAATTATAACTACAAAAATTATTGTAAGTAAAACTTCAGTAGTTGGTATTTGCGGAGCAAGTGTAAGTTCTGTACGCGCATCTCCAAACGTGAAATTAAACTTTGCCGCGCGAATAATCAATAAAATGGCTATTCCAATAATATTGCCTGTGATTGCACTGAAAAATCCAAGAGAAAGACCTTCGGTTAAAAAGAGAGCAAGGATTTTTGAAGGAAGTGTCCCAATGGAAGCAATTGTGCCTATTTCTCCGAGTCTCTCATAAACAGACATCATCATTACATTAAGTATGCTTACCAAAACAATGATAAAGAGAACTATTCGCACGACCATAATCAACAGAGTTATAATTTTCGCTATAGTTGAAAACGGAACCAATTCTTCCCATGTATGAATCTCAAAAACCGGTTTGTCTGTTTTTTCTCCTTTTATCTGCGACAAATCATTTTTTAACTGCAAGTATGTTCTGTTTAATTTATTAAAGTTATTTAGTTTAACAGCGATTTCGGTAATTTCGCCATCCTCAATTCTTAAAAGTGATCTTGCATCATCAATATGAATATACCCGTCTTTTCCCTGAGGCCCCATAATATTTTCCGAGATACCCGATATTTTAAAGGTCATGCCGTTAACTGAACCATCCTTGTTGGTGGCTACCAAAACAAGATCGTTCCCTACTTTTAAATTCATTCCATTCGCAATGTTTTGTGGAATTACAACTGAGCCGGGTTTTACAAAAGTATCAGGATTTAAATCTCCTTCTTTTATTCTTTTTACCAGAGCAGGGCAGGTCTGGCTTTCTTTTTCAGGATAAATAGCGGTTAATCTCATATTTGTCGTTTGAACAAAATTGCTAACCATCGCCCCAAACCTGATTCGTTTAGAATATGCTTTTACTTCCGTGTTATTATCCAGCAGGGATTCTATTTTTTTTAAACCACCCTCAGGAATAGTTATATCAAGTGGCAAATTATCTATTGAACCAACATATCCTTTCTTATGAATCTGGATATCGCCCACATTAGAATTAGTTATAAGGCCTATTATCTCATTCTTAAATGAATTTCCTATCCCGCCAAATATTATTACCAGAGCCACACCAACAGCAATTAATGAAGATGTTAGTAATGTTCTCCGTGTGTATCTTAATAGGTTTCGCCAGGCAATCTTGATTATATTTTTCATTTAATTATCTCCATTCACTGAAGTGTTTTTATTTTTCTGAACTTTAATAATCAAACCGTCTTCAATTGTATAAATAATTTCTGCCTCTCCTACAATCTTCGGGTCATGAGTAGCAAAAATGAAAGTAGTATCAAATTCTTCTTTCATAGAATGCATAAGTCTTATCACTTTATATGCAGTATCATGGTCGAGATTTGCAGTGGGTTCATCAGCGAGAACAAGTTTTGGCTCAGTTACAAGCGCTCTTGCAATTGCAACCCTTTGTTTTTGCCCCCCGGAAAGTTGAGCAGGATACTTATTACTTTGGTCTGTCATTCCAACCTTATCAAGCACATTAAGAATCTTTTGTTTTCGCTTTTCGTATGGGACATTTTGTACCATTATCAGCGGATATTCAATGTTTTCATAAACCGTCAGAACAGGGATAAGATTGAAATTCTGAAATATAAACCCGATATTATTACCCCTGAATTTTGCCGATGTTTTTCTATCCATGCGGTTAAGTTCGACTCCAGCTACAAACACTTTTCCTTCCGTTGGTTTGTCAAGAGAACCGATTAGATTCAGAAGTGTTGTTTTCCCGCTGCCAGAAGGACCAATAAATGATATGAAAGTTTTCGTTTCGATAGAAAGATTTATTCCTTTTAATGCTGGAACATTTACTTCTCCAGAAACATAGATTTTTTTTACATTTTCTAAAGTGATAAGGTTCATATTGGTACTCCATTTTTGAATATGTTGTCATTTATATTGTATTTCGCTATAACTACTTTTCCTTGGGACGTAACAAGTTGTCAGCAATTTCTCGCCACTGAGACAATGTTTCTTCGTTGACCCGGTAATGGACGAAGTAGCCGCGCTTCTCCGCTATCACCAGATCGGAGTCGCGCAACACCCGGAGGTGCTGCGATACGGCCGCCGGTGTCATGTCGAGGCTCCTGGCAAGGGCGTTTACGCACAGGGAGCGTTCCTTCAATAATTTCACCATCCTGACCCGCGTGTTAACGGACAGCACTTTGAACATTCGCGCGAGCTTCGTCTCGTCCATCATGGCTCTCCTGAAACCAATTAAGCATACACGCATATACTATAATGGTTTGTTTACATTCTGTCAAACTCTTTTTATTGGGGCTGGGAGAGAGAGCCAAGCCGTTTATCTGCTTTTTGATTTACAAATTGAGAATCAGTACCATGCGCCATCATAGTTGGGTTAAAATTCAGAAAATCGACAGATAGCAAGCAACCATATTGTCCCACAGCCGTTTAGAACTATCAAATTTATTAATCAAACGAGTAAAGAAAGTTTTATAGTATGGGAGCAGGGGAGGGGATGAAAGGGCAAGGACAAATTATCGCTGTAATTATTTTATGGGCCATTTCCACGTTTTAGCAGATTCTATAACTTCGCTTTTAGCTTTTCTCGCACTATTGAAGGGTGTTTGCAAATGGTCTCATTTGCTTGAATAACTCTGTCACCAGTGTATCGAACAATTCGTTTGGATGGTATATATACGATTGATCCTTCTATTGTTCAGTAAACTTCACGAACCCCCTTTTATACTCCTGTCTCGCATGTGATTGAGAAACCTGTGCTGTCCTATTCTTTTACCTCCGGATTACGGACTCAATCATTAATCCTTCCCGACTTTTCCCCTGAACACCCTGTAGAGGTATACGGTCGAGATCAGTACGAGCGGCAGACCTATAGCCGCCAGCACGAGCATGATGAAGAGCGTTTTCTCCGATGATGCGGCGTTTGTTATCTTAAGGCTTTTCCCGTAATGCCCGAGCTGGAAGACGAGGTTGGGAAAGACGCTGATGCCGAAGGTCGCCATCATGATGACAATCGACAGGGTCGAGGCGGCGAACCCGACACCGGCCCGCCTTTTCACCGCCAGAAACGGGATGGCTGCGAGGGTCGCAAACCCGGAAAGCGGCACAAGAAACAGGTACGGATGAATCCGGAAATTGATGGAGATATGCGGAGATATCAAAACGCTCCAGACGGTGAGATCGATGAAGAGCACGAGATACACGAGTGATGTGTAGAACGCCCAGCCTGTAGCCTTTCGCCGCAGTACCCCCCCGGTTTTCAACGCCAGCCAGAGCGCACCCTGTGTCGCGAACATCATAACCGCCAGAAGCCCCGCCGCAACGGTATAATGGCTGAAGAGGCCGGCTAATGTTCCCGCATAAAAGCCGCTAGTGTTGAGGGGGACGCCCTTCAGGAGGTTGCCGACAGCGACACCGAAAACGAGCGGCGGTACGATGCTTCCGATGAACAGCCCGATATCCCAGAAAACCCTCCAGACCCTGCCGGGGACAGCTTCGCTGAATTCTAGGGAAACCGCGCGGAGTATCAGCGCGAAGACGACACCCATGACCGGCAGATAGAAACCGCTGAACACCGCCGCATACGCCGGTGGAAACGCCGCGAAAAGCGACGCTCCGCCGGCGAGGAGCCAGACTTCGTTCCCATCCCAGAAAGGCGCGATGGCCTGTCGCAGAATACGGCGCTCGTGTTTCGGGGCGAACAGGGACAGAATGCCCACTCCGAGGTCGAACCCGTCGAGGATCGCATATGTGGTAAACATCAGCCCGATCAGGACGAACCATGTTGTTGCAAGGACATTCATTCGTATCCCCCCGCCTGCCCCGCCGGAGCGAGTTCAACAGGCCCCCGGTCGATCATGCGCTTCATGACAAGGATCCACAACCCGAACAGCAACAGATACACGGCGGAAAACATGACGGTCGTGAGCAGCACCGCTCCCGTGCCGACCCCCGGCGAGACACCCTCTGCGGTGCGCATTACATGGTAGACGATCCAGGGCTGACGGCCCGTTTCGGCGGCGATCCAGCCAATTACGTTCACGAGAACCGGCAGCGGCATCGCATACCAGACCGCCCGGAGAAACAGGGTGCCGCAGGTCAGGCGCTTTTTCCAGAGGAGTACCATCCCGGCTGCGGTCAGCGCTATGAAGAACATGCCGAGCCCGACCATGACATGGAACGCGAAAAACGATATGAGAAGCGGCGGGCGGTCCTCAGGGTGGTAGTCCTTGAGCCCGCTGACTTCCGTGTCAAACGAACCCGAGACGAGGAAGCTGAGGAGCCCGGGAAGCCTGACCGCATACTTTGTCCGCTCTTCGTCGCTGTCCGGAATTCCAAACACGAGCAGGGGGGCGTTACTGGTCGTTTCGAAAAGCCCCTCGAAAGTCGCAAGTTTTTCAGGCTGGGTTTCGGCAACCTGAACGGCGTGGTAATGCCCGAGGGGAAGCTGGATAAGTGACGAGGCGAAGGCAACGAACACCGCGGCCCTGAGGGACCGTGATGCAATCCTGGTGTGCAGCCCTTTCAGGAGATACCGGGCGGAAATCCCCATGACCAGAAACGACCCGGCGATGAGTGTACCATCCAGAACATGGAAAAACCGTGGCACTGTCGATGGATTGAACACGGCCGCCGCGAAATCCACCAGTTCGGCGCGTCCGCCTGCGAGCCGATACCCCGACGGTGTCTGCATCCAGGAATTTGCCACGACGATCCAGAATGCCGACACTGTCGCTCCGAGGGCGACCATCACTGCGGACAGGAGGTGCATACGTGGCGACAGTCTCTTCTCACCGAACACAAGCAGGTACAGGAAGATTGATTCGATGAAAAAGGCGAAAATGACCTCGGCGGCGAGCGGAGCACCGAAAATATCTCCAACAAACCGTGAATACATCGCCCAGTTCGTCCCGAACTGAAACTCCATGGTGATGCCGGTCACGACCCCGAAAACGAACATCACGGAAAAAAGGCGTGTCCAGAACCGCGCCATGGCACGGTACACCTCGTCCCCTGTCCGGATGTAACGGGTCATCATCCAGACAATCAGCCAGGACAGGCCGATGGTCAACTGGGGAAATATATAATGAAAAACGATGGTTATGATAAATTGAATCCGTGAAAGCAGAACCGCGTCCACCTGACACCTCGTTCGCACAGATACAACGACTCAGATCAGGTCACAGCATCGGTAGACCACAGTGCTCCGGGTCTCCGCCGCACGCCGCTGTCCTGTTCCGGTCTGTTTGCCGTCATCCACGGCTATCATCATACAGCGAGAAAAAAGCCATTCAACGGTCACAGCCGGGACAGATGGTACCCACAGCCTGAATTGCCATCAGTTCTCGGAATAAACGAAATCGTCATATTCCGTTTCCAGGACGAGTTTGTGGCGGGCTTCCTCCTGGGCGAGGGACAGGAACAGGTTTTTTATATTCTCGTTTTCCGCCGATTCAGCAAGGTCCGTATAGAGTTTGAATGCCTTTTTTTCTTTTTTCATCGCCACGATGAGAGCGGTCCGGTAATCCATGTCGGGTCCGGGCTCTACATCGGTGAGGTAATCGGCGATTTTGAGGTCGGCGACCGTTTTCTGAGGTGCAACAAGCAGTTTCCCGTCCTTGACGGCGAGGAGTTTTTCCTTGTGGGACTTTTCCTGGGCTGCAAATTCCTCGAACACCCTGTGCATCCGTGGATTATCCATTCCCGCAGCAAGGCTGGTATAGAACCGGAAGGCTTCTTCTTCAGTGGTGATGGCGAAATCGAGAATATCATCGACCGATGTGAACTTATCCATTCGCTCCCCAAACTTATGATGTTTGTGAGATTATTGCCTGTTATCCGGCATCCGATATCACGAACTGCAAATAAAACAGCTCCTGACGTAAACAGCCTGGTGAAAAATATCATCTGTTTAGATACATGCTGTCCAGGGTCGGCGCGAAGTGCCGATTCACAAGCCCTTGATAGTGAGAAAGCAACACATTTCGGGTACGGGGTTGTGAAAAGACTTTTTCACAGCACCCTAAACATGGTCACGGACACCGGGAGCTTCCGGACCCTTTTTGAGAGCGTCAAGGTATTCCGGGACGAGATCGGCAGTGAATCCGTCGATACCCTCGGCTGTACCGGGATGAGTAATCATGGCGGTGAGCACATTGAAGGGAAGGGTGACGATGTGCACACCCGCACGGGCCATTTCTCGGACCTGTATGGTGTTACGGATGCTCGCAGCGATGACCTCGCTTTCGATTTTATACTGCATGAAAATGTCCAGAATCTGCTCAACAAGATCGATACCGCTGACAAGACCATTGTCCCTGAGCACCGAAGAAGGGTTGGAGCCATCGGGGATGCCCTCCTGTGGGAAGTAATCACTTTTTTCGAAGGGGATTCCAGCCACCCTCCTGATGCGGTCGTCGACACGTCCCGCAAATGGGCTGACATAATCAGCTCCGGCTTTCGCGGCGAGCAGTGCCTGTTCCGGAGAGAATATAAGCGTGGCATTGACCGGAATTCGTTCTTCGTCGAGCCGGTTGATCGCGAGAATACCCTCGTAAAAGCCGCCCTCACCCTTTGAATTTATCGTGCACACGGGTATCTTTATCACCACATTTCCTGCGAACTGGTTGTACTTCTCATAGAGAAGCATTCCCTGCTCGACCATCCCGTCAGCGTCGAGAGCCGCCACTTCCAGTGAAACGGGGCACATTCTGCCGACCGCGGCGAGGATGTTCTTGATATAACTCTCCATGTCCATCTCGCCGGGAGAGGCGCGCAGCGACTCAACCTCCTTCTTTATCAGGGACGGATTTGTTGTGACACCACTGATAATTCCCCAGGATACAGCCTCCCTGATGTGGTCGAGGTGTGCAGTATCGAGAAAAATCTTCATAGCTTTCCTCCCTGGCGGGTAGATTCAGAACCCGCCGAACAGAATTAGCAGGACACGCGCATCCGCGCATTGCATATCATGTTTTTATAGAAACCAGAACATGCCGGGGCATATATGCGAAAGAGTGACAGACGCCTTCGGTCGCCGTCACCGGTGCAGGATTCTTGTGAGGACGCTTCCATGAGAAGATAATATAGGTAAGGGGGATACACCTGTCAAATGATTTCATACACCCGCTTTCAGAGAGAACTGCGTGGGTTCATTATTATTCTTACGCCAGACCTCGATAAATACACTTGACTTGAAGTCTCTTTCGTGCTATTTAAAACATGATATCCTCCTAAATTATGTACTGCCTGATCCGGGCGGCGCGCTGAATACTTCAGGGCACCGGATAATTCGGTATCGCGCTGGGTCATCACCCCGGACAGTTCAACGATACTCAAGGAAAGGTCCCGCTCAATGAAGCTCACCATTCATCCCGTGGACACAATCATTATCATTCTGTATTTCATCTTAATCGTCGGTATCGGCTGCTGGGCCGGACTCCGCCGTCGTTCGGTCACCGGGGGGAAAGGATATTTTCTCGCGAACAAGTCTCTCACCTGGCCGATCATCGGCCTGGCGCTCTTTTCGACGAACATCTCGACCATCCACCTTGTCAGCCTCGCCCAGGAAGGATATGTGAACGGCCTCGCCTACGGAAATTTCGAGTGGATGGCGGCATTCACCCTGATAGCCCTGGCGCTTTTCTTCGCACCGTTTTATATCCGTGCGAATGTGGCGACCCTCCCTGACTTCCTCGAAAAACGGTACAGCCCCGCTTGCCGCGACTGGCTCGCCATCATCTCGATAATCTCTGCCGTCTTCATTCATATCGGGTTTTCACTTTACACCGGCGCTGTCGTCCTGCGGGGTCTGTTCGGGATCGATATCATGGTGAGCATCATTTCCATATCGGTCCTGACCGGGCTTTACACGATCATCGGGGGGCTTCTCGCGGTCGTCCTCACAGAATCCCTCCAGACCATTGTCCTCCTCGCGGGTGCCGCCTGCGTCACCGTGATCGGATACATGAAAGTGGGCGGCTGGGAAGGACTATCCGCCTGTGTGGACCCGGTGAAACTCACCATCCTGCGGTCGGCGGACGATCCTTCCGGGCTGCCGTGGTACTCGGTGTTCCTCGGATATCCAATCATCGGGCTGTGGTACTGGTGCGCCGACCAGACCATCGTCCAGCGCGTGCTCGGAGCGAAAGACGAGAACCACGCACGTGTGGGGCCGCTTTTCGCCGGATTCATCAAGATACTGCCCGTATTCCTTTTCGTGCTTCCCGGGCTCATCTGCCTGGGGCTTATCAATCAGGGCAAGCTTCCTCCGGACCTCACTGATTCCGCCGACACTTACGCGTTCATGATCAGTCATATCTTGCCGATTGGCATCAAAGGCTTAGTCGCGGCGGCACTCCTCGCGGCGCTCATGAGCACTGTTTCAGGGGCGCTCAATTCCATCGCAACACTTTTCAGCTTCGATATTTACTATCGCTGGCGGCCGGACACACCGGAACGAAAACTCGTGATCATCGGACGGGTCGTGACATTCATCGCGATGGTCGCCGCCATACTGTGGTCCCCGTTCGTCAGCCATTTCCAGAGCATCTTCCAGGGAGTTGTGGCAGTGATCTGTTACATCGCACCTCCGATCACCGTACTCTTTCTCTGCGGCGTATTCTGGAAACGGGCGTCAAGCACCGGGGCGGTGATCACCATGTGGTGCGGCTCGGCTATGGGCCTGATCGTGTTTTTCCTCGACTGGTTCAAGGAATACACCGGCTGGCATGTTCCCGCCATGATGATGACCTTTTACCTGTTCGTCACCTGCATGACGATCATGATTGCCGTTTCAATCGCCAGACCGCACATACACACCGCCGAAAGCGAGCGACTCGTCTGGGCGAACCCGCTCGATTCCCTCCACGGGAAAGCCTGGCCGGGGATAGGGAATTACCGTCTCCTTTCCGCACTCCTGTTTCTGGTCATGGTGATGTTGTACGTTGTATTTTCCTGAGAGTCCACCCTGTGGTCATTGCGGGCTGTCACAAGGGCATAACATACGTATAAATAAGAGATTATGAGGGTTATATGGTAGTTCACGATTACGCGCGTTCGGATATCTCACGACTCATGAAGGCGCTCAGGCACGAGGAGGCCGACCGGGTACCTTTTCTCGAAAACTGGGTCACCAGTCAGGGGGTGTATGAGTACGTCCTCGGGCGGAAGCTTGCCTACGATGTCGCGGATGCCCGGGTCGGCGGGATTCTCGCCGCACCGGAGGATTATGTGGAATTCGCCGCGCGGCTCGGCATGGATGCTGTTCTCTGCAACCTTTCCTGGCGGCCGAACAATGTGTTCAGGAAAGCCTCGGACGGTACCGAACACTATGTGGACGGCTCGGTCAAGACATGGGCCGATCTCGACAACCTCGAACCGCCCCTCCCGCTCGGTGTGCAGTTCGATTACATGGAGCGTTACATCCGTGCTGCCGAGGGGACCGGTGTCGGCATTGTCGCCAATTTCACCTCGTTCTTCGACAGCGCCATGCTCGCCGCGGGTGTCAACGATTCGTTCCTTCTTTTCTATGACGACCGGCCGTTCATGGAAAAACTCATGGACATCCTTCTCGAACACCAGGTCATGGTCATAACTGAAATCATAGACCGTTATAGCGACAATGTCGCTTATACCATGATCAATGACGATATCGGCCACAACAACGGTCTCATGATCAATCCTGACATGTTCGCGGAGATTTTTCCCCGCCGCATGAAACGCCTCATCGCTCCGGCGAAAGAACTTGGCAAACTCGTCCTCATGCACACCGACGGTAAGATGGACGGTATCATGCCGTTTCTGTACGAGTGCGGCATTGACGCAGTGCACCCGGTGGAGCCGGAATCGAATGACATCGTCGAGGTGAAAAGCCGCTGGGCAGGCAGGATGGCGATTGTCGGCAACATTCCGACCGTTCTTCTCGCGTACGGCTCGACAGAAGAAATCGAGAACATGGTTCGCGATTACTGTGTAAAACTTGGCCCCGGCGGGGGCTGGGTGCTCGGGTCCTCGACCAGCATCATGGACGGTATCCCGCCCGAAAACTTCGTCGCCATGACACAGGCAGCGATCAGGTACGGCCGTTACGGAAGCCTCGGCAAGGACAGCGGAGCGCCGTAAAAACCTTGTCCCGATACCGCCGCTTCTGAAGAAGAACCTGTAGTACGGGGATTCATGCCGGAGGTCAGCATCGAATGGAACAACGAACAGCGAGAGAGGTCACAATCCCCATGCAGACCATACAGGAAAAAGAGAAAAAGGTCACCGGATTTTTCTCCCGGAAATTCTACTATGCCTTCAGGGCGCTCTTTCACCCCGTCACACGGCTCCTCATCCTCCTGCATGTCACACCCAACATGGTGACCGTTTTGAGCATGGTGTTTGGCGCGGCAGCCGGATTCATGTTCGCGCAGAACCGGCTCTGGGCTGGGATGGTGTATGGCTATTTCATGGCGTTCGCGGACATTGTGGACGGCCAGCTCGCCAAGGCGACCGGCACGGAGTCACGGTTCGGGGGGGTGCTCGATTCGGCGGTCGACCGGTACACCGAATTCTTCATCTTCGGCGGTCTCGGTATACGGTACTACACCCTCGGGGAACTTCCGTGGACACTACTCTGCGCGGTGGCATTCATCAATTCGGTTATGGTGAGCTATGTCAAGGCACGGGCGGAGGCCGAGGGTTTCGACTGCAATGTAGGCAGGTTCCAGCGACCGGAGCGGCTCGCCTTCCTCGCGGTCGGATTGGCATTTGGCGGGATACTGCTCGATGTCGCGATTATGATTATTGCCTTCGGGGCGCTGTTCACTGTGTTCAGAAGACTGCGGCATGTGTGGCGGCAGAATAAATAGTTGATATTTACCTATGAGGTTAATATCAACTTGACAAATTAACCTTTTTGTATATTTTATAAAGAAGGAAATATTTGTGGAGTTTGTCATAACAAACAAAAACCTTGTCGAACTGTATGAAAAGGGGAAAAACAGAAAATATAGAATACTTCATGATGTCCAAAAACATTATTCCATGAGAATTCAACAGATTGAAGCAGCTCAAACAATTTGCGATTTGATGGTACCTCCTTTGCACTTTGAAAAAT
>Ga0315284_10006249_pt1 | contig 16966 bp, 28 predicted proteins | sample YL17G09_16_MG_FD_203696 | JGI IMG/M metagenome (GOLD analysis project Ga0315284, IMG submission 203696) | Sediment microbial communities from Yellowstone Lake, YNP, Wyoming, USA - YL17G09_16 | ecosystem: Environmental > Aquatic > Freshwater > Lake > Sediment | place: USA: Wyoming | collected...
GTATAAAGCTCTTCATGGGGTTCCAGGCCATAAATTTTATATGTACTTTAAGCAGTATATTTTAAATGAAACTCCTGAAGACAGAGATTTGGTTTATTTTAATGATGGAGAGCTTTGTAGGTGGGTAGTACAGTCCGAAAAGCCTAAGAAAGCTAAATTGCCTCATTATGAGAGGCCTGCTCGTGTTTTGTCTATAGAAAGCGCTAAAGTTTCTTATCCTCGTATATGGAGTGAAATGGCTATAGTTCTCCCGAATCTATCTGATGAAGAGAAGAGAAGGGTTATAGAAGTAGTTGCAAATACCTGTAAATACTGCTATGAATCTCCATCGGGATGTCAATGTTGGAATGACCAATAAAATATTTTAAAAATTTATGAAAATAAGTTTTGTATATTAAAAAATATCTATATCTTTGTTTCCACAATTAAAAATTATAAAAGTGGAAACATTAAAAGAAACAATCTCTAAAAATTACGTAGAAGCATTTAAGTCTGGAGAAAAAGTGAAGAAGAATTTATTGGGAGTTGTAAAGTCAGAGATTACAACCCTTGAAAAAAACATCAACACAGAAAATCTACCAGATGCTGAAGTAATTAAAATCTTAAACAAGATTTCTAAAAATCTTAAAGAAACATTATCTCAAGCAGATAACGAAGAATCTAAGATTGAATTGTCTATTATAGAATCTTATTTACCTCAGCAAATGTCTGAGCAAGATGTAAGGACTGCTATTGAACAAATTATTTCTGAAACTGGCGCTAAGTCTCCAGGAGAAATCGGTAAAGTAATGGGAGGGTTTAATTCAAAATTTGCTGGTAAGGCAGATAATAAAACTGTTTCTATTATAGCTAAAGAATTATTATTAACCAAAATATAAACTAAAAACCTAAAAACAAAATGAAAAAAATCGCAATAATACTTATGTTAACTACATCAATGATATGCAGTGCACAAGTTGACGGAAATCAGAAATTCCAAGTAGAAGGAAGAGACAAAAGCCAGATTATTTACATCACTGGAACAACAAAGGTGGCGCAATACAGTATTGTAACTCGTACAGTTGATGCTTCGTCACTTAACTTGTCTGATAAAGCCCCAGCTCCTATTTTACAGGTTTATATAGCCTCTAAAAAATTTATTGGAGGTACTTTGACAGATGAAAAAGGAAAGAAAACAACAATAACTGAGTTAAAAATCGAAACAACACCAGCTGGAAAAGAGAATATATTTACAGTCGTTGGAAAGAATTTTTCAAGAGGTTTTAAGTTGGTGGATGGATTTATTTTATTTGATGATAAAGATGAAGTTGTTTTCTATACTGACAAAGTTGGTATTTGGAAAGTAAAACAAAAGTAAATTACAATTATATGTCAAGCACTATTTCTTATGTTGGAAAAATAGTTTTTGAACCTGAAAATGTTACAAAAAAACACGAGGCTCAAGCTTCATGGAAAAAAGTAGCAATGGTGTTGTTTGAAGGTGACTTGGCAAATTATTATTCTTGGTTTATTAAAAAGAGATTCAATCTTGAACTAAACAAACCATTAAGAGGTGCTCATATATCATTTATTAATGATAGCATGAATGACTTGTCTAATAAGGGTGAAAAAACAGAACAGGAAGTTGAATTGCTTTGGGAACAAGTTAAAAATAAATGGGAAGGTAAAGAAATTGAAATCACTCTTAATTTAAAGCCCTTTAGCGACAATAAGCATTGGTGGTTAATTGTAGACCATAAATACAGAGATGGATTACATGCAATTAGAGCTGAACTTGGACTCGGAAAACCTTTTTTTGGATTGCATATGACAATAGGTCTTGTGAATGAAAAAAATATAGCTCATTCTGAATATATAAACACATTGAACGAGAAGGGTTTCATAGAACTAAACAAAGATTACGGAACTGATATTTAAAATCAAACAATATGGCAAAAGAAGAAATTAAATGGTTATCCCCAGACCTACACATATCAAATGTCCAATTACTTTTCCATCAAGTCTTATCAAAGCATACAGATGATATGTTCGTCATATCAACATTGTTTTCAGATGTATTTAAACACTATAATGATAAAAGTAGGCATTATCACAATATGCGCCATCTATATAGGATGTGTAAGCTATGGAAAAAATACAAAAATAAAATGTCAGACCCAGATGCTGTATTTTTTGCAATAATCTATCATGACGTTATTTATAATCCAAAGAAAAAAAATAATGAAGAGGCTAGTGCAACTTTTTTTCGTAAACTAGCTACAAAAAAAAGCTTTAAGTCAGACTTATCTTTTGTGACTAATGTATGTGCTTTAATTGCCGCTACAAAGCATGATGCAAAACTTTCTCCACTAATGAGTGATAGTAAAGATTGTGCATTTTTACTTGACTTTGACCTTGAAGTTTTAGGTACAGAGCATTTAGATGTATATGACTGGTACAAATCTGGCGTTAGAAAAGAATACAAAATGTATTCGAATAAAATTTATAATGGCGGAAGAAAATCTTTTCTTGAAATGTTTCTAAAGAAAGAAAAAATATATTTAACAAAAGAGTTTAAAAGTAGAGAAAAAAGAGCAAAAATTAATTTACAGAATGAAATAAATTCGTATATTTGAAAATCATAAACCATAAAAAAAATAACATGAACCAAAAATTAGGAAAAGAATTTGAAAAGTATGCTACAAAGCACATGGGAATTAGTAGCCTGGGAATGCATGACTATGCAAAATCATTTGAAACACGTAACACAATGACTCCATATATTATGGAAGAGAGACAAATGAATGTTGCTCAGATTGATGTGTTCAGTCGTTTAATGATGGAGCGTATCATTTGGTTATCTGGCCCAATTGAAGATTTTAACTCAACAGTTATTCAGGCACAATTAATGTTTTTGAATAGTGTTGATGAAAATAAAGATATTAGCATTCACGTTGACAGTCCTGGTGGAAGTGTTATCGCTGGTTTAAAAGTTCTTGATATCATGGACTATATCAGTTGTGATGTTTGTACAATCAACACTGGTATGGCAGCATCAATGGGTTCTGTAATTTTAGGAGCTGGAAAAAAAGGTAAGAGGTCAAGTTTAAAGCATAGCAAGACCATGATTCATCAAAGTAGTGGTGGTGCTGTTGGAAATATCCAAGATGCCAGAATTATGATGGAAGAGTGGGAGAAATATAATCAAGAATTATTTCTTTTATTAGGTGGCTATTGTGGAAAAACTCCAAAGCAAGTTATGGAAGATGCTTCAAGAGACAAGTGGTTAACTGCGACTGAAACACAAACCTATGGTTTAATTGATAGCGTAATTGGGCCTAAGAAAAATAAAGGTAAGCAAAAATAAAAATGGACAAACAAAAAATAGCAATATATCCAGGTTCTTTTAACCCGTTTACAATCGGCCATCTCAATATTCTTGAGAAGGCCGAGGCTATTTTTGGTAAAGAAAATGTAATTATTGCTGTAGGAAGAAATCCTCAAAAACCAAATCCGCAAACAGCTCAATTTGCATGCATACAAACCATAAAATTAAATTTACCATCTAAAAAAGTTGAAGGCTTTAATGAATTTTTGACTGATTACATTTGGGAAAAAGAAAAAGAAGGTTATGATGTTACAATTGTAAAAGGCCTTAGAAATGGTGATGATTTGGATTATGAAGTTAATCAACTAAGGTTCATGGAAGAAATGAAGCCAGACATTAAGGTTATTTTCATTACTTGTAATAAACAATTTGAGCATGTATCATCAAGTGCATATAGAGCATTAGAGGCTGTTAGGCCTGGTTCTGGACATTCATACCTTGCAAAAGAAATATGAAGGTAGTACTTATATCAGATACACATGGTAGACATGATAATATCTACGTTATGAAGCCTGAAGATAGTCTTGATAACCAGGAGACGCTTTATCATATATCTGGAGGGGTATTTCTTCCTGCTGAAGCTGATATGATTATACATAGTGGCGATGTTTCTATGAGAGGAACTGAACATGAGGTTGAAAAATTTCTTGACTGGTATTCAAAACTTCCATATAAATATAAAATTTTAATTAGTGGTAATCATGATTTTCTTTTTGAGAATCAAAGAACAATCGCACAAGAATTATTGGCAAAATATCCAGATATTATATATTTAGAAAGCTCTGAGGTTATCATAGAAGGAATAAAAATATATGGAGAACCAAGACAGCCGTGGTTCCATAGCTGGGCATTTAATGTTTATCGTGGGGAAGCAATAAAAAAATATTGGGACGCAATTCCTGATGATGTAGATATACTTGTGACACACGGTCCGCCATTTGGAATTCTTGATATGTGTATGAATGGAGATGTAGTTGGTTGTGAAGATTTATTAAATAGAATTAAGGAGTTAAAAAACTTAAAACTCTGTCAGTTTGGACATATACATGAGGATTATGGATATGTATTTAAAGATGGTGTTCATTTTGTGAATGCATCAGTATTAAATTTAAGATATCAACTTCAAAATAAACCACAAATATTTGAGATTGATGAAAATAAAAATGTAACCAAATTAAACTAAAAATATATGATAAGAAGTAAAATAGGATTAATTGTATCTATATCACTAGAGGCGATTATTACAGCACTTGCCACAATTCACGGTAATTATATAGCCGCTACAGGTTGGGGGTTTTTAATGCTAACTAATATTGGTTTATTGTTAGATGTAATTAAAAAAGATAAAGAAAATGGAAACTCAAACTAAGCAAAAATTTACATTCTTCTGGGGAGGAATATTCAGCCAATGGGCACCTTCTGAATTTACAATAGACGGAATAAAATTCTCTCATGCAGAACAATACATGATGTACAAGAAAGCAATGTTGTTTTCTGATACGGAAACTGCAAATAAAGTTCTGGCTGCAGCAAGTCCAAGAGAACAAAAAGCTCTAGGTAGAACGGTATCAAACTTTAACAAAGACTTGTGGGAACAAAATTGTAAACAATATGTTTATGATGCAAACTATGCAAAGTTTACTCAGAACTTTATGTTGCTAACAGGTCTAATGGACACTGGAGATACTGAATTGGTAGAAGCTTCTCCAGAAGATAAAATATGGGGAATTGGATTGGGAGAAGAAGACCCAAGAGCACAAAACAAAGAAACTTGGCAAGGAACAAACTGGCTCGGAGAAACTCTTACTAAACTAAGAGAAGATTTGAAAACTAAAGATTTAAAAAAGATGGTAGAATATAATTTGCTACCACCAATCAAGCCAACTATTACAATCGAAGATTATGATAAATTGGATATTCGTCTTTGCCAAATTATTTCTGTAGAAAAAGTAGAAAAGAAAGATAAACTCTACAAGCTTCAAATAGATACTGGTATTGATAAGAGAATTGTTGTAAGTTCTATTGCTCATTTATTTACACCAGAACAATTGCTTTGGAAAACATTACCGTTTGTATTAAATTTAGCACCAAGAGAAATTGCTAAAATTGAGTCCAATGGAATGATTATTTTAGCTGATGCTACATTAATTGGAGAAACGCTTCAAATAGCATCCACAGGAAAGCATGCTGGGTTGGGAGCAATTATAATATGAAAACCTGGCACGGAGAAGCAATAGTAGTTGCAGTTGTACTTTTTGTGCAATTGTTCTTTACGCACTTTGCATTTCCTGAGATTATATGTTCTCTGGCTGTATTCTTTACGTTCTTACATGCTCAAGTAGCAGATAGGATGCAAGAACATCAGGCGACATTAGAAAAGCCAGACATTCATTGTTACTGGAAATCAAATTGGTTCTTTGTAATAAAAGAGATGCTGTGGATATCATTCTTTTTAATGACGAGCGCATATGCAGCATTGTCTGGAGCGATTGTTTTTTGTTTATATCCATTTTGGAGAAAGTATTGGAGAAAAATTCATCCTTTAAAAAAATGAGCGAACAAAAATTACCATTAATAAAGAGAATCTTTTCAGATAATCAATATGATTGGATGATGAGAAAATTTCCATTTCGTTTGATGTATGTTCGGAGATGGATTGATACACAGCACCAAATGTGGTTTCCAAGATGGGGATATAGTAAAAGGCAAATTGAAAATGCGGAAAAAAGAGCTGATGAAATGTTTAAAAATATAAAATGGGATTAATGGAAAAGAAAAAACTAACAAACTCTCACTTTTGCTATGTAATTTTTTATGAGATGAGTCCATCTCATTTTAAGGATTTACTTGAAATGAATATTGGAGTCACATTTTTAAAATATCTTGATGTTATTTTAAATGAAGATTTATATAAAGAAGCAAAAGAGCTTATTGTAGAAAAGACAAAAATGTACGACACGGTAAGGGTTGAGTTTTCATTTGAGAATGACCCTTTTGTTTTTAATAAATTTATTGATAATAATTTTGATAGAACATATAAGATTTGTATATTTGAAGTTGCTGATGAAAACACTAATAGTTCAGGATGGGAATTTAAAGGAAAAACTTCAAATGTATATTGTAACGGAAAGCCACTCTTCTTTGATGGAGAAGGAAGTATGATAAAAAACTCAGATAATTAAAAACAAACAACCATAAATTATGTATTTATTTTTTGACACAGAAACAAACGGAAAAGCAAAATCATTTAATGCGCCAGTAACAGACCTGGAAAATTGGCCTAGAATCACTCAATTGGGCTGGCAGCTTTATGATAAAGACGGAAAGCTTATCAACGAAAGATGTGAACTTGTAAAGCCAGACGGTTGGGAAATTCCTAAAGAAAAATTCTTCATTGATAATAATATGTCAACTGAGAGATGCGAGGCTGGCGGAATTCCATTAAATGAGGTTGTGGCTGATTTGATAAAAGATATTGAGAAGAGTCAATATATGGTAGCTCACAATATGAAGTTCGACATCAACGTTCTTGGTGCTGAACTTTTAAGATTAAACGTAAAAGCAGCCAATAAGACGCAAAAGATTTGTACAATGACTGAAGGTACCAGTTATTGCAAAATACCGAGCTTCAGGGGTTATAAATGGCCTACATTGACTGAATTGCACGTTAAGTTATTTGGTGAAGAGTTTAAGGGTGCTCACGATGCTCTTGATGACGTTAAGGCTTGCGCAAAATCATTTTTTGAATTAAAGAAATTGGGTCACATTTTAAAAGAAGAAAAAGTATGAAAAAAGAACAATTAAAACCAATCACATTAACATCTGAACAGATTGAGATATTATATAATAATAGAGAAGAGGAACCAGATGATAGAGAAAGTGTCCCAGGCTTTGAAGGCTGGTCAGTAGATTGTGATACTGATACTGGAGATTATGATGGAGAAAAAGGGTCAATGATTGACTATGAAATTTATTTATACAATAAAGAAGGCGAATTTATAGGAGAAGCCATTGGAGGCTACTTCAATAATGTGAGCGGACACAAATTTGAAGATTTAACTTTTTATCCACCAGAACCAGAGACTCCAGAAAGTAAATTAAATGACTTTTTAAAAGAAATATCAGACGATGATAGTTTGAATGTTAAACAAAAAGCAAAAAGACTTAGAGAATACTTAGAAAAATTAGAAAATGCTTAATATACCTTTATCAGTAAATAAGAAACTAGAAAACTGCAACAATATTCTTATTGTTGGAGCTGGCGGTGGAAGTGATGTTCTTTGTGGACTCCCATTGTATTATACTTTTTTAAAACAAAATAAAAAAGTGCATCTTGCAAATCTTACACACACAGATTTTAAAACAATCGGAGAACATGCTGACCCAATCAAGTTAGATGCGAATCTTCTTGGAGCTAACTCAATTATTAAAATGCCTTCTCAAAATTATGTAGAAGGTTATTTAAGCCAGTTTTTTAAAGCTGCATTGAATCAGGAGAATATTGTTTGGATGATTAATAGAGCCTCTATAAAAGACCTTAAAAAATCATTTGAGAGACTTGTAGAGTATTTAAAAATTGATGCCATAGTTTTAGTTGATGGAGGAGTTGACTCAATTATGAAGGGTGATGAGGATGGAAGCGGAACCATGTTTGAAGATACGTTAACTCTTGCTGCAACAAAAGATATTCAAATACCAAAAATTTTAGCTTGTATTGGATTTGGTACTGAAGTAGAAGAGGGTTTAAATCATTACAGAGCATTAGAGAATATTTCTAATATTATAAAACAAGGTGGGTTTCACGGAAATTGTTCTTTGGTAAATTACATGCACAGCTTTAAATTTTACAAGACGGCATGTGAATATATCTGGAATCAACCAGGGCATAAGAAGAGTCATATTAGTACAAGAATCATTCCTGCTGCAGAAGGCGAGTTTGGCAACTTCCAAATGTATGAAGATGAAGGTGCTATTGAAGTTTGTATTTCTCCATTGATGAATTTATATTGGTTCTTTGATGCGGATGCAGCTGTGTATAATAACACAGTAATTCCTCACATAGAAAACATAGAAACGCTGTATGAAACAATACAAGCCGCTGTTCCAAGAATCAAACAAATAAAAACAAGGTCTAGAGAACCATTTCCTTATATTTAAGAAAGGTCGTGGTCAATTAAATATCGAATGTATTCTGATATAGATAATTTTCCTGCTTTTATTTTCATTTTATTGTAAGTGGTCCAGTCTAATCTTAAATTAATTGCTTTATCTTTGCTAGATTTTTCTTTGTAATTTATAATACAATCAAGTTCTGTATCTATCATCTTTTGATTTCCTCCAAGTTGTAGACATTGTTGGTCGTACCATTCTTTTGTATATAATTTATCCCATGACCATTCAATATAATTAATATCATTGTTTTCTTTTGCATTTAAAGCTAGAAGATTAAAGTCACTATCATCGCAAGGAGTAGACATCAATATAATTTTTCCATCTCCGACAGCTATGGCCATTCCAAGTCCCATATAAATGTCGCTTAAATTTTTTATAAAGGCGGCATTGTCTACAAATAACAAATCTATAACTTGACCCTTTCCTGCATCTGCAGATTGACCTAAAGCTTTTATTCTACAGCCATTATCAAGTTCTAATTCTGTTTTGTTGTTTTTAACAACGTTTTTTCTAAAATTAAAAACACCATCAACAGAATAGTTTAATAATATAGCTTTTATTAGTTCTAAAACCCTTATTGCACACGCTGAGTTATTAGACATTATAACAACTTGTTTTTTTTCATTAAATAATACATACCAGGCGATATATAACGACATCATACTGCTTCCTCCCATTTGCCTAGAACTAGCTAATAGATTAAATTTGTTTTTACAAATACTATCAATTGCTTTTAATTGATATCCACGTGGCTCAATGGTAGACATCTTAAAAGATTCAACGTCATATCCCGTCCATTGTTGCTTCATAAAGAGTGCAGGGTTATTTCTGTACTTTTCGTGCTGTTTTGACTCCTGTGAGCCGAATTGATGATTTAAATGATTACTTCCCATAAGTTTTGTATTACATGTATTACAATAAATAGGATAAAAAACCTAAAATCTGAAACTTTTTTAGATTCTATGCGTATAATAAGATAAAACAAGCAATAAGATGAAAAAGATAGTTTTAATATTAGTAATATCACTTGTGGTAGAATTGGCTCATAGTCAAAACTTTACAAAGAGCAAAATTGATAGTGTTCTATCAAAATATAGCTCTGAATCTGTGTTAAATACTGATTTTAACAACTTTTTCGAGAAAAACAAACAGGTTTATGACCAAGCAATAAAGATTGGGTATAAAAAAGGTATTGCCACATCAGCCGTAAATTTATCAAGCGTTTATCAAACACAACAAGATTATCCTACTGCTTTAAAATACTCAAACGAAGCCTATTCAATAGCAATTCAAGAAAAAGATACTAATATTATTACTGAATCACTATTAACTTTAGCTAACATTTATTGGAGTACAAATGATGTTCAAAAATCAAAGAGATATTACGAAAGTGCATTAAATATATCTGTAAAAAACAAGGATTATGAAAGTGCGGCTTATTCTTTATATGGTTATGGAATAATTTATTTCGTTAACGACTCTACACTTCCAGCTTTACATAAATTTCACGAAGCTTTAGCTTACGCTAAAAAAACAAAAAACAATAGTACTTTAATGAGTGCTATTTACATGGAGATTGGTATATTGAATTACTATAAATTTAGAAACTTGGATTCTGCAAAATACTATTATGAAAAAACAAATGCTATTGCGATTGCTAATAACGATAATATGCAAATAGGCATATCTTCAATGTTATTATCAGATATAGCAAGTTCAAAAAAAGATTTAAAATCAGCTAAAGAAATTTTAAGTATAGCTGTTGAAAAAATAAAAGCATTTAATGACTACAATAGATTGAACCAGATATATTCAAGGATTGCAGTTATTGACGCTAATACCAATAATTTTAAAAGTGCATATAAAAATCTTTTAGAAGCATATAGTTTAAAAGATAGTGTTGTTACTCAAGACAAAACAAAAGAAATTACAACTCTTAAATTAAATTCAGAATTCGAGAAAGAAAAAGAAGTGTTGGCATTAAAAAAACAACAAGAACAGGCTATTTTAAATCAAAAAATACACAGTGAGCATGTTGTAAATTATTTTCTTTATGCTACTGCTGGATTGTTTTTACTTGTTGCAATTGCAACCTTTAGAAGTTATAGAATAAAACAAAAATCAAACTCTTTATTGGAAGCAAAAAACAAAGAAATCGAACATCAAAAAAGTGAGATTGTAGATAGCATCAACTATGCCAAGAGAATTCAAACTGCTACTTTAGGTAGCCCTGAAAGAGTTGTTGAGTTATATAATAACGCTGCTGTAATATTTCAACCAAAAGACATCGTTAGCGGTGACTTCTATTGGTTTCATAAAATCGGAAATAGATTTATGTTCTCTGTTGCTGATTGTACTGGTCATGGTGTACCAGGTGCAATGATGAGCATGATTGGTAATAATGGCTTAAATGATGCTGTAAAAGAAAAAGGAATTACCGACCCAGCTAAAGTATTAGAACATTTAAGTTTACAAGTACATACAAATTTCAATAAGAATGTTACTGAGATAAAAGATGGTATGGATATTACATTTTGTGAATTAAATACTGATACAAAAGTGTTAGAATTTGCTGGTGCAATAAATCCATTGATAATCTGTAAGTGGAATGGTGAGATTGTTGAAATTAAAGGCGATAAACAATTCATTGGTCAAAAAGATTCTGCTTATACAAACCACTCAATTCAATTAGAAAAAGGAGATTGTGTTTATATAATGAGTGACGGTTTTGTTGACCAGTTCGGAGGTTCAAATAACAAGAAGTTTAAGATTTCCAATTTCAAATCTTTATTACCAACCATCAATTCACACGAAGCTCAATACCAAGCTGGATTTTTAACCAGTACCATAAATGATTGGAAAGGCACCACTGAGCAAACTGATGATATTTGTGTAATGGTGGTTAAAATTTAATCCATTGTTTATTGAAACTTTTTTTGTAAATTTGCGTATAAAAACCGCATGGAATTACCTTTTACTAAAGAAGAAATAATTACGGCCTCTGGAGTTCATCCTCTTAAGGTTCGTAATATTTATTTGTATGGCTCTAGAGTTTATGGCACCGCAAAGCCAGAGTCTGATTATGATATTATCATGATTGCAAGTCACTTGCTTGCACATGAAGAAAAGAGAGCAACGGTTAACGGAGTTCTTTTGAACATTCATATCATCACACCAGACAAATTTACATCTGACCTTAAGATGCCAAACATCATGAATCTTGAATGTGCGTTTGCTCCAGATTGGGCAAAACTACAAGAGAAAATGACGTTATCTTATAAAGTTGAAATAAAGAGATTGATTAAAAATAATCTTGCTCAATCTTATTCTAGTTGGAATGGAGGTAAAAGAAAGATTAGAGAATATAACATTGATAAGGGTATAAAAAGTATTTTCCATTCTCTTAGAATGCTTATGTTCGCTGCCCAGATTGCTGAGCATGGAAAGATTATTGATTACTCAGTGGCAAATGAACTTTATTCAGAAATAACTGATTCAGATGAATTTGAGTGGGAATACTTTAAAGAAAAATACTTACCTTTGAAAGTGCAACTTGAGAATAAGCTTAAATCACTTTATGATTAAAATAAAATAATTATGCAAGATAAAAGTACAATTACATATTGGTTGAGACAACCTGGAGAAGATAGTGGAGAAGCTATTGATATTTTAAAGACAATTACAACTAAGGTTCCCGAAGTTGGAGAGGTCGTTAATATCAATACAAATATAGAAAGTGGTTGGCTGAAATCAAGATTTAGTCATTTATCTGAAAAACAATTGAAGGCGTTTATAAGAAGCGAAGAGAGCCAATTAAAAGGTGATTTTGTTGTCGTGGATGTTAAGAGATGGCTAAAAACTAGACACGTTCCTATATCTGCTGATGAAGTATTTGAAATAGATACAACGAAAAGTTCTAACCCTTCTAGAAAAAGTACAGAACTTCCAGCTGAAGTTACAACTGAAGATTTTGAAGTTTTTGTCGAACCGTTCAGACATACTGAACTTACTGAAACTCCAATTGCTAAAGTAAGAAATTCTTTAGGTTCTATATTTGGAATGATTGACATGCTTAGTTTGATAGGTGAACATCCAGACAAAGAAAAAGAGCTACTAGAGCTTTTTAAAGACAGTATAAAAGATACAAAAGAATCTATGGCTCGTTTGCGTGAACTTATTGGTAATGATAAAAACTGGAGATAATGAAAACAATAAAAGTTATTTTTAAATCATCAGAATATACTGGAATTGCAGACCAAAAAACAGTTGGTGCCTATACTCCAGAAAAAATAACTGAAGCTATTGACCAGATTAAAAAAGCAATGTCCGATGATGGTTATGAATTAATAAAAGACTATAAAGATTGTTGCAACTATCAATTGATTTTTGATAAAGATAAAATTGGAAGTAGAGGTCTTATATATTTTCATACTGAAGATTGTATTATAAACGAATTGAATTTATGAAAGCAATTGTAGTAACACCGCCATCAGATTTTATAGGAATTCCTCCAGGATATAAAAGTGTTTTTTTGGCTGGCTCCATAGAAATGGGTAAAGCAGAAGATTGGCAGAAGCAAGTAACAGAAGCTGTTAAGGATTTCAATAAAGTATTGTTCAATCCTAGAAGAGATAGTTGGGATTCTAGTTGGGAACAATCTATGAGCAATCCAAAATTTGTTGAGCAAGTTAATTGGGAACTTGAATATCTTGAGAGAGCAGATTTGATTGTAATGAATTTGGTTCCTGGTACAATTTCTCCAATTTCACTTATGGAGTTTGGTCTTTATGCTAGGTCTGGAAAGATGGTTATTTATTGCCCAGAAGGATTTCATAGAAAAGGAAATGTCGATGTGGTTTGTGACAGATATCAGATTCCACAAGTAGAAAAATTTGAAGAGTTAATAACGCTAATAAAATACGCACAATAATATGTTTGGATTTTTGTATAGAGAAATGGAAATGACAGGTTCTGAAGACCGATTTCCAAAGAGAATTGAAAAGTTTCGTAAGGCTGAAAAAAGCTTTCCGATATTACAACACTATTTTTGGTGGTTTGTACATAACTGTGTAACTCATCCTTTAATCGGATTGATTCCAGTGAAACCATTCTTCCAGTTTCACGATTGGACAAGTGTAAAATTAAATGCTGGAGAAGCAGCTTTGTCTACTCCTCTTGAGGATTTAGAAGCATGTAAAGCTCAAGCAGAGAAATTACATGAGAAGTTAAAAGAGCTAAGCGATAATCAGGATGCTGAATGTATTCTTGATACACTAGTTCTTATTGAAAATCTAGAAAAAGATATTAAATACAATACAACACAAACAACAAGCAGGGCTCGTAGAATGAGAAAGGCTTTTAGATTAATTTTTAAAGAAAAATAAATATGGATTTTGAAAAACTTGGCGACTGGTGCAAGTGGTTAGAAAAAAACTTCTCAAACGAAGTTATGATTCCTACATTGCCAGTTATAATTAGATTGGATGGAAATAACTTTCACAATTGGACAAAGGGCCTTAAGAGACCGTTTGATTCTAAGTTAACTGACCTTATGGTTGATACAACAAAGTTTCTTGTACAGGAAACAAATGCTGTTGTGGGATATACTCAGAGCGATGAGATTACTTTGATTCTTTATTCTGGCGATAGAAAGAGCTCAATCTATAATGATGGAAAGAAACAAAAAATACTTTCTAAATTAACTGGTAGATGTGCTTCTTATTTTAATGAAGCGAGAAAACAATATTTACCAGACCATAACAAGATAGCAAATTTTGATTGTAGGATTTATCAAACGCCTACACTTCACGATGCTGCTATTCAATTGTTATGGCGTGAGAACGATGCAACAAAGAATAGTATTTCAATGTTGGCCCAAAGTCACTTTCCTCACAAATCACTTCAAGGTTTAAGTGGTGCTGAGATGCAAGAAAAACTTTGGAAAGAAAAAGGTGTAAACTGGAATGACTTGGAGGCAAGATATAAGAGAGGTTCTTATGTTAAAAGGATTAAGACTTCGAAACCTTTCTCAAAAGAAGAATTGAGTAGTCTTCCTAAAAATCATAATGCTCACAAAAATCCAGATTTGATTATTGAGAGAAATATTATTAAAGAAATAGAATACCCTATTTTTAGCACAATTGCTAATAAAGAGGAAGTGATTTTCTTTGATAAGAAACCGACCAAAAAGGAAAGTGAAACTATTTTAAACGAATAACGTATAAACGAGTATGAAGAAATTATTAATTCTAGTGATAGCATTGGTCATGACCAGTTGTTATAATTCAGATTACCAAAATTCTGTTGATAAAGAATTTCCTGGCTCTAAATCTTTTAAAATTGACCATGATGGAAGTAATATTTTTATCGTTATTGATAAAGATAGTTCAGTGCATTTCGTAGAGTGTTCTAGATTTATGTCAACAAAACCAAGTACTAAACAATTTTTATTTAACATAAAAAAGTAGGAGATACATTAATAATTATAATTTTTTCTTTATATTTATAAAAAAAAGAATATGGAGAAAAAATTTTATGTTTATGTGTATTTAGACCAGAGAAAATCTGGAAGTTGGTCTTTTGAAGATAAGCTATTTGAATACATGCCTTTTTATGTTGGTAAAGGAACTGGAGAAAGAGAGTCGGTTCATGTAAGACCACATATGTTAAATAAAAAAACATTCAAAAGTAGTGTTATAAAATCTATTATTTCTGAATTGAATGAAATTCCTATACATTATAGAATATACGAGAACTTAACTGAAGATGAAGCTGTTGATTTAGAAAAAAAAATTATATCCTACTTTGGAAGAAGAGATAATAAAACTGGAATCTTAACGAATTGTACAGAAGGTGGAGACGGAACTAGAGGTTTGAGTGATAGTGTAAGGAAAACAATGAATCATACAAAAAACAAAGTTGTTTATCAATATGATTTATCTGGTAAGTTTATTAAAAAATGGAAGTCTGTAATTAGTGTTTATGAAGAAACGGGAATATTTAACACTAACATATCTACGTCTGCACGATTAGGAAGAACGGCTGGCGGTTTCTTTTGGAGCTATAAATATTTAGGTAAACAAACAAGACCAAAATCAATTATAACTAAAGAGACTAAGTATAAAATTATTCAGCAGATTGATATTAAAACTAATAAAATTATTGCTGAATTTAAATCGGCAAAAGAGGCTGCAGATACGCTTAACTTTAATAAAAGAGCTAGAAATAAAATATTAGATGTGGCTCTTGGAAAGCCAAATAGACATGGAAACCCAAATAAGACATATAAAGGATTTAAATGGAAAGTTCTATGAGAAATGAAACTTTTTGTGTAATTTTGCGTATAAATAAATAAAAATGAAAAAAATAATTATAACATTATTAGCTATGTGTTTTTTTGCATCTTGTAAAGAAACATCAACGATTGAAAACAATCCAATCATAGAACAAATAAATATAAATGATGCACAAAGTGCATTTAAATATGAAGTTTATTTTAAAACCAAAACAGAAAGTGAAGATTCGAAAATGTTAACAAACTTCAGGTATCAAATAGGAGATACTTTGATTTCATATATAGAATTCTTTGAGTCTAAGTTAAGACCAACCCAGGACAGCTTAGTGTTTTACCGACAAAAATATTTGGAAGTTTCAAAAGAAAACGTTAATTTGACCATTAATTTGAAGTACCTAGAAGGTAAATTAGAAAAAATAGGACAAAAGTAATGGAGCAAATTTTACACGTATTGGGTTTATGCCCAGACAGCTTTTCACACACAGATATTTTAGATATTGTTGTTTGTTATTATAATGAAATACAAGCAGTAATAAATTTAATAAAAATAAGATTTCAATAATGAGAGAGGCGTATATAAAAATCACAATTAGCATACTTGCATCATTGTGTGCAATATCAACTACCGTAGCTTTTTTTATGGGCTTAATGAGTTTAGATACTCTTATGGTTTCAACTCTTGGTGAGTTTGCTATCTGGACAATTATCCACGAAATGGATTTCAGTAAAAATTAAATTTAAATTATATGAGCAAGAAAATTTTTATTTTATGCGGAGGCACAATCAATCAAGTTGCCCCACACTTTGTATTGTCAGCTCCAGCTTATGGCAGTGTAGGTCTTAAGATTTATAATGAGTTGACCGAAATAAATAAGCTCAAACAACCTCTTCAAAAAGAATATGAAATTGAATTAATTCCAACCCAAATGGCATTGTCGGTATTGCCAGATGATTGTTTGATGAATTATGGATATTATTTAAGTAAATCTGGTCTTACAAAACTAGAAAGTAATGACGACTTATCTAAACTTGTAGATTATCTTATTTCAAGAGAAGATACTCGTTGTATCATTATGGCTGCAGCTGTTTGTGATTTTGAGCCATCAGTTATTATAAATATAGACGACTCAAGT